>Ga0209086_10000226_pt1 | contig 50026 bp, 36 predicted proteins | sample M_130207_XF_Meta_FD_187312 | JGI IMG/M metagenome (GOLD analysis project Ga0209086, IMG submission 187312) | Freshwater microbial communities from Lake Montjoie, Canada to study carbon cycling - M_130207_XF_MetaG (SPAdes) (version 2) | ecosystem: Environmental > Aquatic > Freshwater > Lake... | reverse complement strand
AAATAACATCCTTACCATTATGTTGCCCTAAAATATACTGGCTTTTTGTCTTTTTTGTTGTATCAACTATTTCTTCGATATTATAATCGCCATTTTCTATTTTATGGATATCTATATCTTTTTTAATTGGTTTAAATGTTATTTCTTCTTTACCATCTACTTCTTCTACACATTTTATAACTGGTCCATATTTACCTACTAAATATGTATTATTATCGTCTATTTTTACCTCTATCTTTGTCTCATCTTTTAAACCATCAACCAATTCGTCTATTTGTTTATTGCAAGTATCACATAAATTATACCATATTGTATCTCCTTTTGAAATTTTATCTAATTCGTCTTCCATTTCCTTTGTATAATCATAATTGAATAAATCTGAAAAATGTTTATCTAGAAATTCCATCACAATTGCGCCTAATGGTTGAATCACTAGCTTATTTTTTTCATTACCAAATTCTCTCTTGGATAAAATTTCAAATATATCTCCGTTTTTCAATTCAAAATCTTTACATACTATTTCCTTTCCTTTTATGTCTTCTTTTTTAACATAACCTCTTTCTTGAATTTTATCAACGAGAGAAGAAAATGTAGATGGACGACCTATTCCTTTTTCTTCCAACAGTTGCACTAATCTTGCTTCTGTATAATGTTGTTTTGTTCCCTTAATGGTAACCTTTGCACAAATCTTTTTATAAGGAATCACTGTATTTTGTTTTATAGTTTGCAAATATTGATATTCTTTATTTTCTGTTTTTATTTCGTTTGTATACTTTTTTGACACTATTTTCCAGCCAGGAAAATCAATTAGTTCACTTGTATATATGAATTTTGTATTCTGAAAAGCTAAAATACTTGCGGTTATGGAATAAAAAGAGGCAGGCGACATACAGCTTTCTAATGTGTTCTCCCAAATTATTTTATACAGTTTTCTCTCTTTAGAATCTATTGTTTCAGGAAGTTCAAAGAGAGAAATATTTGTAGGTCTAATTGCTTCGTGAGCTTCTTGCCGAAGGTTGTCTTTAACTTGTTTTTCTTTTTTAGAAACCTTTTTCTTATTTTCATCTACTTTAGAATCACTACCTGTTACTAGCGAGTCTATATTTTCATTTATATATTTAGCTTCATAATTGCGTATAATATATTCCTTAGTTGTTTGGATAAATTCATGACTATATTTTTTTGAATCTGTACGCATATATGTTATAAAACCTCCTTCATATAATGTTTGGCAAATTCGCATCGTTTCTTTTGGTGCATAGTGCAATTCATTACTTGCCGTTTGCTGCAATGTAGATGTAGTAAATGGTTCAGGTTGTTTTTTAAAAACTTTTACTGGTTGTGAACACGTATATATATGAGAGAAATCTGCAGAACCATCCAAAAAATCGGTCATTTCATCTTCTCTTTCATACTTATTTGGAGGAGTTAAATCAAATGCCAAATTAGAATTTGTAAAATAACCAGTTGTATTATAAACTTTTCTCTCTTCTGCTCCTTTTATGTCTTGTTCGTTATCATAAACTAATCTTAACGCTGGAGTTTGACATCTACCTGCACTCAGTGAATTTTCCTTTCCCTTTGGTGCAGATATAAATTTCCACAACATTGGCGTCACCTTAAAACCAACTAGTATATCCAATATTTGACGCGCTTGCTGAGCATGAACTAAATCCATGTCTATTGTTCTTGGATTTTTAATTGCGTGCTGGATTGCAGATTCTGTAATTTCATTAAACGTAATACGCTTTGTATTTAAAGGTAACTTAAATAATTCTATTATGGAAAAACTTATTGCTTCTCCCTCACGGTCAATATCGCTAGAAAGTATAACTTCGTGAGCATTTTCGATTTCCTTTTTTATAAATTCAAATTGTTTTTTCTTAATTGCATTGTCAATAATTGTATATGTTGGATTAAAATTATTGTTTAAATCTATGTTTTTGAGAGAAGGTATAGTGCGTAAATGACCATATGAAGCAACACATTTATAACCAGGCCCCAAATATTCTTCAATTTTTTTACATTTTGCTGGAGACTCTACTATTACAAGAGTTGTAGTGGTAGAATATTTTTTAGTCATAATTACATAAGTATATAAAAATATATTTATGTTATTTTATTATAGTAAATTTAAAACCCATTTATTTATTCATTTTCTTAAATTGTTTCCAAGAAACATTCACATTTGCCTTTTTGGGTTCTACCTTATCCTTTTCAGAATTTGCATCCAATTTTTCCGCCTTCTTTAAAGCACTGTCTACATAAATATCCTTTAATATAGTGCCAACCATAAATGAACCTTCGTGTTGATCTAATTGTCCCTCCTCTATTTTTTTCAAAATATCCAAAAATTTATATAACAAATTGATATCAATCTCGTCTTTTTTTACTTTGTTAAAGATATCAGTATAATAAGTATACAAAAAATTAGACTCGTTCATACATTCTTCGGCGATTTTTTGCTCATCCCCTCTATATTTAGCCTTAATCATAATCATATTATTAATTTCGTTACGTAAAACTTGACTATGTTTTAAATTGCGTATTAAACCTGTTTGGTCTTCTACATTATTAACCTTAATCATGTTTTGTAGTTGTAATCTTTGATTATCGTCCATATTATAGTAATTAAGAATTTAATTTTTTAAATCTTAACTAATAAAATATAATATAAATATATATGTCAAATAATAGCAGTTCTGTTCCAGGTTTATCCCTTCCAACAATGCAATCAATGCCTGCTGGGAATCCAAGAGATTCGGCAATTGCGAATTCTAATGCTATGAATGCCAAACAAAATTCAGCAAATCAAATGGCCGGTAGCAAAAAAAGAGGTGGATCTATTAATATACCACAATTTACAATGTCATACCCTACTACTGGTGGTCCTGGTCAAGACCCAAATTCTTTAATTACTGGAAATTCACAAACTAGCACACAAGGTGCTGCAAATTCTGTATTTGACAAAAATATTGCTAATGGTGGTAGTCGTCGCAGAAGACGAGGTGGAAATACCAATTGGAACTGGGGGTGTTATAGTGGTGGTAAAAAAAGAAGAACACGATCAAATAAAAGAAAAACTAGAAGACATCGAAAAAAAACAAGACGTTATAAAAAATAAATCCATTTTTTTCACATTAGAATGATTCAATTTATTGTGAAAATTATCCGAATAATTATATATTAATAATATAAGTTATGCCATCTGGAAAAAATTGGATTTATTTTTTATATATAAATTTAGCATTTGGAATATATATAGCAGGCGTTTTTTATTTTAGTCAATTGGCTGAAATAAAAGCAAATTGGCCTTTGTATCGTTGCAATCCAATGTATATGCCATTAGCAGATGACCCCGAAAGTAATTTTACTTATTGTATCCAAAGTATGCAATCAGATTATATGGGTTATTTATTACAACCTCTTACATTTGTCACCAGTTCTATAACTAATTTGCTTGGAAGCTTTTTGGGTGAAATTAATATGGTTAGAGCTATGTTTAATAAAATAAGAGGGTTTATTTCTTCCATAATAGAGTCTGTATTTGGTGTATTTTTAAATTTAGTTATTGAATTTCAAAAAATTACTATAGGAATTAAAGACTTAATTGGCAAAACTATTGGCATTATGGTAAGTCTTATGTATATTATGGACGGCAGCATTAAAACAATGAATAGCACATGGAGCGGACCACCTGGTCAACTTGTTAAAGCCCTTGGTAAATGCTTCCATCCTGATACAAAATTAAAACTAAAAAATGGAACTATTAAGACTATCAAAAATATAGATTTAGGAGATGTTTTAGAAAATGGTTCTAATGTTATATCCGTTATGAAAATTGATAATAAGAAAAATACTGAACCATTATATGTAATAAGAGGTGAAGGCATTAATAAAGAAAATATTTATGTCACTGGTTCACATTTAGTATTTAATAACATTACCAATAAATTTTGCAAAGTTGAAAATTATTATAAAGCAGAAATATCCTCCAAGCAAACTGAATGGTTTAGTTGTTTAATTACAGATGACCATAAAATACAAATTGGAAATGAATTATTTTGGGATTGGGAAGACCATTTTATTAAACTATAAATATTTAATTAAATTTAACTAATGTAAAAATGAGAATATAATAAATGAATATTATCCATTTACTATATATGAATAAACCAAATGGATTGGACAATATAAAACAAATGTATGAAAAATTAACATATTTTGATCAATATGGCTCTTCAGTAATAATGTTAATTATAATAACTATTTTATTAATAATTGTTATTTCATATTGTTTTGCTATGATAAATGCACAGCCAATTATAGATGATTGGGCAAATCAACGATGTAAACCTCAATATATCCCTATTGCTGGATTTATAACACACCCTGAAGGAGTTTCTGCTACTGATTATACAACGCAAAATTTTACATATTGCACCCAAAATATTTTATCTAACATTACAGGAACTGCCGTTCAACCGTTAACATTTGTTACGCAAACTATGCAAAATATCGTTGAAAATATTAAAGATTCATTAAATTCAACTAGAGCTATGTTTGATAAAATAAGAACTTTTTTTCAATCCATAGCACAAGAATTAATGGGGAGACTTATGAATATAATGATACCATTGCAACAAATAATTATTAGTTTTAAAGATTTAATCGGTAAAATACAAGGCACTATGACCGGTGGTTTATTTACATTATTAGGTTCTTATTATACTTTAAAATCATTAATGGGGGCTATCGCGCAATTTATTGTTACCTTATTAATTGGTCTAGCCGCAACAATAGCTGTATTATGGGCTGTTCCATTTACTTGGGGTTTTGCCGCTGTAAATACGGGAATTTTTGTGGCTATTGCAATTCCTATGGCAATTATTTTGGCCTTTATGAGTGATACAATGCATATTAAAGCACTTAAAATACCCAAGGTTAAATGTTTTGATAAAAATACTTATATTGTTATGAATGATGGAACCAAAAAAAGAATTAAAAATATAATTGTTGGTGATGTATTAGCGAATAATAATGTTGTAACCGGTAAAATAATTGTTGAAACAGAAGGTTCTGTGATGTATAAATTAGATGATATAATTGTTTCAAATTCACACATGATTAAACATTTAGATAAATGGATTTCTATATCAAAACACCCAAAAGCTAAAAAATGTGCATATGGAGAACCTTATTTATATTGTTTAAACACATCTAATAAAATTATTTTAGTAAATGATTATTTATTTAGTGATTGGGACGAAATTACAGATGAAGACATAAATACTATTCAACTAAATAGCAATTATATATTTTCTGAAAAAAATGATATTCATAGGTTTATAGATGGCGGATTTGTTGAAAATACTGAAATTAAATTAGAAAATGGAAAAATAAAATGCATTAAGGATATTTGTATTGGAGATATTTTAGAAAACAGTGAATATGTTTACGGAATTGTTGAAATAGATGGTATAAACTTAAGCGACCAATATATATATTATTTAGGTAACAAAATAATAGAAGGAGGACCTAATTTAACAATTTGCGATAAAAATATTAATGTTTGGTCTACAATAAATTTAGCTGATCAAAATGACAAATGTTTAGTAAAACAAATAAACTACAAAAAACAAAAGGATAAAATAGAAAATAAATTATATCACTTATTAACTGATACAGACACTTTTAATGTAAACCAAATAAAGTTTTATGATTATAATGCTTCAATTGATTTATTTTTAGATAAAAATCTTGGAAAATTATTATCTATGAAATATGTATAATATGGATATTACAATCTTAGGATATAAGTTTAATCTAGAAATATTAATCTTAATTGGTGTTGTTTATTTAATATTGGTTGGACATACTGTTTGCGGTTGTTGCAATATGCCACGTATTATGGAAGGAATTAGCAATATGACTAGTTCTGATTCTTCTAGTTCTGATTCTTCCAATTCTGATGATATTAAGAAAATGGCTATGTTAAAACAACAACAACAACAAAAATAAATTTATTTTAGACAAACATAAAGTAAAAATATTATCTATCAAATATGTATAATATGGATATCTCTATACTAGGATATAAGTTTAACGTTGAAATATTAATCTTAATAGGAGTTGTTTATTTAATATTGGTCGGACATACAATTGGCGGTTGTTGCAATTTTTATGGTTTAATGGAAGGTAATACTACTATGGGACAATCTAATACTTCTAGTAGCCAAACAGATGCTTCAGGTAATATGATGAACCAAATTAAACAAAAAATGCAATCTAATATGCCTACTCAAACTACATCCAAGGAAGGATTCGTAGGGGCTAATATTAATTATGGCGAATCCTCTGCATATGATCTAACCGATAATATGCCTGTTAATACTGCTTCTTGGAGTGCTCAAAATATGACGGTTGTTCCTGGTCAACCCTTGAGCCAAGGTGTTAAAAAATTCTTGGCGCGCGAGCATCAACCTGTTCCTCTTCCTGAGGGCGAAATGTTGATGTTTGCGAATACTAAATTTGCTCCCGAATTTTGTCCAAATACATATTCAAATAGCAGTGGATGTGCAGAAATGACGGGAGAACAATATAATTATTTAATAACCCGTGGTGGTAATAATGTTCCATATTCTGAATATTAAAAATAAAATATTAACAATAAATTAATAATATTTTATTCATATTTATAACCTAATTCTTTTGCGGCATATTGTTTCAAAAATATATAAATAATATTTTTTTAATATTTCAATCCATCATACTGAACGATGTTTTCCATGATTACAAAAAAACAAAATTTCATTATTTATTATTTATTATAAAAATAATAATATTAATATATATAAATGGAAGAAATATATTACAAAAAAAATTTAGAAGATTTAACTAATCGTCAATTAGATCTTGATTATCAGAATTTATTTATAGAAAATCGTTTAGAAAATTATCCGGAAGAACTTGAAGAACATCATGAAATACTTCATGATGCTGATCCACAAGACCGTGTTGAACCCGCTGAATCTAGAACTCTTATATTTAATTATATAAGAGATTTTCTTGGAAATAGACAATCAAAGGCTAGGAGACGACTTCGTGGAGGTAAAAAAAGTAAGAGAAGAAAAAGCAGACGAGGAAGAAAAAGCAGAAAAAGCAGAAAAAGCAGACGAGGAAGAAAAACTGAAAGATAAATAATTATTTATTTTTCAATTGTAACTTCCTTGGCTATATTTTTAATGATTTTGTCTTCTTTTTCTGAATCGTTATCACCTTTGCCTCCAAAAGCTTCAAATACTAATTTATTATATTTATCCGAAACCTTAGAATTACTTTTTAAACAATCAGGGTGCTTTGTTCTGAATTCACCTAACATTTTTGAATTTTTATATGCAACATTTTTAATTGCTTTTCTCATTTTTAAATTATCATTATTTTCTTTTTCCCATTTATTCTCATCTTTCACATACATTACTTCTCTCTTTGAATCAGTGCAATGAACTGGTCTTTTGTTTTCATCTAATGAATTTAAATTTTTAACAATGATACTAGAAATACCTTCTACAAATCCCAATTTACCGATATTTTCCAAATCAGACAGCTGTAATTTAATCGAATCTACAAAATCCATTATATTCATTGCATCTTTACATGTATCATTTAAAAAGAAATTTAAATTAAATGATTTATTATTACTATTTGTGTTTATGGTATGGTGAGTTCCATTCTTACAAATTTCCAAAACTGTATTTTGTAATTCATTATTTTGTTTATGTTGTTCTACAAGCATTTTTTTTAATTCTTTATTTTCATTTAGTTGTATTTTAAATAATTCATATATCATTTTATAATCTATATTTGTTTCATTATTTGATTCATTAATATTATTAGTTGCTATACATTTTTTGTTATGATTGTATAAACTTTGTCTATGTAAATATTCTTTTCCACATTTACAAATATATTTTTGATTTGGGACTTTATCTTCATTTTGTAAGTTGTTTGTAAGTTTTTGATGTTTAGATGTCAATAAATGTTTGTTGTAATCTTTTTTGTTATTTGTTATGTAGTCACATTTTTTACATTCAAATACTGTAGGATTTTTTGGGACAAATTTGTAAGTCTGCATAAGTTATATTATACTTAGTTAAAAAATCCCTAAATGTTTAATTTATTAAATATATATTTTTTAAAAAAAATATCGTCACATAAATAAAAAAAGTATTTCAATAACGAGACGTTAAGAATTTTTATGGTCTCACAGAATTTTGCATTTTTCATTTTTCAAGAATTATTTCTATATTTCAATTTTGGACATTTATAAATGTCCAAAATCAATTTCCCGAAATACTTTTGGGAATTTTAAATTCGTGTTTTTATATAATAAATTCTCAAAGTAACTTAAAGAACTATTTATCAATTGTAACTTCTTTTGCAATGTTTTTAATGATTTTGACTTCTTTTTCTGAATCATTATCCCCTTTACCTCCAAAAGCTTCAAATACCAATTTATTATATTTATCTGAAACCTTAGAATTACTTTTTAAACAATCAGGATGTTTTGTTCTGAATTCACTTAACATCTTTGAATTTTTATATGCGACATTTTTAACTGCTTTTCTCAGTTTTAAATTATCATTATTTTCTTTTTCCCATTTATTTTCATCTTTCACATACATTACTTCTCTCTTTGAATCAGTGCAATGAACAGGTCTTTTGTTTTCATCTAATGAATTTAAATTTTTAACAATGATGTTTGAAATACCTTCCACAAATCCCAATTTACCGACATTTTCCAAATCAGACAACTGTAATTTAATTGAATCTACAAATTCCATTATATTCATTGCATCTTTGCATGTATCATTTAAAAAGAATTGTAAATTAAATGTTTTATTGTTAGAATTGGTATTTGTAGTATTATTGCTATTGGTTATTGTATTATTTTTTGATAATTCAATAATTGTTTTGTTTTGCTCCATAATTATTATTTGTAATTCTTTGTTTTGTTGTAAAACATTTATTATTAATTCTGGAGTTATCTCATTTGCATAATTAATTTTCTCGCCATTATGAGAATTTGTCGCAACACCGTTGCATTTTTTTTTATGTTTCCATAATCCGGAATGGTGTATATATTCTTTTCCACAATCACAAATGTGTAATTTAGGTGTTGTATTCTCTGTATTCTTATTGTATTCTTTCTCTCTATTTAAATGTTTATTCGTAACAAGATGTTTATTCATATCACTTTTTTTGCTGCATTTATAGTCGCAAATTTCACAAACAAATTTTGGCGACTTTTCAGTATCAATATTTGTATCCATATATATTCTAATAGGATATAAAAAAATCTCCTTAATATTTTAATTTATTTAATATATATTTTCAAAAAAAAAATTATCATCACATAAATTTAAAAGTTTTTTCTAAGGTGTGACGCTAAAAATTTTTATGGTCTCATGAATTTTTGCATTTTTCATTTTTCAAGAATTATTTCTATATTTCAATTTTGGACATTTATAAATGTCCAAAATCAATTTCCCGAAATACTTTTGGGAATTTCAAATTCATGTTTTTATATAATAAATTCCCAAAGTAACTTAAAGAACTATTTTATCAATTGTAACTTCTTTTGCAATGTTTTTAATAATTTTGTCTTCTTTTTCTGAATCATTATCCCCTTTACCTCCAAAAGCTTCAAATACCAATTTATTATATTTATCTGACACTTTTGAAGAACTTTTTAAACAATCGGGATGTTTTGTTCTGAATTCACTTAACATTTTTGAATTTTTATATGCAACATTTTTAACTGCTTTTCTCATTTTTAAATTATTATTATTTTCTTTTTCCCATTTATTTTCATCTTTTACATACATTACTTCTCTCTTTGAATCAGTGCAATGAACTGGTCTTTTGTTTTCATCTAATGAATTTAAATTTTTAACAATGATATTTGAAATACCTTCCACAAATCCCAATTTACCAACATTTTCCAAATCAGACAACTGTAATTTAATCGAATCTACAAAATCCATTATATTCATTGCATCCTTACAAGTTTCATTTAAAAAAAAATTTAAATTAAAAGATTTATTATGTGAATTTACAGTATTATTATTAGTGCCATTTTTAATAACTTCCATCATAATATTTTTAAATTCTGATGTTTCTTTTATTAATTCAGAATTTTGTTTAATAAGCATTAGAATCAATTCATCCTTATCAACTGAATTATCATGAATTATTTTATTACTTTCAATATCAGTGTTTATTTGTTGGTTACATTTTTTTTTATGTGCATAAAGAGTAGAAGAATGTTTGTATATTTTACCACAAATACAAGGATATTTTTTGTCGGAGATTTTTGATGTAGGATTTGATGTAGGTTTTTGTAGGATTTTATGCTTATTAGTCAAAATATGTTTGTTATATTCACTTTGTTTACAGCATTTATAATCACATAATTCACATAAAAACGGTGTGGATATTTTTGGAGATTTATATGTAGGATTTTGTAGGATTAGATGCTTATTAGTTAAAATATGTTTGTTATATTCACTTTGTTTAGAGCATTTATAGTTGCAGTTTTCACAAAAAATATATTTTATTCCTTGGAAATGAGGAGAGATATTTAAAGTTGCATTTAATTCTTCATAATGTTGTTGTTCTTTAATTCGTGCCTCTGTTTTATCTTTACAATTATACTTTGCTATTTCAACCATATTCCAATTATCCCAACCTCCATTTTGCCTTATGGTATTATATATTTTTAATTTATTATTTAAATTAGAACACGCTGATTTATGGAGATATTTTCGCTTTGTAAAATTAGTTGTATGGGATATATATACATCATTTATGCTTTTATCATTACAATAAATTTTATAAATAATAGTGTTAGAGTAATCTATATCTTCTTTTGGCATTATATAATATAGTTTGAGATTTTTCTAAATATTTTATCCTAAACTATCTTAAAAATAAAATATGCAAATTTATTAATATTTTCAATAAAAAATTTATCGTAACATAATTTTTAAAAGTATTTCATCAATGACACGCTAAAAAAATTTATGGTCTAATGGATTTTTGCATTTTTCATTTTTCAAGATTTATTTCTATATTTCAATTTTGGACATTTATAAATGTCCAAAATCAATTTCCCGAAATACTTTTGGGAATTTCAAATTCATGTTTTTATATAATAAATTCTCAAAGTAACTTAAAGAACTTAATTTATTTTTTGGTTGATTCACAAATAGAACAATATGTGATTTTTTGTGTCCTTTCTGATGTAATATCTATCTCATCATCAACAAAACTGTGATCGCATAAAAGATATATTCTAGCTTTATACAATTCTAATAATTCTTCATTTTCTTTTTTTTTGTCAATAAATTTTAATCTTAAAGTTAAAATAGTTTTACAACATTTTATATGTGTTTCATTACAATCTGAAAGACATTCATATTCTTTTGATAATTCATAATACATTTTATCATAATTTGAAATAATTTCATCCATATATAAAATATTAGATTGAAGTAAATCTTTGCAAAACAAAAAATAATTTAAACTCATTATAGTTTATATTATTTAATTTTTAAATTTATTTAAAATATATTTAATGTTGTTGTTTACATATACATGCTATAAAGTGCTGGAATATTGTCATTTTCTTTTTTAATTAATTTATCAACAATATCCTTTGTTACTGTAAATGGAAATTGCACTTTTAACGACATATCTTCTTCAAATAAGTTAGAATCAGGTTTCATTAATCTATAAAGATTAATTTTGGTATGAATTATTTCTAGACATCGTTTTAAATTTCTTACACCATCTTCTTTATTGCAATGGTTATCAATGATATAGTGTATTGTTTGTTCATTTATAATTATTTGTGAATCATCAAATCTTACTTGCTCACGAATTCTTGGCAATAAATAATTATTTGATATAGCCGTTTTTTCCTTTTGATTATAACCCTTTGTTTTTATTCTATACATTCTATCTTTTAAAATAGGATTAATTTTGGATTCATCATTATAACTAAAAATGAAAAGACATTTACTTAGATCAAAATTAATTTCGGAAAAATATTTATCATGAAATTGAGAATTTTGAGAAGTGTCTGTTAAATGAGTCAGAATACCTGCAATTTCTTCTCCTCTAGGAGTATCACTAATTTTATCAAGTTCGTCAAAATAAATTACTGGATTCATGCACTTACTATCAATTAATATTTGAACAATTTTACCCCAAGTAGAACCTTCATATGTGTAACCATGACCTTCTAAAAAACTGCTATCTGTTGCACCACCTAAAGCAATAAATGCAAATGGTCTATTTAAAATTTTGCTAATACCTTCCTTAACTAAACTGGTTTTTCCAGTTCCTGGAGGACCATGAATAGCTATAGCAGTTCCAATTGCCTTTGGGTTTGTTAATAACTGACCTAACATTTGCATAATCTGCATTTTTGCATCATTTAACCCATAAACCGCATTATTTAATATTTGTTGTGCATTTTCCATAAATGCATGGCATTTATCTACACCATCATCAATGCTAATAGGTAACGCTTCATTTTTACCAAATGGGATACGCATAAAAGTATCAACCCAGTTTTTAATTTTATAAAATTCACCACTACCAGGTTCCATATAACGCAATGAATTTATTTTTTTCATCGCAGCTCCTTTAAATTGAACTGGAATATTTGCTTCCAAAAGTGTCATTCGATATGGCTTCTCAATTCTAGTGATTTTATTAATTTCTTTTAATTCTTTTATTATCTTTTTTTGTTCATCTAATTCTAGTTTTTCATAAAATGAAAAATCATTCATCGTATTTTTATCTTTAACAATTTTTCGAAATATCCTTATATTTTTCTCTTTGTGCTTTTTATCCTTCTTTTCTTGTTTTGCCTTTTGTTTCTTAATATCTTCTTCATAAGTTTCAATACATTTTTTAATAGATTTATCATTTGGATTCTTTTCTAAAAGTTGTTTTAGTTGTTCTAGAGTTTCATTATTATTTATTTTCTCATTTTTATCTTCTTTTATATCATTTTTTGTTTCTTTTTTAGATTCCTTATTTTCTTTTTCCTTTTCCATTTTTTTATTTTTTTTAGGAGTTTCTTCAGATGAACAAGATGAAACAGATGCATCTTCATCTTCAGTTTCATTACTAGAATCATCCTCTTCAAAATCAGAATCATCCTCTTCATCATCCCATTCTTCTTCTTCTTCATTTCCTCCTCCAATTGTAAAAATTATATTGAATTTATTAGACCCTTTTACTTTAATTTCTTCGTCATCTTCCTCCTCCTCCTCCTCTTCTGTATCTTCGCTACCAATAGTTTCCTCATCTTCTGTTTCAGATTCAACCACTTTTTTACCTTTTTTACTTTTTTTATTTTTATCTGCCTTTTTTTTAGATTTTTCTTCTTCAGAATCAGTTTGCCATTCTTCTTCAGATTCAGATGATATTTCTTCAACCGCCTTTTTTAATTTTTCTCCATCTTTAATTTTTTTATTTAAATGCTTAGATGGAAATATTTTCGATAAAAATTTTCTATATTCATGCACATCCATTTCATCATTTTCACTGTCACTAATAAAATCATCACTATCAGATTCATCATTTCTTTTTTTATTACATGACTTTTCAGCTTCTTTTTTAGAACGCTTATTCATATCTTTTTTGGTTATTTTACTTTGGTTATCTCGTGACATTGTATAATATATATTTATACAAGTTAATTTTAAATTATTATAAATATATATTATTTATATTGTGGTATATAATTTAGATGTGTAAATATAAGTTTTTAAAGCATAATAAAGAATACAATTATTTAAAATAATTTGGCAATAACCTGATTTTATTAAAAAAATATAAAATTTTAAAATAAAATTGATTTGTAAAAACAATATAAATCTATTGTATTATAATATAATAGATGTCGAAATATTCAAACTTAAATATGTTAAATTGTTCCAAAGTTATTGGTATTCAGTTTAGTATTTTGTCTCCGGAAGAAATACGAAAAGGTTCTGTAGCTGAAATTACCACTCGAGATACGTATATAAATAATAAACCTGTTATTGGTGGTCTATTTGACCCTAGAATGGGAGTTTTAGAACCAGGTCTAATTTGTCCTACAGATGGTTTAGATTATTTACAAACTCCTGGATATGCAGGTCATATTGAATTAGCAAGACCCGTATTTTATATTCAATATTTAAGCACAATATTAAAATGTTTGAGATGTGTATGTTTTAAGTGTAGTAAACTTTTAGTAAGTAAAGAAAAATATAAACAAGCACTAAAATTACAAGGAGATGCAAGATGGAAATATGTATTTTCATTAGCTAGTAAACTTAAACGTTGTGGTGAAGATATTGACGACGGTTGTGGTTGTCTTCAACCGAATAAAATTAGAAAAGAAGGTCTTGCTACTATATTTGCAGAATGGAAAAATGATAGTGCATCTTCAAGTGACGATAATGAAGAGATTATTATAAAATTAACTCCTGAAATGGTGCTAAAAATATTCAAAAGGATTTCAGACGAAGACGTTTCATTTATGGGGTTTAGTCCTGTTTATTCAAGACCTGATTGGATGATTTGTCAAGTAATGTCTGTTCCTCCTCCAGCAGTTAGACCATCAGTGAAACACGATGCGCAACAAAGATCTGAAGATGATTTGAGTCATATTTTAGTAAATATTATTAAAACGAATAAAACTTTACAAGAAAAAATTCAAAATAATGCGCCTGCAAATATAATTGATGATTGGGCTACGGTATTGCAATACTATATTGCTACACAAGTAGATAATAAAATACCTGGAGTTGCTTCAGTAGCGCAGCGTTCAGGAAGACCTTTGAAATCAATTAAAGACCGCTTAAACGGCAAAGGTGGGCGTATGAGAGGCAATCTTATGGCTAAACGTGTAGATTATAGCGCTCGTTCAGTTATTACTGCGGATCCTAATATTTCAATTCGCGAATTAGGTATTCCAATGAAAATTGCTAAAAATATTACAAAACCTGTTACCGTTAATAAAATTAATAAAGCATTTTTGACAAAATTAGTGCAAAATGGCCCTGATGTGTGGCCTGGAGCTAAAAATTTAGAAAAGAAAAATGGAGAAACAATTGGGCTACGACATTACTTGGATAGACAATCTATTCTTCTTGAAGAAGGCGATATCGTTCATAGACATATGATGGACGGTGATGCAGTTCTATTTAATCGTCAACCTACTCTCCATAGAATGAGTATGATGTGTCATATCGCACGTATTATGAAGCGAGGTGATACTTTCAGAATGAATGTGGCTGATACTAAACCGTACAATGCCGATTTCGACGGGGATAGACATATGTAAATAACATTTTGTCCCCAACAGGGAGCGTGAAAAGCGTGCAACTCCCTAGTCATTTATAACTCTATTTAAAATAATATAAAAATAAAATGCTCTTATAATATAAAATGAATTTTGATTTGACATTAAAAAATAAAAGGATTGAAGATGAAAAATTAAGATGGGTTGAAATTTATAAAATTACAAATATAGTAAATCAAAAAATATACATTGGTCAAGCAGTTTCTCATATGCGTAAAAGTAATAAATTATTACCTCATGGTACCGAGGGAAGATTTATTAAACATTTACAAGAAGCACTTGGTAATAATACTACAAAATATAGTTGTCGGAACTTAAATAATGCTATTAAAAAATATGGAAAAGATAAATTTACTTTACAATTACTTCATAATTGTAGTTTGGAAGATGCAAATAAGTTAGAATCTGAAGAAATATTTAATCATAATTCATTTGTTCCAAATGGTTATAACTTGACTACATCGTGTAAATCATTTTGTCCATCTATTGAATTTAGAAAAAATATATCTTCAGGCATAATAAATTCTTTACTTGATAAACGCATTAAACGCATTATGAAATATAAGGTAAATATAACCGACAATTATGAAATGTATATTACTCCAAAATATAGAAATGAAACCCAATGTGGATGGAGAATAAGACTAAAAGATATAGTTATATCAGATAGTAAAATACCTTCAAACAAAGAATTTGAGTTTACTTCAACCTTAATTTCATTAGAAGAAAATAAAATAAGAGCAATTGAATTTTTACAAAATATAATAGAGTTACAAAATGGCAACATGACCAAATTGCGGGAAACCTCCTTAGAGCCTTCACTACCACTCTCAATTGGAAACTTTTGTGAGGAACTCGGTTAATAGCCGAACCCAATGGTAATAATGTGAAGGATTGGGCAATCCGCAGCCAAGCCCCTAAACTCGTTATGATAGAGTATGGGGAAGGTTCAGAGAGTAGACGGTTATGGGTCTTAAATGAAGGTTTAATCAACCAGATAAGGCTTAAGGTGTATTCCAGCCCTTTGGGAAACCTTAGGGAAATTCATTGGAGATGAATTTACATATGCCACAGGATCCTGAATCTGAGGCAGAATTAAAAAATTTGGCGGCAGTTCCATATCAAATAATTAGCCCCGCCAACAACTCGAGTATAATAGGTATTTATCAAGACTCAATGCTTGGATGCTATCAATTCACAAGACCGGATGTCAAATTTAGTCCGAGGGATGCAATGAATATACTAATGATGTTTAATGGTGTAAACGAACACGAGCTATTAAAAAATGCGGAAAGCGAAAAGGGAATCACAAACTTTGATATTTTAAGTCAAATAATGCTTCCATTGTCGATGAAATATAAAACAAAAGCATTCAAAGAGGATAAAGACGACGCAAAAACATCCAACGCTGTGTTGGAAATCAGAAACGGAAAATATATTCGCGGACAAATGGACAAAGGCGTTCTCGGTGCAGGCACAAAAGGTCTTCTTCAAAGAACGTGTAATGATTTTGGTAATATGGCATCCGCTAAATTTATAGATGATTTACAAAATGTTGTTACAGAATATATGAAATCGAGTGCATTTAGTGTTGGTATTAGCGATTTAATTTCAGATCAAAAAACAAATGACGAAATCGTTAAAGTTATTACTCAAAAGAAAAGCGAAGTAAAACATTTAATAGACCAAACACAAATAGGAATATTTGAAAATAATACAGGAAAAACCAATGAAGAGGAGTTTGAAACACAAGTGAATAATATTTTAAATCAAGCTACTTCTGAATCAGGTAAAATTGGATTAAAAAATCTGAATAAAAATAATAGATTTGTTACCATGGTTAATGCGGGCTCTAAAGGTTCAGATTTGAATATTTCCTTTATGATTTCTTGTCTTGGGCAACAAAACGTAGATGGCAAACGTATTCCTTATGGTTTTGAACACAGAACATTACCCCATTTTACAAAATATGATGACTCTCCTAGTGCACGTGGTTTCGTAGAAAGTTCTTATATTAATGGTTTGTCACCGCAAGAGTTGTTCTTTCATGCTATGGGTGGTCGTGTTGGTTTAATTGATACTGCAGTAAAAACATCTACTACAGGTTATATTCAAAGAAGATTAATTAAAGGTCTCGAAGATTTAATGGTGTCATATGATATGACTATTAGAACAAATAAAAATAAAATTGTGCAGTTCGCTTATGGAGATGATAATATTGATACTGTTAAAGTAGAAAATCAACCGATTAGCCTTGTTTCAATGAGTGTTCAAGATATTTATGCTCATTATTTGATGCCGGAAGAAAATGGCAAAATCAAAACACTTGGTAATATATTCTTAAAAAATACAATGACTAGATATAAAAAACAACATGAAGAAACGATGAAAAAAATGAATTTCTATATTGAATTTATGATTAATAAACGTAATGAAATTATTGAAAAGGTATTTAAAAACAAAGGAGATATCGTTGTTAATTGTCCAGTAGCATTTTCATATATTATTGGTAATATTCAAGGACAAACAAATCTAACCAGTTCATCATTAGTCGATATTACGCCGTTAGAAGCATTTCAAATGATTGAACAGTGTTATGAAAATTTAAATAAAAATCATTATGCATCTCCTACTAATTTGTTTAAAACATTATTCTTCTTCTTCTTGTCTCCAAAAGAATTATTAATTGTAAAAAGATTTAATAAAGCAGCGTTAACATTATTATTAGATACAGTGACAATTGATTATAAAAGAGCTATTGTTACACCAGGTGAGATGGTTGGCATGATTGCAGGTCAAAGTATTGGCGAGGTCTCAACACAAATGACACTAAATTCTGTTACATATGAGACACCTATTATCGTAAGGAATACTGAAGGAAAAATTCAAAAAATTATGATTGGGGATTTTATTGAAAATAAAATTAAAAATGCTACAAAAACTGAATATTACAAGGACAAAGACACTACATATTCAGAAGTTGATGATTATTGTGAAATTCCTTCGTGCACAGAAGATGGTGAAATGTTGTGGAAACGAATTGAAGCAGTTACAAGACATCCAGTTGTTAACAAAGATGGCACGAATACAATGTTAAAAATTACTACTAAAGAACAAAGAGAAGTAATTGTAACAAAGGCGAAGTCAGTATTAAAATTAGTGAATGGTAAAATAATTCCTATTAATGGTTCAGAATTAAAAGTAGGTGATTATCTACCAGTGTCTAAAATGTGTGTGGATTTTACAGAAACACATACACTAAATTTGAAGACAATTTTACCACCAACTGAATATATTTATTCATCAGAAGTTGAAAAAGCACAAGCGGTTATGAATCAGTATCATTGGTGGACAAAAAATCAGGGTTCTACATTTACACTTCCTTATAAACGCAGTGATAGTTTTGTTGCTAAAGTTAGTGAGAAATTGCGTAATGGTTGTAAATCGAAAACGTCATTTGAAACTGGTTGTGTTTATACATTGCAAACAAATATGAATAATTACCAAATTCCTGAAAATTTACCACTTGATTATAATTTAGGATATTTAGTTGGCGCTTATGCTGCGGAAGGATGTATGACGAAATTTCAAATATCAATCGCAAATAATGATATTGAATATTTTACGCCTATCTTAGAACTTTGTGAAAAATATAACTTAACTACTAAAATTTATCGCAATGAAAATAAAAATCAATCAGGATGGACAAGTCAAGATTTGCGCATATATAATACAGTTTTGTGTCGTTTATTGGAACGTTTTTGTGGAAAGTTAAGTCATAATAAATTTGTATCTAATGAAATTATATTTTCAAATAAAGAATGTTTGCTTGGATTTATGGACGCTTATATTGGCGGCGATGGATGTGTAAATACAAATTGTAATAATCATTCGCATGAAATATCAATGTCATCCGTTTCAAAAGAATTATTAATAGATGTTCAACAAATTCTTAATATTTTGGGTTGTTACAGTAAGATATCAAAATTTAAAAAACAAGAAACAAATAATAGAGGTTCCAAAGATATTAAACAATTGTATACTTTATATGTTCGCAATAAACAAGCTCAAAAACTAGCGAAACAATTAAATATTAAATTGAATTATAAACAAGAAAATTTAAAAAAGATTTTGTCACACGAATTTAAATATGAATATTGTCATTCAGATACTACTGTTCCAAATGAAATAGATGGTCAAATTCAGATGATACCGCGCGACGAAATGACAAACTGCTTTGATACTTATTTCGATAAAGTAATTTCCATCGAAGAAGTTCCAAATACAACAAATTACGCGTATGACCTAACAATTGTAGACACACGAAATTTTAACATCTATAATGGTCTCGCGATTGTCGACACATTCCATTTCGCTGGTGTTGCATCCAAATCCAACGTGACTCGTGGTGTGCCAAGAATTGAAGAAATATTATCTTTATCGAGTGATATTAAAAATCCTTCATTGAGTATTTATTTGAAAAAGGAAGATGAAACACAAAAAGAAAAAGCACAATCAATTATGTATATGTTAGAACATACAAGATTAGAAGAAATAGTGAAAACAATTGAAGTATGTTTTGATCCGGATGACCTTAATACTTTAATAAATGATGATAAAGATACAATTGAACAATACAGAGCATTTGAAAATATTGTTGATGAATGCAATCAATCATCCTTATCAAACGATGAAAATGAAAAATCAAAATGGATTATTAGAATGATTATGGATCCTGAAATTATGCTTGAGAAAAATATTACTATGGATGATGTTAATTTTACATTGAATAACTGTTATGATAATCAAATAAGCTGTGTCTATTCTGATTACAATTCAGATAAACTTATATTTAGAATTCGAATGAATGAAGTAATTAAAAGTGGTGCAAACAGAGGTGGACAAAAGAAGGTCAAAGTTAACCCTTTAGATCAATCAGATCAAATATATATTTTGAAAAATTTTCAAGAACAACTGTTACAAAATATTGTTTTAAGGGGTATCAAAGGTATAAACAAAGTTATTCTTCGTAAGATAAAAGATAATATGGTGGAAAACAACGGAATTTATAAGAAACAAGATATTTGGGTTTTAGATACAATTGGCACTAATTTATTAGATGTTCTTGGTCTTGATTATATTGATAATAATAGAACATTTAGTAATGATATTGTAGAAATTTATCATGTTCTTGGAATTGAAGCAGCTAGACAAGCAATTTATAATGAATTGGTAGATGTTATTGAATTTGATGGAACTTATATTAACTATCATAATTTTAGTGTATTAGTTGATAGAATGACATTTACACACAAGTTAATTTCAATTTTCAGACATGGAATTAATAATGATAATATTGGACCTATTGCAAAGGCATCATTTGAAGAGACACCTGAAATGTTTTTAAAAGCTGCTAGACATGCAGAACTTGATACATTAAGAGGTGTATCAGCAAATGTTATGTGTGGTCAAGAAGGATTCTTTGGGACAAGTTCTTTCCAAGTTGTATTAGATATTGAAGAAATGCAAAAATTAGATGCTACTAGTGAATATAAAAATGTTAATGTTGATGATGAAATAGAAAAATTCTTTGGTGCGGTTGATAATCCGGAAGACCCTTGTGGTATTAATAAACTATCGATTCAAAATAATGTTATTACCATTAAACCCCAAGATCTAGGAAATGACAACACATATAATCCAGGGTTTTAAACTAATAATAAACTAATAATAAACTAATAACAAACTAATAACAAATTTAAATAAATTTAATATTTATTAAATAAATATTAAATGTAAGTATGTATTTTTATTATGATATTAATTAATTACATTACAATAAAAATAATTAATCTAGATAATAATTTTTTTTCATTGAATTATGATAAATCTGATAATGTTAATACGATATTTAAGATATTATTTTATAGCTTGACTAATAATACTTATAAAAGTAAATTTGTTATGTTTAAAGAATCATTAGATAGTTTTTTAAATTTTTCTAGAGAGGACTTTATTCAATATTTTTGTAAAATTCAAAGAACATATAATGCATTATCTAAATTTGCTTTTATATATAAATATAAAAAATCTGTAATGAGCGTTACCCAAGATATGGGTTTAAATGATATTAATATTAGTAATAAAAATGTCTTGTGTATTTATGATAAAAATACTAGGTATTTATTTAATATTAATGATATAATTAAAATAATTAATACGTCATTAACTAATGCATTCATGTTTTTTGCAGAACCATTGCCAATTAAAAATCCATATAATAATTTACCATTTACAAAAGCAAATTTGTATAATATTTATTTTTTTATTAATTTTAATACAAATATTCATGCAGATTTATTTGATAAATTTTTTCATTGTGATTTTGATTTATCTATATTTTATAAAAAATATGAGCATTTATTGAGAGAATATTCTATCATTAATTTTATTAATAATTTAACAGCTTCAACACTTATTGAAGAAATTAAAAAAATGTTGCTTGTATATAATTACAAAAATAAATTAAATAAAATAAAAATAGATGTTTCTTTTCCTAAAAATATATTAATAAAAATTATGAAACCATATTTGGTATTATATTTTCAAAATTGTTATTCATTGATTCCGATTATTAAAAGAAACTCTAGTATTGAATTAAACAATAAATTAAAACGATTAAAAAATCATAATCCGCTATTTGGAAGAAAAATTATTAAATTAGGTTATAAAATAGATGCAAATTTTAAAACAAAAGCATTTATAAAATGTTATGAATTTAATGATAAACACATATCATTTAATTATGATAATATAGATTTTTTAAAAAATCATTTAACATTTACTGAAGTTAATAGTAATAATTATGATCAATTCTCATTTAATTTTAATGTAAATAACATTTCCAATGAAAGTGAAGATGAAAATTTAATTAACTAATTTATTATTTTTTCACATTCTCCTTGTTTATTTCTATGCATTCCCTTTGGACATCTTTTTCGTGTTCCTTGTTTTTCAGGGCTTTCTTTTTTTTTCTTTGTTTGATTTTTAGATGGCTTTTCACCTTCAATTATGTGGCTTTTAGCCTTTTCTTCTTCTTCAATTATAATGCTCTTTTTAACAGGCTTTTCTTCTTCAATTATAATGCTCTTTTTAACAGGCTTTTCTTCTTCAATTATAATGCTCTTTTTAACAGGCTTTTCTATTTTTTGATTTACTATGTCAGTTTCTTTGCATTTAGTTTTAGATTGATATTTTGTTGTCGATTGTTTTGTAAAATTAGTTAAATATTCTTCAAATGACATTTTATTCTGTATAATTTCATTTATATATTCAACACACGTTAAATATCTGAGTGATATAAATATCTCTCCATTATTATTTTGTATTACTTTATAATTTGGATTATTTTCATTAAAACCTGGCAACAATATGAAAACAAAATTATCATCTTCTTTTCCATATGCTAAAAAAGCATGCTTTTCATAATTTGTTTGTAAAATACAATTTTGACTTATAAAAATAGCAGGTATTTTATATTTTTCTATAAGTAACCATAAATCTAATGTTGTTAAAAAATAATTTACATCTGAAATAAATGTCGAAAAACTTATATCATCTTTTTTACTCTTGGCTATTTTACCTAATGTTTTTTTTCCTTCAATAATTAGAATATCAATAATTTTATCTTGATATTTTTCCAAATATTGTTTATATTCATTGTATAGTTCATTTTTTATCTGATTTATGGAACGTTTAATACCTGTATACTTTTCTATTAAATCAATTATAAATTGATATGTGCAAATAGTTGTATTATTATATTCAATATCTTTATAATCATTCGGGAAACATTTTTTCCATATTGCAGAAGTTATAGCTTTATTTATTATTGGAGTAATGCACATATCTTTATTTTTTATTTCATCTATTTTTTCCACCTTATCTGATGGAGACACATTATTATCATACATTTGCGTTATTATTGGCTCTGCTTCATCATATGAATTAAAGTTTGTATATTTATTAATTACCGCAGGCACAAGTGTTTCAAAATATTCTTGAGTTAATAAAGATTGAATCATAATAATTTCATCATCGTTTAAGTTATAACCAATATTTCCAAATGATAAATATGTTTGAGGTTGTAACATAAAAGAATTAATTCTACTGTATCTTATTAACTCGTCAGCCATTCTTTTAAAATATATAGGTTTATTTTCTTTTTTTGTTATCAAATTTTTTTCCGGTAAAATTAAATTACATCTTCCATCCTTTGTAAATGTGCATAAATTTGGAGTATCACTACATTCCTCGTCATTCTTTACAATACATGTAGATATTTGATTTATGAGTTTATAATAATTTTCATCTCCTGTAAATTTTATCACATTATTTACTAATTTTTTCAATAAGTTAAATACGTTTTCTAATTTTTCAGAATATATTATGTATTCTTTTGTTAGCATTTTTTCAATTTCTTCTCTTATTTTCACATTTTCATAATCATTTAATAAAATTCTAATCGTGTTTCTAAAAACATTGTAAAATCCAGTTTCCATTTTGGTTTTTTTAATATAATCAACACGTTCTTCATCTACATCATTATTTGTTGAAACTGGTAAATCTATTTGTATTAATGGTTTCGTATTTCTATTTATGTCTTTATTTATAATATAATTATTATTTTTTATAGATGGTAACTTAAAATCATCGTCTGCTTCTGCTTCAGTAACCGGTTGTGACAACTGAATAAATTGATCAGTTTCTGTTAATATACCAACAACCCATTCATCCTCAACAATTTTATAGACTGGATTACACGGAATAGCAGAGTGTTCACGCCTTTTTCCAGTTTTTTTAAATAAATTTTTTAAAAACCCAACTGTATTATAATAAGTATTCCATATTGTTAAATCATTCATAAAAACAATATCATAATCATCATTTTCTGAAATAGATGAAGGATAACAAGGAATAAAACCAGTCCTATTTGTTTTTGGTTCTTCCGCTACTACACCAATTACTTTATTATTAAAATTTATAACTACTTTTTCTATTAGGTATTTTATATTTTTTAATTCTTTTATTAATTCATAAAATAATAATGGTTTTTTTGCCTTGTAAACATTTGGCATACTATCTAGCGGTTTGCACATAATATCCAAATGTGGTTTAATTACATCATTTATTACATATCTTAATTCAGGAGTTATTTTATCTCCAAGTTCTTTAAATTGTGTAATTACATCTAGTTTTTTATTTTCACTAACGACATATAAATATATAGGCTCATAGTAATCATCTTTTTTTAACATAATAACAGTAGGTTTGAGAGAATTAAAATTTTCTTTCGAATAATGATTTGTTGGACATAATAATTGCACATTATTTGTTATATCATCATCTGGTATTTGAAAAATTAACATATTTACTCCATGGTCAAATAAATCTTTATTTGGGGTGCTAATAATATCCCATAAATATGTATGATCTATAATGGCATCGTCGTCTCGTAAAAATCTTGTAAAATTTTCAAAAGCAGATAACACTTTTTTCATATAATAAAGGTCATTTTCCTTTTCAATACTTAATTTTGAAAAAAGCTTAGTTGTTCCTTTATATTTTTCTATGTCTATACTATCTTTGTTTCTCATATCATGAAAATCGGTTACAAGATTACCATTTTGATAAGTTACGAATGAATCAACCGTAATAGAATTAATAATTTTCTCTCTCATTTCCTTTATGCTTAAAATATTTCCAAAGGTTTTTGTTACTTTATTTGTAGTAATTATAAAAAATAATATGTCTGAAATGCAAGCTACAAATGATTGTTTTTTGTTAATTTCAATACCATGTCTTAATAAACACGGGTGTTTTGGTTTGATATTAGTATTTGTTTTGCTTATTTGACAACTTGCATTATCATGACGTAACATTTTTTCAATTCCAAATGGCAAATATCCCCAACGACCTGATGTTAATGGAAATTTATCAGGGCCTTTTATATATTCATCTTGTTCGGGAATTTTTTCTGCTGCTTTTTCTTTTTCTTTTTCAACAACTACTTCTTTTTCTTTTACTTTCACTGCTTTTATTTCTTCCTTCTCTTCTAATGCATTCTTTTTGTTTTTTTTAGGAACAAATTTTTCTACTTTTTTATTTTCTTCGTAACATTTTTTGTTAGCAGTTATTCTTCCTTCTGTATTATATTTATCAAAACAACATGGTAAACATAGCCCTTTTGGATGTTTATCCGGAATTAAACCAGGATATTTTTTTGGCGTTGTTGCAACAATAAATTCATTGAAATTTATTTTATCATCTTTATTCGTATCAGTATAATCAAACATTTCACGCATACTTTTTTCACTGTGTGTTTCTTTTAATTCTTTTAATATTTGTTTGAATTCAAGAAAATTAATTAACTCATCTTTATCTGTATCATTTTTATTAAATGCTTTTTCATATTTATCCAACTTTTTGTGTTCGGGTTCATAAAATTCATAAATATAATAACCAGGTTTTACTTCTTTATCTTTACGAGGAATTACTTTACCACATGTAGGATGTTTTAATTCTTTTTTACCGTCTTTTCCGATGACTTCTTTTAATTCTCTTGGATCAATAACGGTGTTTGTTTTTAAACACCAATAGCGTGGACATATATAATTATATTGATTATTTGGGTCAGAACCATATTTTATTACATCTTCATCCCTCAAAAAACCCTTATGTTCTTTATTTATTTTTGTCAATTGTTCATCTGTTAAAATAACAGGTTGTCTTCTAGTATCTGAACTACAAGTTCTAGAATAAGCATTATATTCGGCAGAATCTTCTTTAAGAATTAAAACAGGATCTTTGTTTTCAATTAAGGATTGAAAATAATATGGTTTATTTAATTTCATTCCATCAATATTTCTAACTTCATCTTCTTCTTCTTCCTCTTCTTCCTCTTCCTCTTCCTCTTCTTCTTTTTCAGGAGATAAAGCAGCTTCTAAATCAGGCATATCAGATGTAGATTCAGAATCACTCACAATTTTAACACGTTGAAAACTAGGTTTTTCTTTTTTTTCTAAAACTGGAGATACAACTACTTCTTCTTTTTCTAAAACTGGAGATACAACTACTTCTTCTTTTTCTAAAACTGGAGATACAACTACTTCTTCAACTGGAGATACAACTACTTCTTCTTTTTCAACTTCAACTGGAGATGCAACTACTTCTTCTTTTTCAACTTCAACTGGAGATGCAACTACTTTAACTTCAACTGGAGATGCAACTACTTCTTCTTCAACTGGAGATGCAACTACTTCAGGTGAACTAATATCCGATTCTTCATTTTTTTTACTTTCAGAACTATCTACACCAAATGATTCTAAACTTTTATCTGATTCAATAGATTCTTCGCTTTTATCTGATTCAATAGATTCTTCGCTTTTATCAGATTCGATAGATTCTTCGCTTTTATCTGATTCGATAGATTCTTCGCTACTATTACTAGCTTGTCCTCCTTCAATTTCTTCACTGCCTTCATCTTCCTCTTCATCAAAAAATAAACTAAAAGCTCCTTTGGGTTTTTCAGTCAGCATTGTTTTATATTTTTGATAATCAATTATTTCCTCTTCAGGTTCTAAAACTGGAACTTCAACATCATCTGCACGTTTTTCTGTAGGTGAAATAATGTCCTCTACTAAAACCTCTACTTTTTCTCCACTAGAACACAATTTATTAATTTTTTGAACAGGATAATTTGTGCTATTCTTATCTTGAGTGAGACGAATAATTGTATCTAGATAAACTGGAATAGTTTGTAAATAATGTATATCATTAATATTTTCTACTGTAATTGTTATAACACCAAGTTTTTGGTCTAACATAATTGTAGTTTTAAAACCGGGATTATTTTTTATTTTTATATCTGATTTTCTTACTCCGCGTTCAACTTGTATTTCATTTGCTACTTTTCTAACTAAATCTTCAGCTTGTTTTTGCGATAAATCATCAGGAAAATTTTCTAAAAGAGCCACAATAATGTCTTCACCTCGATAACCTTCAGCAGATTTTTCTAAAATAAATGCTTCTTGGCTAGTAACTTTGCTAAAATTGGAAACTCTTTTAAAACGTAAATAAATACCAGTTTTAAATTCACTTGATTCATTATTAAATACTGCAGATATGCATCCCTTATATGTTTCCAAATCAATATTTTTTGATATTTTTATTTGCGAAACATAAGTAATTTGTTTTATTTCAACATTATCATCATACAAGCTATTAAATAAATTTAACTTGTAACCACTTTGTTGTAATAAATTTTTTATTTCATTTATAATAGGATTTATTGAATCTCTAAAAAGCATATCTATTTCATGTTCGCTTATAATTGAATCAAACTCTGAGCTTATAGTGATATAACCATTCTCATCAAATTCACAAATTATTATTTGTGACGTTTCATCCTTTTGCATTTCAATAAAAACAGAAACCGATTTTGTCTTTGCAATAGTTTTCATTAGCTTGAAAATAGTAGTCTTTTTAAGGTAAGGAATCTTTCTTCCATCTGTTGATATTTTATCTGTATAAAGCCTATAAATATTTTCCTGTCTAGTAGATGGATTATACTTGATAAACGGGTTTTGTTCAGTAGCATGTATAATTTTAAATATAATTTCCAACGGAATATTTATATCGAAATCAGGTTTTATTATTGCCTTTATATATTTAATACCTTTATCTATATACCTTAATTCAGTTTTTTTAAAATTATACACATCATAAAACATGCTGATAGTTTTAAATAAATCTTCCGTTTTATCATTTATATATTTCTTGTTTTGTTCTATTAAATTTTCTTTTTCATTTTGTAATTTTTCTAGTGATTTGATATTTTTATTATAAAGAAAAGGGTAATAAATTTTAATGGTATTTTCTTCTGAAATATCTTTTTTTGAAACAAAATCTAACACGTTATTTGCTAAACATAAATAAATATTGTTATTAATAATATTACCACTGTTTAAAAGTAAATGACTGTTTAGTGTAGATAAAGATTTGCGAGCATTTTTTTCAAAAAATGAATCATAATCTGTTATTTTATAAGGATTACAAACAAATGGATATTCATTTTCAACTATAAAAAACTTTTGACCTAAAACTTTATCGACAATACATGTTTTCCCTTCTATTTTCATTTCTAAAATATCATCAAATGTGTAAATATCTTTTACAGGTGGCGATTTTATTGCGTCTCCATTTTCATCACTCGCAATATTTGTTATAAATTGATCTAATCTAATCTTTGTCAGCTCTATCTTTTTATTTTGTGTTAATGATTGATAGAGAGAAATTGCACTAAGTGTTTCTTTTTTTTGACAAAATAAATAAATTTCATCGAGTGAGATTTTATTCTTTAGTTCATTAAGTATTTTAATTTTAATAGAACTTATTGAATCATCATAATGTATTTTTTGTTCGGAACATTTAATGTTAATTTTTTTTGAATGTATCTCGTTAATTTCACTTTCTGTAAAAATTTTTTTTAAAAATTCTTCGTCATTTTCTTTACACTCATTTTTATTTCCATAAAATATAAATATTGTATCAACTAATCCATTTACCAAATAATTTACTTTATAAATTGGGTTGTAATCTAAAGTTTCATTCATTATTTTGTGTGTATCAGGTGATTTATTTGAAGATAACATTGACATAATATATATAACGATAGTATTATTTTTAATTTAATTATTTACAAAGTTATTAAATTAAATTAAAAAATTTATTTCTGCAGTTTAATATTTATATTATACAATATTTTTATTAATATGAGTCGGCATTCCGTGACCAAATAAAATCATATATACTAAAGCTAATGCGCCTATTAATATACTTCTGTCTTGTGCCATCATTTCAGGTTGTTTCAAACCAAATTTCATTATTACATACAAAACTGCCGCAATAATAGCAGAATGAACAAACATCATAAATCCACTTTCCATTATATATTAGTAAAAGATTATAAATTTAATAAGTTTATTTATTTTAACTATTTTAAACTAAATCATAATATGGATTATCATTTATTTTCATACCGCAATACTCTTTTGGTTGTTTTTTGTAGTCAACAGGGTCATATATGCCAGCAGCTTTTGCATTTTCTAATAAAAATTTAAAATTTTGCCAAAAATCTTGCTTGTGTCCAACAGATTCTGTCATAATATGGGATAATTCGTGCAAGGCTACAAATGTTAGTGTATTTATATCAATTAATCTGTTACCTTCTTTTGTTGTATTTAAACAAAAAGCTAATTTTTCACCCTTGTTTTCACTATATGCGGTTAATTCACTAGTAGGTAAAGTTTCACTAATTTTTTTAGGATTAAACCCTTCCACAAGACGAATTGTGCGAGGATCATCAGGATGCGTTTTTTTCATATATAATACCATACCTTTCATTTTTTGAGTAACATCTGCTAATAAATTTGCAGCAAGTTCTAATTTTTCTCTCTCTCGAACACAATATTTATTACCATCTTTTGATGCAATTATACATTTTAGATTGAATGCGTCTGATTCATAATATATTCTTAAACAAAACAAAAGAATAACAGCTATAAATATATAAAAAAATATGCTATGCTTTCCCATATATATTTACTTTATAAAAATATGAAATCAAAATATTTTAATTGAATTATTATCAATTAAAATAATTAATATTATGATGCAATACAAACCCATGTTGAATTATTAAATATTAATTTAATATTACGTAGAGTGATTGATTGAGAATTAATTAATATGGTATCATAATTATATAAAATATTTTGTCTGTCTGAACTAATAACTATACTATGTATAGGGTTTCCAATATTACTAATTTCACACAAGTAACCGTTTGAAAAATTATTAGATATTAATTTAATATTTATATTAATTACGGTTGTGTCTATGTATAATTTGGTATCTGTATTTTGTAAATTATAATAAGGTTCTTGAAAATAATAAATCAAAGCAAATTGTTCTGAACCAGTAGTTCCTCGATTATTTATTTTAGGTAAATAATTAGATGGTGTATTACTTGAACAAGTAAATGTGGAATTGACATTATCAAATGGCCATGGTGCGGTAACAGTTATCGAATAATCATTATACTTTGTGATAGTAGTACTTCCACCATATGTAGAAAATACATTAGCATTGTTTATTGCGCACGGTGCGGTATAATTAGTTATTTTTCCACTCATAGTTACAGGAAAAGAACTAATAGCTTTTGGACCATATAAATCAATATTTACAGAATCATATACTGGCCCAGTTGTTCTCGAACGAGGGTTATATTTTAAAGTTACATTACGTTTAAATTCTGAATTTACTAAATTATTTGTAGTATTTAAATAGGAATCCGTTTTGTTAGTTCCATTTGTAAAATTCTTAGTATAACTCCAATTTTCAGAATATGTTGTTAAACCCCCAGTTCCTTTAATGATATTATTTGAAACAGTTTTTGTTGCATCGCCAGCAGTTACAGTTTGATTATTGTAATCTAAAAGTAAACCTTGTAATATAGTATTTTTTGATATAGTAATTGTAGTATTTTGTTTACATGGTAAAATACTATTTACTAAAGCTCCATTTGCTCCTCCATAACCATAGTTTAAAGAAACATTATAAACTCTACTATCATTTTTCCACATAGTATTAGTATCAGTATAAGCACCTTGTATTCCACTTACTAATGTAGATTCAACTGGTTGATCATCACCAGGAGCTCCAGCGCCAAACAATGCATAATTTAATGATATATCTTGTAAAACTGTTATTTTATATGTATCAACGTTAAAATTAGATAAATAAAATGCTGTATAATTAGTATTATTTGTTACAGCTTTACTAATAATTGTATTATTTTTATTCGTAACCTTAATAATATCATCAATATAAGATATTATAGAAATACCAGGACTTATATTTTGAATCTTGTAGTTTTGTGACATATATATGATAAATATAATTTATTATACAAAATATATAATTATATTTTAATTTATTTCTGCAATAGGAACATTATTAATATATAACATTTTAACATTATTATTTTGTTGTATTGATAATATGTCACCATCTGCTCCCAAAGCTATTTTATCAACATGTAAAACCCCATCATTATTTATATACATAAGTTCTCTTTCTGCCGCAGAACCATTAACTGCAGTATCAACTACACTAACACCAAACCCAGCTTTTATATTCTTATTACTATCTATACTATCAATTACCATATGAATATTTCCTATTTCTCTTGTAATACCACTTCTATCTAGTATTTCAAAATTTATATCAGGACCATATCTATATTTTTGTGTGCTTCCTATGTTCGGACCAGCTATAGTTTGTGTTGTATAATATGTAGATAAGTCATATAATTCATCAATTGTATATTGATCACTTCTTCTTCTTCCAGTTAAGGTTGTTTTATTTATAAATAAAGACAAATTATTGTTAATTGTATCATTTTTAACAATATTACCATTAACATCTCTTGTTGGAATCACTTCTGATATTCTTTCTGCAATACATACAGGAAAATGATTGTTAGATACAATAAAATTTTGTTTAGATAAATTATTTAACGTCGTTGTAGTATATTTATTTGAATAATTAACCAAACGTTCATTAGTGCCAACCCCCATAAATCGTTCATAAGTATCAATAGAAACAAAATCTGTATTTGTATTTTCATCATAAAAATAAGCATCTCCGATAATTTTTAAATCTCCTTTCACATTAACAGAAGGTTCAATAATTTCATTTATTTGTTTTTCTATTAATAATAACGTTACGCTTCGTGTTTCTACATCATAATTTGAACAATAAAATAAACCTACAAAATCTACATTATTGTCTTCATAATTAATAATACCATAATCATTTTTATAAATTAGCGTAAATCCACTATTTGAATAATAAGTTCTTATATTTCTAAATAATGAATTATATTTATTCCTGATATTATTATCTGTAATATTTTGTATAATTGTATTATTCGTAACGGCAAATGTATGAAAATTAAAATCACTAATGGTAGCACCAACGGCATTATTAAAATTTACAACTATTTGTTTTAATGTTAATAAAGATGGAGGAAATGAAGATTTATAAATATTAAAATAATCATTTGCAACATCAAAATTGGAGATGGTATCAGTGACAATATTATTTAATCTATAAATTATATTTTGTAAATATACATGACAAACTTGAATATAATCATAAAAGTTTGAAATATTTTTATTGTTATTGTATTTAATATTATAATTTCCTAAATTAATGCCACTACCTAATACGTATTTTATTCCATTAATTTCTATTACTTTTCTAATATCTATATTTTTACCAAAAACCCAATCTTTTACAACAATTCCACAAGCTCCATCAAATAAATAATTATGATTAAATAATTGTTGTATAGCTGTAATGGAATTATTAATAGAATTTATATCATTTAAATTATTTATTTGTGTATATTTAGTATCATCCCAATTTCTGTAAAGCCATGAATAAATACATTGAAAATCATCAGGAATATCACTTGTTGGACACAAATGAAAGAAAAAATAGTCATCTTTTGTTTGCACTACAGAAGTATTAAAGTTTTCAACATTTATAAAATCATTATTAATACAATGATCTACTTGTGATGCTTTAATATATGTTCCAGATGGGTCTAATAGTTGAAGATAATTTGAATTTATATTTATTGAAAAATATCTGCTAGTCATATCTTGAATTGTATTTATAATTTCAGTTAATCCACAATCTAGTATATCTAGTTTTGTATTAGGAAATTCAGTGCCTATTCCAGTATTATACATACTTATTACTTTATTTTCACCAGTATTAACTTCAAACACAGTAGTATTATTTATGGCATCGTGAACCGTAACATTTCCATCAAATACATTATCACCATTTGATCGAACAGCAAGTCCTAAACTTTTGTTTAAATCAATCGTACCACCTAAAAAAAATCGTGTATCATTAAATTCTATTAAATTTACAAAAGAAATTGTTGTTCCATGATTCCATATATATTTAATTCCAAAATTTTGTTTATTTTTATATAAACCATATCTATTAATGTAGTCGTTTACCATAAGAATTTCAATTTCTGAAACTTTGCTATCTGTTCCGTTGAGAGTTATATCATTTAAACTTTTTAAGTTTTGTTCTGTAGCGTATTCTGAAAACAAAATAATTCCTAAATCATCAGTGTGTAAATAATCAGTATATTTTAATTGATCTGCTCGTAATAATACATTTGTTCCCCATCTGTCACTAAATTCACTATCTTGAATATATTTAGTAAAACCACTTTCAGTATCTCCAACCAATATTTTATCTGAAATTCCAGGCATTTCTAATACTAATACAGCAAAATTTAGTAGTTTATTTAATCCACTATACGAATCTATAGTAGATTCATAAATTTCATAATAACCGAAATCAATCATTACATCGTGTGATAAAGTAAATGACATGACAAAATATATTTTATTTGCACTTTTTTGAGCATTGGTTACTATTATAGCTTTTAATGAACAAGTATAATAATATTTGTTATCATTAAATAATTCTACAAAACTCATTATTAAATTTTCGCCTTTTTTATCATAATAATTACTAATTTCACTTTCCATTTTGTTTATTTCATTTACTATTTTTTGAATTTTTAAGAAAGATTCGCGTGAAAATGTTCTATCCTTTAAAATATTATTGGGAGGCACATATTCAAATTTTATATCTGTTACATCTATTTTATTTAATACTGGAACTGTAAAAACAACTACATCATTTAAATAACTATTAGAAATTTCAAAAGTACCTTTACTTATTATATCAGCTTTTATATCATTTGTTACATTATATGATACATTAAGAATATCTGTAAGATTATCGAAATATATTTGAAATTTATCAATTGATAAACTATCAATATCTAAAAAACCTTGTGTTTCACCAAAACTTTGATTAATTCCCAATTTACCATTTATTACAATTCTATTATTTACACTATCTGTGCGCAATAGATACCCGTCATATTTTTCAAAAGCAACATTTCCATATATTTTTGTATCTCCTACTATAGTATTTTTTTCATAAAGTTTGGCAATATCAATATCGACAATTTTTACACATTTTGTATTATTATACGTATCAATTTTGCATATGGATAATATTTGTATACCTTTATAATTATAACTTGTAAGGGCTAGTTCACCTATTTCTAATGAAGGAAAATAAAAATATAAATCATTTAGTAAAAGTCCCATATTCGTTTGAACATTTATATTTGTAGCGGCATTTGGTATATACAAATTTGGTATATACAAATTTGAAAGTTGTTGATTAATCCAATCAGGGAATGTTTTTGAATATAAACATTTTGTATTATCAATGTTAGAAATATTAGAAAATTCCCATACGTTTTCTATAATGGGAATACTTGTGCTCCATTGGTTAGCCTCTAAGGTTTGAAGCAAATTATTAAATATTGGTAATAACTTTGGTAATAATTTTAGATTTTTATAATTTGTTGCATTTTTAAAAATAGGTGTTAATTTTGCGGATGAAGAAACTGAAATCCATCTTGTAGGATCATTTGGATACAAAATATCGCGTCTTAAACATCTAATTACTAGAACAACACCATCAGGGTCTTCTCTAGTATCAACTTGATACATAAATGTTAAATTCGGATTTAATTCTAAACATTTGTTTAAATAATTGATTCTTGATAAAGCTGCAATTTTTTCTATTTCATACATATTTGTGTTTGAACTTTCAAGAAAAAAATAATCATTTTGACTTGGTATTAATGTTTTCCAGTATGGATCAGAATACGGAATATTGTTACGTTGTGGAAATCTAGAAGAATAATAGTCACAATTTTCATCCCAATTATCTATATTAGTTCTCGAAGAAGCAATAAAAAAATCGGTTCTATTTACATTATCATTTGTGTTACTTAGAGTATAAATGTATTTTTGATTAACAAATGGAGTAATAATATCTGTATAACCATTTCTTGTATTGCGATTCGCATAAATATCATCTGCATGTTGAGTAATTAATTTATTTAAATAATTTACATTGTAAATCGTTTGTTTAAAATCAGTTAATAAATTCATAATTTGATCTGAAAAAAACCGTGTTGCTAAAGATGTTTCTGCCATTATAATATTTATAAATATTTATATTTATGCTAAATAAATATTTATATTTATGCTACTACTTTTAATTAAATATCTTGTTGAATGACTTTCAATGACAATACATCCTTCTGATTGGTTTCTAAACAATGAATTAAAAATCCGGGTTTACCACACATATTATTAGAGGAAGCAGAATATAAATCATAAGAATTAATACATCTCTTAAAAGTATATATTCCTATGCTGTAAAAATAGTGTCCTGATTGGAAATAAGTATAAGGCTACTCTGTTGTAAGTTTTAATAATTATTTGTTATCTGTAGTTGAGTCAATGTGTTTTTCGTAAGAAAACATATTGTCTGAAATAGTTAAAGAGAGAAACTCAAAAAGAGTAAAAAGAAAGAAATATAATTTTATATTTTAATAATAAATTACTATTTATTAGTATAACGATTAAAATTGAATTAATAAATAATATAGAAAAAATTACAAATGAGAAGATAGTTCAGAATATTTATATGTGTAAAAATGATGAATATAAAGATTTTTGATATTTAAAATTATGGTCTCAATATATTATTAATAAATTATTTTTTGTTAGCATTTATGCTTATTGAGCACCACTACCAATTTCCAAAGGTGGTCTCATAAAATCTGGAGAAATTGTGGACTGGTTCCATGGTCCCACTGACAATTGTGGGTTAGGAGGTTCGCTTCTAATTTGAAGATTCGCGTTTCTCAAAGTTTGACCGATAGTATCAATACCAATATGGTAACCAGCTTTGAGCAAATTGACGTTTGCAAGCTCACCTTTACCGGAAGGATTTAGTTGAGCCCATTGAGAGTTGCTATCCTTGGGTAAAAGTTCAGCGGGGTTTTGGATATTGGGTTGAGAGCAAGAGGATGGCACGCCAGGCATACTGGTTTGAACACCATTAGCAGAGGCAAAAACTTCATTACCATTGGGGTCAGAAGGACGAACACCAGCAGAAGCTTCAGTGTTTGTATTTTTGTATTGTTTTTGCATATTTTGGTTCATTTCATAGCCGGACATACCTTTATTAGACAAATAGTTAGCAAATAAACTAACGCCATAGGCGACAATTAATAAAACTAAAATAGCACCAATTCCATAATCATTCCAAAGTTTCTTAAAGGAGATACTCATTATATAAAATTAATGATAAAATAATTTTAAGAATACTATTAATTATAATTACCTTAAAATATAATCTTATATTTTGTCTAAACTACTCTAAAGGTTTTATTGTCCTAAAATTTATAATCCTTCTAATTCACTTTCTGAAACTTCATCTATTTCAGCGTCAAAATCACTATCGCTATCATTGATATTTTCTAACATGTATGTTTTCTTAATATTCTTGGCTTCTAAATAAGCTAAAATAGCGTTCTTTTTTGCTAATTTTGCTTTATTTCTAGCTTCTACATATAATTCAAAATAAACTTGATTTGGTTTTTTAAGTTTAATACTTTCTAAACTATTTTCTAAATTATTATCTAAATTAAATTCGCTTAATTCGTTAGGATTTTCTTCAATTTTTTCATCTAAATCTTCAAAATCTAAATCTAAAGATACATTTTGATTTTCTTCAGGTTCGTTAATTATATCAAGTGTTTCTAAAGTAGATAGCACATTATTATCTAAATCATTTATTTTATTGTTGTCTAAATCATTTATTTCATTGTTATTTACTTTTTTTGCAACATCTAAAATATTAGACGATAAATCATTATTTGAGGTTTTTTCTAAAGGTTTGGATTCTTGTTTATTTTTTGTTGTTTTTATGAGACAGTTATTAAAAATTGGTTCATTATCTAAAACCATTACTTGCTTTAATTCTATTTCAATTTGAAAATTTCGCGACGTAAATTTTATTCCTTGTATTTCTAAAATAGACACAATATTTGTTTCGCTTGTTACATCTGCAATAGATAATGGTAATTCGCTTTCATTATATATTTTAACAGATGGTTCGTCTGTACGTGTATTTTTAATATTTGTTCTGACTAAATAATATTTGCCTGATTTATAAACACGAATAATAGAATTAAATGCACTTTCAATATCATTTTCTTCTAAACTATTTTGAAACCATGTGTCTTTTTTTTCGTAAATCAATTTTTGACATTTTTCTTCTAAATTTTCAAACCAGTTTATTAACACTTCTGAATTTTTATCAAACATAAGATCACAATAATATTTTTTACCTGTTTTAACAAAACCTTGTCTAGTAAGACTTTTAGTTGTTTGAATATATAATGGTTTATTATTATGTTCAATTTTTGTAAAATAAGCTCCACCTTGTATTCCACTTGGGTGTGCTAAAGTTAATTTGGAGAAATCAAAAAATTCATTAGGTTCGATAATATTTTCCATTACTTATTGGAAATATAGAAAAATTTAAATACAATAACACGCATAAATTTGAAATAATTTTTATATATAATAAATATGAAAGATTCATTAGTTCAACAATGTTTAGATATATTAAAGAGAGATGACGTAAAAAATGAATTTAAAACCATGTTAAAACCATTAATAGATTTCATTTTATATGAAATAAATCCATATATTTATATAACTGTTACTTTGGTTTTTTTAATATTTGTTATGATTTTAGCAATACTTATAATATTAATATTTTTGTTGCGTAATAAACAATTAACTTCAAAATTATTTTAATTTTAATAATAAAATATATTTTAGGCGTTTATTAAACATGTGGTTTCATTATAATTATTTTAATTATTATAATTAATTTTATTCTCATTAATCTATATAATATGGCACGTAGAAGACACAGCAGTCGTAGACACAGACATAGAGGTGGAGCTGGAGCTCCTAATCCTTCATCATATAGTTCAGCAGCTGGTTACGGTATGGCAGTAAATGGCACTACTAACCAACAATATGATAGAACATTTATGGGAAATGGTCCTGCAAATTATACCGGTCTTCAAGGACAAATGACTGGAGGTCGTAAGAGTCGCAGAAAACGCAACGGAGGATTTTTTGGCGAAATTATAAATCAAGCCATAGTTCCATTTGCTCTTTTAGGCATGCAACAAACTTACAGAAAAAAAAGAAATGGGGGTAGAACACGTAGACATAGACGTCATTAAATAATATAAATATTAATAAATAATATTTATATTTTATTTTATATTTATAGAAATATAAATGAATTTTGAGCAACAAATTCAACAATGGGTTTCACTTGATAATCAGATGAAACAATTAAATGAAAAAGTAAAGGATTTACGAAATAAACGTAACAATTTAGAAGTAAATATTACAAATTATGCTGCAGAAAATAATCTCTCTAATGCAACAGTTCAAATAAGTGATTGTAAACTTAAATTTACAAATACTAAGATAGCTGAACCTTTAACTTTTAAATATTTAGAAAAGACTTTAGGGGAAGTTATTAAAAATGAATCACAAGTTCAATTAATTCTAGAACATTTGAAACAAAAAAGGGCAATTAAAACTGTTCCTGAAATAAAGCGGTTTTCTAACAATTAATTATTATATAACTATTTTATATGAGCTACATAGGTGCTAGTGATTTAGTTTTTAATAATAAAGATGGGATTTATAGTGGAGGGTTTAACGTGCAATCTATAATGATGAAAGGTGGTATTTCCCCAATAATGACAATAAATAATGGTCAAAATGGAGGTTCAGTAAGTAAAGTTTCAGACCTTTTTCAAGGTTTAGTAGTTCCAGCTTTTGCTTATCATAATAATTTTCAAAGTGGGATGCAAAGTGGTGGTAAACATAATAATTATAAAAAATATGAAAGTGATGATGAGGATGATGTAATAAATGATGATTTGCATGATAAATTATTAAATTTGATGAGTGAATACGACGATAAATTAAAACATAAAAGAAAAAATACTAGGAAAAATAGTATAAATAAAAAAAATAATACAAAGAAAATAAAAAAAATAATACAAAGAAAATAAAATAGTAATATATAATTTTATTATAATATAAATATAATAAAATTAGTAATAAAATTATAATGATAAACCATTATAGCACTTATGAAGCTTATAATGATGATATTCAAATAATAAAAAAGAAACGAAAACCATTAGAGTGTTTTATTTGTTACGAAAATATTAATAATATAAGACCAATTTTATTAAACAGTAATTGTTATTATCAAAAAAAATGTAATTGTAGCGGAGAAATACATAAAAAATGTTTGGATCGGTGGTACAATATAAAAGAAACATGTCCAATATGTAGAAAAAATATGACTAAAAATTCAAAGGAACTTGTAAAAATATATAAGTACGACTATAATTTATTTGTATTCGTTATATTCATTAAAAATAACATTATAATAATTCAAAACATTATAAAAATATTTAAAACTACTGTATATTATTTTTTATTATTCTGCCTTTTAGTTAAATTAAATCATTCTGTATATTATATATTATTAAATTTTATGCACGAAATGCATAAAAATGAATAATAATTAAAGCGAACCCCATGTATCATAATTAAATGGTGATACTAATATTTGATCTACTTTATTTTTCCAATAATCAACTTGTTTTTGGAAAGCTAAATCTTCTGTTGTTTCAGGATATGGTGTAGCGGTTTTCATTAATTCCTCTTCTTCACCTGTTATTTTTGGTTTATTTCCATAACAATTTACACCAAATTTTATATTTGGATTTGCCATATAACCTCCATTTATACCAGGTCTTCCACAGTCGTGTTCATGTCCTTTTATTTTTTGCAAATTGTCAAATGTTTTTTGTTGTGTTGGAAACAATGCCATTTGACCCTCTGACCAACCATAATTACACCATTCGCCGCCATTATCATAAGAATCTTCTACTTGTTTATATGTTGCCAATTTAGAACCATATGCTTGACATAAAGCCTTTGCATTTGTATAATTATAATAATTACCTGGAATATTAAAGACTTGTTTTTTAAATTTAATTGAAGGCACAGTTGTGGGTTGATATGTGCTTTGATCTACTACTATATCAATTTTTGGGTTATTTGTAAATAAATCTGTTAAATATGCTGTTACATTAATACTAAAAAAGTATTCAAAAGCGTTTACAATAATTAAAATAACTAAAATTATTACAATTATTATACCCATAATTTTTCCTCCACTATCACTATTAGAAATGTTAAAATTATTAAAGGTATTTTCATCATTTCCTAAAGAGGATGAGAAGACAAAATATGAAATAATTATTAATAAAATAATTACAAAAACCATTGGATTTAATATAAAATTATTAAATTTATTATAATAATTAACAGGGTCTGTTGTTGTTGTTGTATTTACTTCCATATATATATATATTTGAATTGTTTTTTTTATTAAATATAAATTATGATTTTTTTCTATAAAATAAACAATATGCTTTTGGGGAAATAATTGAGTCTATTAATCCTACTTCTGATACCGAAGTATCATTAAAATGATACCATTTTCCATTTGCATTTTTTACATAAGATGTATAATGCCCTCCAAGTGCACCTCCACTATGATTACAAACACCATACAATTCATATTTATATGATTTTTTTTTATAACCAATCACATATTTTGATAAATCTAAATTGTCTAAAGGAAATGAAATTAATATTTGATTCTTTTGATTTTTATAATTAAATCTTTTAAAATCAATAACTAATATATTAGGAAAAGACCAAAATTGAATTTTCTTTTTCACACTTATTTTTTTTTTCATTTCATCATTGAACCATGCATTTTCTCCTTCTAATATTTCCCCTTCTACATAAAGTTCAAAACAATCTATTAAAGAAGGTGACTTATTATTTTGAGGAATTGGTAAATCTATCATAAAGTAAGGCTCAGGGGTTATTTTTATTCTTTTACCTGTTTCTAAATTATAAATTTCTGAAACATGAACCGCATAAAATAAATTCCAAATTTCTGAATAATCTGTTGCATACATATTTTTTATCATTTCAAAACATTGTGATGCTATTTCATCAGTTTCGTTTTCGATTTCACCCGAAATATTCATTTTAATATCTCTAGAAAGTGAATTATGAAAACAATCAATTAAAAATAATAAAAATTCAGGAAGATCATTTTGTGAATTACCTGTAAATATATCTTTATCCTTAATTTGAGCTAATTTTTGGATTGTTTTTATAAATTTACCAGGTGAAACAATACAATTTGTGTTCCATAACATTTTTTTTAAATTATTCCATTCTAAAATAAGAGCAGAGTCGTATTTATTTTTTAATTTTTTATTAAAAAAATCCATATCTAGAATTTCATTTAATTCATATGTATGTGATATTATTTGCATACAAGAATTTATAAAACATGTATTCCCTAAGTTTGCTAATCCACTTAGCCCTTTATTTTCATATTTATTAAAACTCATCATAACTATTATTAAATACTAGAATATATTTAAACAGATTTAGTAATATATATATATAACATATGAGCAATCAGAATCTAACTAATTCATTTAATAATATATCAAATGAAAACTTATTATTAATAACCATATTAAATACCATGTATAATGATAATTATAATCAAATACAAAATTTAACTCAATCAAATAACCAAATTAGAAATATATTAACAAATATACTTTATAATTCACAACAAATTAACACTAATACAAACAATAGTAGTCAAAGTAGAAATAATAGTAGTCAAAGTAGAAACAATAGTAGTCAAAGTAGAAATAATAGTAGACAAACTAATAATATAAATAATATCAGTAGCTTATTTTTAAATACTCCTTTTATTGTTGATAATATTCAAGAATATAATATGCCTGATATACAGAATATATTCAATAATTCAAATAATATATTACAAACTACAACTGCAACATCACATGTAAGTGATTTATCAAATAATTTAATATTTAGTTTTTTTCAAAACTTTTTTGACCCAATTGAAATATATCCTACACAAACACAAATTGAAGCAGCTACAAGACGTGTAAGATATTGTGATATAATAACTCCTGTTAATACATCTTGCCCTATATCTTTAGAAACATTTAATGATAATGATATGGTTACATTAATAAGACATTGTGGACATATTTTTAAAAGTGATCAATTAAATACTTGGTTTAGAAGTAATTGTAAATGTCCAGTTTGTCGTTATGATATTCGCGATTATAATACATCTTCACAAGGTTATAGTTATTTTGGTGATACCAATTTACATAATGATAATGATACTATTAATAGATAATAACTTTTTATGAAAAGGTGTAAAGAGAGAACTTCATAAAATAAATATAAAATAATATAAAGATAAAAATTTATATTATTTATAGAATGACCACAAAAAGACATGGAAATAAATGGACTATTAATGAGATTCTCTCTTTACAAAGAGAATATGAGTTATTAGAATGGACTGTATCTGAAATTGCAGAAAAACATGAAAGAACTGTTATGGCAATTATGAGTAAATTACAAAAAGAATGTTTTATTGATTCTTGGAATGAAGCAAGGGGATTTAATGTTGATGAGTTTCAAACTGATTTTAATTATCAGATGCAAAATGATATTAATAACTTACAAATTACCACTAATTATGCGAATGAAGAGGTAGAAGATGAAGATTATTATGGAGACCATATTTATTATGATGAAGAGGACAATGGAGAAATAGAAAATAATGTAAACCAACTTACAAAAAGAGTATGGAGTCTTGAAACATCAGTAGGTGAGATTAGTTCAATTGTCAAACAAATATTTAATATTTTTACAGCTAAACCAAATCAAGAAGTATCATTAGAAAATTAATAATTACCTTATTAAAATTATATAATATTTATTTTATTTATTATATAATTCAAAATACTTATTTTCCCGAAGAAACTTATTTATTACGTCTTGTCTTACGAGGAACCTTTTTTTTACCTCCCCAAAATTTATACCAAGATTTTTTACTTTGTAATGGATTTGGATTATCAAAATTCGGATTTTGTTTCATTTGATTTATTTCTTCAGGATCAAAACCAGTATACTCATTAGCATCATTTTGATATTTTAAAGCTGATTGATAATTTAAATCAAGTTGTTTGCAATATGGTGAAGAATTTTTAGAACCAAAAAATGTTTTTGGACAACAAGTTTGATAATTCGCATGCATTGATTTAGGATCCTTAATCATAGATAAATTATTTGGGTCACATTCACTAGGAACTGTTTTTGAACTAGAAAAAAAATTAAATAATCCACCTTTTTTATTTTTCCGCGATTTATTTTTTCTATACCTTCTATTTTTGTGTGATTTATTTTTAAAAGTTTTCATATAAATTATAATTATATTATTTTTTTATGAAGAAGTTCAATTTTGTTAAACTTTGGACTCCCGCTTTTTCATTATTTGTTTCTCTCAAATATTCATCAAACAATAATATTTTTACCTCCTTATTTCTCATTTGTTCTAGTTTATCCTCAAATTTATCAGGGTCTGTATTTTTACGCAATAATTCAACATCTTTTTTAAATTGTCTGATTTTTGGTTTTTTATTTTGCATTTCCCATATTTTCTCAAGAACTAAAGCAAATAATTGTTGAACAGGTTTCATAATTTGATTTGTAATATAAAAGGAATAGTCTATTTTTAAATTATTCTCTGCAATAAATGTAGGTGTTTCAATTTTCTCACCTTGTAATGCTTTCTTATTTGTCGAATTAATATACACAAATGGGATTCTATCACCTGAACTTGGTTTATTTCCTGGATCCCTCGCTGTAATTCTATCTGCCAAAACTTTATGAGCAATAGATTGCGGGTTTTTATATCCTGAACGCAATGACTTTGTTATTATTAATTTATCAACTGGATATTTTTCATCTACTATATTTTGTAAACAACCTTTTAAGAAATCAATCGCTTGTTTGATATTTTGCTGCTTCATTAAAATATCAATAATTCCACCATATATATCTTTTACTATTGGGGCATTATCACGCCGCTTTAATACAATTCCCATTTCCTTTCTTTTACACTTATTTGGATCTGTTTCATAAAGCATACCAACATACCGTTTCTTTGATAATAAACAAAATGGCATAAATGTTTTCTCGTATTCTAAATCGTGTGGACCTTTTAAGAAACTAGATGCTAGATGTCCTGCTTCTTGAGCTAATTCAATTGTAATTTCTAATGCTTCTTTTCCTCTTATAGGTTTTCCTTCAGGTGTTTGCAAATTGAAGGTGAAGAACACTGAATCAGTATTATGAACTATCATATTTCCAATACCTGCTGCAAAATGATGATTTTCAGTTGTTAAATCATATACATACCCTTCATAAGGAATTTCTGTCATTTTTTTAATTGCATTAGGATTTTTTCGCTGTTTTGATTTTGTCATTGTAACTCTATAAATATTTGGTTTATCTTTTCTAGTATTTAATGATGCATTCCAACCAATATTAGATGCTAACCAACAAATTTGTGAAGCACTAATTTGGTTTTTTTGATCAATGCGAGTATATCCATTTAAATCTTTATCACCATCTGCATCATATAATCCATCAAAGAATGCCTCTTGAATTGACTTATTATTATTTATTATCTCATTTGGAATTATTTTTGATTTATTATAATATAATTTTTCACGATATAATCTTACAAAATTTACAATAGAACCATATTTTGTAGTTTCATTATGTCTTGGAGTAATTTTATATACTCCAGAACTTTCCATTGTTGGCATAATAACCCAATCAAAATCGGGATAAACTTTTTTACAAAGATTAATATATTTATTAATTATATCTTGAGAAGCATTATTTAATGCCCAACTACATTTTTTTCCAGAAGGACAATCATATTCTCCACAACTTCCATCACCAAAGAAGAATCCCATAATTTGAGCTTCATCTTCTGAAATAATATTATTAATAATTTTATTTGTTGGTAATTTATTGTGTAATAACTCTGTACCAATTTTAATATCCTTTGGAGATATTTCTTCTCCATTTTTTAATATTAATGAATGGTCATCAGTAACATCTACTAATCCAGTATGAGTTAAAACTCTTATTATTTTTTTATGTGATGCTAGCTGATGTCTAATAACTCTAAATAATTTGGTCCAACCTTTTTCAGTCCAAGTTTCTACTCCTTCTAATTCACAGAATTCTTTTTCTTGCTTACCTGGTTCTATACATTGGACCCATAAATTATGACCATATTTATTCGCTAAATCTTCAATTGTACAAATATCAATATTATCATCTATTTTTACATATATTGGAGTATAATTAGCAACACTATCACCATATATATACTCTGCTTTAGTTAAAACTGGTCCATGTTCTTTTGTATTACAAATATTATCTCCATAACATTCTTCAATAATTTTTTTAGCATATGTTAAAAGTAACCGACCTGTTGCAGTCGTGCAAGCAGCAATATCTTTTTCATAAAATGTGCTTGTTTTTGCTCCACATTGTCCATATAGTGAATTCGCAGTTACTTTATAACCGAGCTGACGTTGGTCCAATACATTTTTCATAAATTCATCCGATTGTTGTGGAATTAATTTTCTAGTATCTTTTCTTGCCTTCAATAATTCTTTTAAAATAGAAGGCATAATAGCCTCACCTTCTCCGGTTTCATTTGGTTGAGCAAATCTGCATATTTTATGACCAGCTTTTACCTTTTCTGCTGCCGAAGTTGGTGTTTTTCTAACATACCGATATGTATCATATGTGCAATTTACATATTCATAACCAGGTAAATTATCATATATATAATTTCCATTATCATCTTTTTCACCCAAGTCCTCTATCAAAACGCCGTCTAAATCATATTCTTTTGTCCAAACTTTACTATCATGCGATAAATTTTCACTAATCATTGAACTCGGATAAAGGGAAGCATAATCTACGCAAGCAACTGGGTTATCCAAATATAAATCACATTTTGGTTCCAAAACAATGGCACCTTCATAACCCTCGTCTAAACCCCCTTTTTCTATTACTGGCATCAACGTGCGTTTTTCTCGGCATTTTTTGGACACGAAACTTGTTAGCTTAATGCCTTGACCTCTCATCACCAAGAAATTAATTGGGACACTACAAATTTTTGCCATCTCGATAAAACCAGTTAAAATATCTGATTTATTGAATAAGTAATGAACTAGGTTACAATCTTGAATACAGTATTTTGCAATTACTGCTCTATCATCTGCAGTTCCATTTGTCATTCTAAAAATATCCTTGGGTGTTACATCATCCTTAGCTAAACACCATCTCACTTTTTTGCTTAGATCCGGATTTACATTACCTTCAATCCTAAATTTACCGTCTTTTTTATTTACATATGTTACTAAAAACTTTGCACCATCTGCATAATAATCAACAGAATGACCTATTTCCTCAAAGTGAACAAAACTACCTATCAACAGTCCTGTCATATTACCTGTTTTAATTTCTGTTTCTGACGCATTATGCTCTAAACTTTTAATAAAATCACCAATAAAATTACCAGCAACATAATCTAATTTATAACTAGTCAAATTTGCTTCACGTCTATAAAAATTATATAAATCAACTTGAAGACGACCATTCATTTTAATAAATCGTAGGTCGTGTTGACCACTTGCAATTTGAATACTACTTTCTTCCATTTTATATTTTCCTGTTTCATTATCTTTATTTGCACATATTTCGTCTTTGTTTCGTGATAATTTTAAAAATTCTTCAATGCATTCATTTTCTTCAGCGCGATTAAACATAAATTGATAATCAAAACCAAATATATTATATCCAATAATAATATCAGGATTCTCTCTTTGAACTAATTTTTGCCAGGCAATTAATACATCTTTTTCTGTATTATATGTTTCAACAATACTATTATCAAGAGGCAATTCAGAGCAAGTATTTAAAACAATACAATGATTCATAAATGGTTCTTGGTCGCCGTAATTCATAAATGTTGAACCAATAAATGTGCATTTATCGCCTTCTAGTTTTGGGAAATTTGAATTTAATGAAATATTTAATTCATTTAATTTGCCTTCTCGTTCAAATTTTTTATCGCATAAAATATCAATTATTGTTGCCTTTTTATCTGTATACATTTTAACGAATTTACCATGTTCAAATTCATCGTCTTCTTCTCCTGCAGCCATTTTTTCAAATAAACTTTCTAATGTATTAGCTTGTGCATATTCATTAGATTTTGATAAATTTCTAACCTGTGTTGTTAACCATTTTTCACACATTTTCTCTAGAATTTCCTTTGATTCTAGAATCTTCTTTGGATAAACCAAATCAATCATGTCCATTTTTTCATATCCAAAAGCAGATAATATAATTTTTCTCAAAATAGATTTACACAAATCCTTTGTCATATCTGTTTTCAAATTTTCAAAATATTCTATAATATTTGTTGCTAGTTTTTTGTAGGTCTTAACTGGAACTGGAAAATCACCATGACTACTACTCGCTTCAATATCAAAACTCATTATTTTATAAGGAACACGTGTCTCCTTATCATTTAATGGAATTATGTTTTTATAATTTATTATATATTCAAATTTACAATGTGTTTTTTGAGTATCTCCTGTAAGCTCTATAGTTTTCTTTTTTGGCAAAGCAATCCATCCTGAAGGACTTACATCTCTTATATGAAAGAAACGCAATAGTGGCGGAATATTTGATTCATATAGTTTAATATTGGTATTATTAAATTTATACCCATCTTTTAACAATTCGTGACCCTTATTGTATTCACTTTTACTATAATCTGTATACCATAAATTTTTAACTTTATTAAAAGCACTCATACTTGTAAATTCAAATTTTATAAATTTGTGTTCTTTACCTCCATCAAATCCATATAACTTGTTTCGCTTGATTATAATACATTCTGTAATTGATTTTTCATAATATTTACCAATTTTATCTTTAATATGTGCTAAGAAATCATCCTTTGTTTTAATTGTCCAAGTATCATTTACCAAGACATAAAAGAATGGTTTATAGTTCTCTGCAATAATAGAACATGTTTCTCCTTTTTCATTTAGTCCAAATATTTGAATTATAAAATTGGTTGAATCTTTTTTTGCATTATAATTTTCCTCCTCACTATTACTAGATTCATCCATAGATGATTCCTTTCCATTATAAACATTGAAATCGAAGATTCTAAAAATGTGTTCCATTGTTTAATAAATATATTAATTTATATTTATCTTGTTTATTTTTATTCAATTTTATATTAAATAAAAATATTCAGAAATCTTAGTTTAAAATGAAGAAAAATATTAGTATTATAATATAATGTCTAATAAACCAGTTTATGCTATTGCTGTATTTAATGATACTATTAAAGGAACAGTTAAATTTAAAGAAGTTTTAGTTAATAATCAAATCAAGATTGAATTAAATATTACAGGGTTAAAACCTGATAGTTTACATGGGTTTCACGTTCATGAAGCAGGTGATTTAACTGATAAGTGTACCAGTATGTGTGCTCATTTTAATCCTTATGGAAAAACACACGGATGTCCAGGTCTAACTGAAAGACATGTTGGAGATTTAGGTAATATAAAGACTAATAATAAGGGTGAAGCCAAATACTCTTTTTATGATAATGTTATTAAACTTAGAGGAACCAAGTGTAATATTATTGGTAGAGGATTAATTATTCACGAAGACGAAGATGATTGTGGTCATGGTGGAAATTCAGAAAGTTTGAAAACCGGAAATGCAGGTAAAAGGATTGCTTGTGCTGTAATTGGTTATGCAAAAGACAATTTTTAAAATATTATTTTGTTTCATAATACGCAGAATTAAAAAATGATATAAATAATACAAATCCTACGAAAGAAGTAATATATTTTATTTGCTTTATACTAAGTTTGTAACCAGTTCCTACCACTATTTTTGAACCAAAATAACTACCTATCATAACTGAAAATAATAAAATTATACCTAGACTATAATTAATATTTTTTGATTTATAAAATTCATAAACAGATCCAATTGTTAAAGGAAACAAATTTAAAAATAAAATAGCACCTAAATTTCTTTTATAATCACCAATTTTAAAATAATCCAATAATATTAAAACTAAACCAGTTGGGGCTATTCCTGTAATACCTAAAAAAGCGCCAGTTATTAAACCTAAAAATAATTCAATAATATATTGATTCATAATTATTATAACATTAGATTATTATTTTATATTTAATGCCTCTTACGTGTATATTTGCAATATTGTTTCTGAGAGAAACCTTTGGGTCTTTTACAATTGATACTTCGTTTATATTTTAGACTCCATTTTCTTCTTTTTTGTTTTTTGCTTTTGTTTTTT
>Ga0209086_10000225_pt1 | contig 50361 bp, 49 predicted proteins | sample M_130207_XF_Meta_FD_187312 | JGI IMG/M metagenome (GOLD analysis project Ga0209086, IMG submission 187312) | Freshwater microbial communities from Lake Montjoie, Canada to study carbon cycling - M_130207_XF_MetaG (SPAdes) (version 2) | ecosystem: Environmental > Aquatic > Freshwater > Lake... | reverse complement strand
ATTATATATTTGCACTCCAATTTAAAGCAACATATTTATTAAAAGATATAGTGCGGGATAGAGCAGGGGTAGCTCGTTGGGCTCATAACCCAAAGGTCGTTGGTTCGAATCCATCTCCCGCTACCAAGAGAGGAAAGTCATCAGAAATGGTGACTTTTTTTGTTTAACGCCATTGCAAAGACCTTGAAAACAAAGGAATTCTGCGAAAAAAATAATTCACAGTAGACGTTTATGTATAATGATACTAAGTATTGAACAATACTATTTGGAATAGCCCCCCTCCCCATTTATCCCCGCCCTTGGCATACCTTTTTATGTTGTTTTGTGCATATTAGAGATAAAATATAAATAATTGGGAGTTTGAGATATTTAACTACCCTATTATAAAAATACTTTATAAAACATGAGGGGCAATTCAAATTATTGAGCTTGTTGTAAAAATTTTTTTTAAATTTTTTTTCTCTCGAAATATGACTTTTTTGAATTTGTATTAATTTGAGATTCTCTATTTTGTATTGCTTACGGGTTGAATTTGGGGCTTTTGAAATCTCTTAAAATTTAAATAACGTAATCTTTAAGTTTACCTTTTTGATAAAATTACTACTAGCTATAAAAGAACATGAAGTTTAATGTCGTGATTGTGATAAATTACTGTTGTAAATTTAATATGAAAAAAATAATATCGATTATAATATTAGGTTTACTATTGGTAAACTTTTCTTTCTGTAAGAAAGTGGAATATAAGAAACGAACCTCAGCTGGTGATTGGGTTTTGGTTGATGCTAAAATGTATATCAAAAGATGGGGAAATTATCCGTGGTTCAAATATGATTATTTTGCACCTGGTCAAACATATAATTGTGTCGATATAACTGGTCAGGGCTTAATACTTGATGAGATTGAACAAGGTGTTACTAAATGGTCACTACCTAATAATGAAGTCAGTTTCACATTAAACGATACAATGAAATACGAAAGACAATGTACAGCTTGGGCGTTAAGGGTATTCCCAACTGAAAACGGTTCTGCTAGAGTTTACGTATTAGATTCATTAACTGATGATTGTGTTAGATGGGAAACTTCAGAAAGAGAACAAGCTTTAAAGTGGAATGGTGTATATGATAATTACACCTATAAGAGTAAATTATTATTTAGAAGAGTGACAACTAATAACATTGACATTTCTATGAATGATAATTTACCAATTAGCGGTTTAATACCGATTAGTGCAGCCCCAACAAACGAACTTAGAGGTGAGAAATGGGTTATTTATAAATATAAAAAAAATGCTACTGTCGGCACCAATTATATTAGTGATACATTAACATTTACAGCAACAAATAAATATTATTACGGTACTTCTGTGCAACAATGGAACTATGCTTTATATAATTTTACTACTTACTACACATTAAGTCTGAATGGCACACGCTTTGGTTCGAATATAACATGTTCAAATATCCCAGCCTATGCTTTACAAACTGGGGATATTCAAAATGCAACATTTAAGGATAATACCATCGGTTTAAGTGGTGACATTTACTATTTATATTTAAAAAAAATTAATTAACTTTTTAGTTACGATTAATGTATAACTTGTTTACTTTTAATCAAAATCACCTGCTATAAACTATGATAGAAAACATTATTATAAAAATAAAGTCTGGTGATCTAGTCGAATTAGATAAAATTTATTTAGATATAAAACCCAAATTTATAGCTTTTGCTAAACGTCAATTCCCTTCTGTTTCAATAGAGGAGATTGAAGATATTTATCAAGACACAATCATTGTATTTTATCAAAATATAAAAAGAGGTATTCTTACTGAAATTAATTCAAGTTTATCGGCATATATTATTCAAATTGGGAAAATTAAACTTATTCAGCACACAGATCAACTTAATAAATTGCGAGATAAAAAATCAGCTTTTGCTGATGCTATGCTTACTGAAGGAGAGTATGATTCTAAAATTGATAAAGCAGTTAAATTTATTTTTTCTAAAATGTCAGATTCCTGTAAACAGATTTTGAATTTGTTTTACTATGAAAAAAAATCAATGGATGAAATTGCTTTGATTTTGAATTATAAAAATGCTGATACTGTAAAATCAAACAAAAGCAGGTGTATTTCTAATTTTAACACTAACGTAAATAAAATGTATTTTGATGAAGACTGAAATATATCAAATTAAAGAAAATGAATTAAATGATTTTGATCAATTGTATGACGGGACGATTAGCGAAGATGACTTTTATATTATAAAAGCTAAATTACAATTAGATGAAGTGTTGAATCACAAATTTATAGTATATAAAATGTTGAGGCGAGAAATTGAATTAGACGGATTATCTAATAAAGTATTAAAAATTAGATTATCGGCTTTAGATCAAAGAAATTCAAACAAAAAGTATAAATATGGTTTAGTTAGTCTATTTTCTTTTTTGGTAATTGTTTTTGTGATTATGATAAACTTCCCTCAACAAAATGAATCTAAAAAACTATACGATCTCTATAAAGAATCGGAAGCAGGACTTTCTATAAAAATGAATGATACTTACAAAAGTCAAATTAATGATGTTATGATTGATATTGCAAAAAGTAATTATACACATGCTATTTCTAAACTCAATATAATAACTCAAACAGATACAACTGTTTTTTACTTAGCCTATTGCCATGAAAGAATGAGTGAAGACAATCTTGCCTTATCAGGATATTTAAAATTGACTGAATCAAGTTCTGCAACTATCAAAAATAAAAGCCAATTTAGAATAGCATTATTACATATAAAATTGAATAACAAAAAGGCAAAAGATGAAATGAACCACATAGCAAATGATTCATTAAATAATTATAATTTACTAGCAAGAGAAATTATGCTATCAATTCCTAAATAATTGATCCTGACCAGTGATTTGAAAATTTGCCCAATAGCTTGGGTTTGCCCATTCTGGTTTAAAGTGATTATTTATCAAATCATTTTTTGCTTTATTTAGGGCAACGCTTGTTTTAAATCCCAATTTTAAATAGTGATAAAATAGCTTGAATAATTCTGTGCTGGCTTGATTGTCAGCATCCCAAAGCGAATAAATGATGGTTGGAGTTCCATTATATAAAAAACAACGGGTTTGTGAGATTGAACCCTCAAACTTATAAAAATGTCCATCACCACTGTTGCAACCTTCCAGAATGGCTAATTTTGGCGAAATTGCGCCATTTGAATAAACTGTTAAGGTATCTGTATCTAATTTAAATTCGATATTATTTTCAGTTGTGCGGTATGTATGAGCCATTATGTGTAAGATATTAGATGGTGAAGATGTATTTTTTGATACCGAAAAGTTTTTTTTGAGGTATTCAATTAATTTATGGTTAAAAGGTAAGGTTGCATTGTTTTTTTCGGACGCCCATAAATCTATTTCTAGTTTATTACCTTGCGAAATGGATTTAATAATACAACTAATATTAGGAATTAATCTGATGTTACATTGTTTACTTATAAAATTAACGTCTGCCCATGTTTTTGGTTTGTTGTCAAAACTTACTAATGCATCGAATGGTATTTTTTCCAAAATTTCATCAGCACAAATAATTAAATTTTTTGTTTTTATGGAGTCCAAACTCAATTTTTTATAAATTTCAGAGGTAGCTTTCGAATAACTTAAAACGTCATTTGTTTTCATTGTTTCGTTTAATAATTGAATTTCACGTTTTGATATAGTTTCTTTTGAACCAAGCCACTTGTATGAAATACCCTCTTCATTAATGATAGTTATTACCATCGATCCACCAGTTAATATTTGATAATCGATGATAGAAGTTTTATTTACTTTACAATAGAGTTTTAATGAATCTAAATTCTTTTGAGTTATTATAATACTTTTCTGTTTAATAATTTCATTTATGTCGTTACGATAGTATTTTAATTTTGAATCTGCAAAACGTAAAACCTTGTTTTTTTTATAATATTCTCCAAAGACCTTTAGTTCATTTAGTAAAATCCAATTTTTGGTTGCAATGGGTGATTTAGTATGAAATTTATTTTTAATGTTACTATTTAAATGTAGGTTTGGATATTTACAACTGTTAGATAATGAAATGATTTTTAACGCTTTATTAGAATCATGGTTGTTTTGTAATTCAAAAAGTATTTTCATTTCCTGACTTCTTTGCGGAAAATATTCTAGTACATCTAAACTTTGGTTTTCATTGATTTTATAAAATGAACGGGTATTAATTAGTTTTTCGTTGAGGGTTAATAAACTATCCATTATTTTTTTTGAACTATACTCAAAAAATTGAGCACCAAATTGTGATAAGGCAATAGAAGTATAAATTGGATTACGAGTAACAATAAAATCATGGCTTTGAGAAACAATGAGTGATTTCAACGCTTTATGATATAAATTTTTAACATCGTAGGCTTTACCTTGTGTTCTGTAAAGCATAGCAGTAGTAATGTAGTTTAGCGCAATCTTTGTATTGTCTTTTTGTTTAAAGCTTGCTAAGATAGCTAACTCTTTTTCATAAAAGTCTAATCCTTTTTGAAAGCAAATGGCTTTGTTTTCATTAAATGAAATATTGTCTCTAACGATATCGTTGAAATCATTACCTATTCGATGATAAACTTTTGCTAGAAATTCATTTGGCAATTTAAGCTCTAATATTTTTTTTAAAACAGTTTCATTAATCTTAATTGATAAAGGATAGTTTTTTGCATTATGAGCTTGATAAGCTTTTAATAATTCTAATTCTAGCTGCTTTTTTGGGTTTTTCTCTGCGTGAGATCTTTCAATCAAGGTATTTAATAGCTCACTAGCCAAACTTGTATCTTGTTTGTTTAAAGCACAATTTAAACGCAAATGTGTTATATCAAAGTAATTTGCCTTTTGGTCAATTGATTTTGAGATTGAGAGTCCTTTATCAAATTCTCCGTTGTCAATAAACCGATTTGAAATTTTAAGTAATTCACCAGCACTAAAAAAAGCATTGTTTCGATTAACAGATTCAAATGCTAAATTATATAGCCCTAATTCAATAAGTGTATCAATTTTTGAAACACAGTTATATTCTTTAATATAGTTATTGATGGCTTTTTCATCGGAATCATTAATAGTCGAACCTATTTCTGATTTTTGCTTACAGCAAAAAAAGGTTAGACCTATAATTATGAATATTAATATTCTATATGATCGCATTCTTCAAATTTAACTTAATGGATTAATAAACGAAAAAAAATGAATTATGTGTTTACCTTTTATTAGAATATAGAACTAGTATTTAATTAATAACAAAATTTATTTCATCCTGAAAAAAATTAATATGCGTAAATCATTTTATTTTTAATATATGAAATTAACAACAATCAATACAATATACGTTATTGGATTATTTTGCATCGGATTTTATCCAGATGCTCATGGAGTTTCTTACGGTATCGGATTCGTCTGGTGGGTATTTTTTGTATCCATGTTACTGGCTTTAATTCCTCTGGCAACATCAAGATTTTGGTTCGCCCTCCCGATATTAATTTTACTATGGGTATTTTTAGCCCCAGCTAGTTGGACTGGTGATCGTTATGATTCCGACTTTGGATGGTTATGTATAATTTATATACCATTTCATTACATATCTTTCATTAAGAACATAATCGATTTAATCAAATCAACATTCTCATAACTTTAATTTCAATATTAGTTTAAACAAAAAAAAGAAAATGGAATTAAAAAAAACAGCCATTAATAATATAATTATTGCTCTTTTTAACAAAAAAAACATGGAATCAAATAAAAAAAACAACAACTTGATCATAAACGATTTTAGATCAAATTTCAAAGATTGGAAAAATGCTGAAGCTGCATTTTTTGTAAAATATAAAAAATCAAGTGTTTATTTCGATACTTTTGAAACATTTGGAGATTATTTCAATACATATGCAACTGCTGTTTTTATATTTTTATTTATACTTCATACATTTATTTCTCTTTCAAATCCAAATATAGATTTTTTTTCTAAATGGCTTATAATATGGGGTTTAGTAGGTTTAGTGATTTCTGTCTCTTGGGCATACTATGAATCAAATAAAAAAGAAAAAGAATATAAAGAAAGTGGAAATGTTAGGGGAATTGAAAAAAAATTAGAAAATTTAATCATAAATAATGGGCAAAACTTATTTATAGATTTTACTAATGAGGACTATAAAAACTATAATGAATTTATAGAACTTGTAGACAATAGAAAGAATGTTGCAGATCTTTCAGCTAGAGTTTATACAGGAGCTATGCAAAGTAGTAGAAATGCTGAGAAAATAATTGCTTCAGCTTTTGGAAACAATTTCGATGTTGTTTGTCGTAAATGCGGAAAATCATATGGATACAGCAAATCTTATGCTGATGCCCGTGAAAAGATAAACCATAGAAATTGTTCAACTGGAGGAAACTGTATTGCTGAAAAGTAGGCTATACAAAAGACATACAGAATCAATTGACTTAAACAATTTTAATTTGTAGGATATATTATCCTGAAAGATTGATATTGACATCACACTGAAATAACTCATGACGTTTTGAAAATATTTTTAATTTTACGTTTACCTTTTATATTTTAAGTGAACTAATAAGAAAAATATAAAAATTATGGGTTACAATTGTCAAAAATGCGGTAATGTTTTAAATAGTGGCTTCTTTGTTTGCCCAGCTTGTAGATTTCATAACGAGTCTTTGGAAAAGAGTGTTCGAGAATCAGAACATAGAGAAAGAGAGGAGCAAATATGGCGTGAAACTATTGAGGAAGATAAAAGAATTGCTAAATCGCAAGGATATAAAACACTAAGAGATTACTACAAAGAAGTTTACTTAAAAGCACCCTTTACAGAGAGTAGTGGTTTTCTAGGAATGTCAAAAAAAATACTACCATTTAATCCTGATAATGTTCGTGTTGATAATCATAGTGGCATTTATTGTGATCGTGATGGTTTTTTTGGTAGTACCCAAAGTTTTTATCGGGTGTTTTTTATAAGAGAAATTGGTGATAATAGCTGGATGGATGCCTCACTTTAATTCATTTTATAACTAAATCTTCTCCAAGCAACTTACTGATTCTTTTTATTGAGACTTTTATAAATAATATTGGTGATAAATAGCAATTTATAAAAGCTTAATTAGCCTAAATTCTAATTTGATTCATGAATTTACTTCCGAGAAATAACATCACCCCGAAATAACTAGTTTTGTATTAAAGTTAACTGATTAACAATAATATAAGTCAAATTCCTACCAGACATTAAGCCATATCAAATATCCAAAACAAGTGCATTTTAAAAATATTTTAGAAAATTTGAAGTATGGTTTTTGACCCCACCCCAAAAAAATAATAATTGATTAAGTCTTAATCGATCTTCAAAGTTGTAATACCAGTGACAACTTATACTTTTATAGAAAGTATAACATAAAACGCTAAATCCATTATATATAAGGGTTTCACGAATTATTATGCCTTGAGACTTGCACATTAAATTATACTTAACTATATTGGATATATAAGTATAAGATATATGAGCTTAATTGGACAAAATACAACGACTACATTTCTACCTTGGGAAACCTATCTGAGTTTGGTTGCAAAACTTGAAAGAGACAAAAATTACAAGTTTTGTTTACTGATTGCTGTTGGAGTAAATACAGGTCTTCGAATCGGTGATTTATTAAAACTAAAATTATCCGATGTTTTGAATAATGAAAAGTTTAAAATAATTGAACGCAAAACAGGTAAGGAAAGAAATATCAAAATCAACAAAGATCTTCGAGTGATTTTGGATCGAGTGATACCTAAATACTTAAACAATGAGAAGGACAGCCTATTGTTTATAAATCGGTTCGGCACTAAAGCAATTGACAAAAGTTATGTAAACGTAAAGTTCAAAGAAATTTGCAAGCACTATAAAATAAAGGTGGATGGAAATATTTCATCACATACATTCCGTAAAACACTTGGTAGAAGAGTTGCAGAAGTGCACAATTATTCCAATAAATCATTCATGGAGTTATCCAGGTTGTTTAACCATTCAAATACAACTGTGACTAGAACTTACCTTGGAATAACAGAGGGCGAAATTGATGAGCTCTATGATTCATTGTGCGCATAAAATTACTTTATGCAGTAAAATAAGGATTTGGCGATGAATTTAATCATCTCGCCTATTCATGTATTTCCACAAATCAACCACCAATTCATACCCTTCTAAAAAGTTAGAAATCGCCTGATCTCCCGCTACCAAGAGAGGAAAGTCATCAGAAATGGTGACTTTTTTTGTTTAACGCCATTGCAAAGACCTTGAAAACAAAGGAATTCTGCGAAAAAAATAATTCACAGTAGACGTTTATGTGTACATGATACTAAGTATTGAACAATACTATTTGGAATAGCCCCCCTCCCCATTTATCCCCGCCCTTGGCATACCATTTATCTTCTTATGTGCATATTAGAGATAAAATATAAATAATTGGGAGTTTGAGATATTTAACTACACTATTATAAAAGTACTTTATAAAACATGAGGGGCAATTCAAATTATTGGGCTTGTTGTAAAAATTTTTTTTTAATTTTTTTTTCTCTCGAAATATGACTTTTTTTGAATTTGTATTAATTTTAGACTCTATATTTTGTATTGCTTACGGGTTGAATTAGGCGCTATTGAAGTCTATTAAAATTAATTTTTTAGAAAAACACTTGGTAGAAGAGTAGCAGAAGTGCATAATTATTCTGATCAATCATTCTTAATGCTATCCAAATTATTTAATCACTCAAATACTTATATAACATGAGCTTACCTTGAATTTATTAAAATTTATCGCAAGCTAACCAGAGTTTATCAAATTCTTCTGAAAATTTATTTACCAAAAATTTGTCGTTGGTTGACAGCACATTTTCTTGATTATACATGGCGGCGCTCCTAGTCCAGTTGTATGAACCTGTTAAAATAATTTCGCGATCAACAATCATAAATTTATGGTGCATGTGATTGGGGGTGTTATCTACTTTAACAGGAATGCTTTCGTTACTTAAGCTTTTAATATCAGAGCCGGTATCCAAAATTTTATCATTATCGGTAATAATTTTTATTTCTAAGCCATCGTGTTTAGCTCTTAATATGGCTCTACTAATGCGATCGTCGCTAATTGTAAACACACATATGTCTAAATGAGTTTTTGCTTTACTGATTAAGTCAATAATATGGTTTAAGCAGTCGTCTCCTGGACTAAAAAAAGCTTGGATTAAATTTTTGTTTGGTTCGATTGAATTCATATTGTTTAAATTAATATATTAAAATAGAAGTTTAGGTTGATTTTTTATTATTACCAAAAGTTTGCTCTAAAGTATTTATTAAAACATTCAAAGCTGAGTAATATTTTGGGTCGTCGCCAATAAGAATATTAATATTGATATAAACAGTTAGAACATTAGCACCTGTTAATCGATGTATTGTTTTACCAATCCAAGTTTGATCATAGTTACCAATAGTATGATTTTCAATTTTAAATGTAAAACCTTCGGAAGTTGCTTTAGCTGTTTTAACATTAATGGTTGAATTTTGAATTAAATTATTATGAAAAGTATTTAATAATTCTTCATTATAAATGGTTGAAGTACCTAGCTTAATTTCGTTAACACCTTGTTTATTTCCATATTCTAAAATAAAATCACCTCTTCCACTGGCGCCAGAAGAAAAAACAATCACAAAATCATCTTTATTTATATTTTTAAGATCAAACATAAAATCTTTATATTCTATAGGAAAGTTTGTAGTATCGTAGCTTTCATAATTAGCAAAAAAGATAGAGCTATTTGCACCAACATCTAACCCATTAACAGAAAATCTTTTTTCTCTAGAAATATAATTATAACCCAAATTATCGATAATTGTATAGACAAAATGGCTAATACAGCGTTCGATTTCTCCAACAGGATTAACAATTACAATTTTAGAATCTTCATTTATAATTTTACAACCATAACTTTGATTTTTAACATACCTTTCAATTAATTTTGTATCGTTATATTTTATATCGACACTTGATTTCATTGCACGAAAACGTAGGTTATTTGCTTCTCGAATACACTCTAAAATTTCAGCATCAGAAAACATAAAACGAGATTGAATGGTTTCGAAAACAAAAAATCGAAAGTAGGCCTTTCTATTACCAAGAATACTTTTACCACCAACAGATTGCTCAAATTGATTATTAATTATTTTTATTTTACTATCAATAGCTAATTTTTGTTTTTGTGCGGTTAATTGATCAATGAATGCAGAGCCGAGTAAACCGGTAGGTATTGCAAATAATGCGATGCCGAGGAGGCCATTGATGGTTGCTAAAATTTTTCCGATAAGAGTGATGGGTGCTGCACTGGCAATGGCGCCATAATCTCCAGTATACTTTCCTATTGACCATAAAAAAACACTACTAATACTTTTAAAATCTTTAGAGCCGCTTGCCAATTCGGCGTAATAAATAAAGGCCGATACTGTTAAAGACAAAAGAATAACTCCTAATAAAGTTACCAAAATTTCATTTCGTTTGCTATTAAAAGCTTGAGAGATATTTGAAAATGATGGAATGTAGCGGGCAATGCGCCAAACTCTAAATATTCTTAAAACTGTTAAATAATTTGAAGCGTTAAATCCAAAAACTCCAAAAATAAAAGGGGTAATTGATAAAACATCAACTAAACCATAAAATGAAAAAAGGTACTTAATTTTCGCATGAATTCCTTTGTATTCTGGGTTGATATATCCAGCCAAAAGAATACGAGTTAAAAATTCGAAAGAAAAAATAATACTCGTGCTTATATAAATAAATTTAAAAAAAGAAACGTAATCAATAAAATTAGGATCGGTAACAAAAATGATTTCAAAAGTGCTTAATAATATTAGAAAAACAATAAATGTATTACCAAAAAAACTAACCTTCGAGGACCACAAATCACCATCTAAAATATCTACTAAAACACGAATTAAGGGTTTGTTTTTTAACTTTTCATTTACTTCTTTATTATCTATAAAAACAAAAGGAGCCTTTTTAACTTTTTCAAGGATTAAATTTTTCATATGATTAAAAGTAATAAAAAAATCATATACCCCAATTACAATATGGAGTTTTTGCTAAACAAGAGTTATAATACTTATTATCATCTGTTACTTCTTTTGCAACCCAACCTGGTATTTCTAGCTGCTCTTGTTCACTAATGAGCTCAATTTCAGCAACAATTAAACCTAAGTTATCGTTCAAAAACTCATCTACTTCCCATACTTTATTTTATACACTATATTGTATCTAACTTTAATTAATTCAAATTCACAAAATTTATTAAGTAATTGTTCTGCATCTTCTCTAGGGATTTCGTATTCGAACTCTGGTCGTGTTAAACCAATAGATACTCCTTTAATTGTTATATATCCTTTATCGTTATTTTGCCTTACACGAATAGTTTTTTTAGAATCAGAAAACAAATAGCACTGTCTGTAAAAATCTTTTTTAGGTTTTGAAACTAAATTCCATTTGACTTTATGAACTAAAAATTTACGTTCAAGCTCGAATCCAATAAATAAATAAATAAATAATTTTTAATAAATATTTTTTTGAATTATTTTAGACCTAAAACAGATTTAAGAGGGCGTGGTAAAAATTTTAAATAATTATTTTTTTCTATCCATTCAACAATAAATGCAAAAAGAAAACAAGTTAAAATAAAAATTAAAATAGTCGGCAAAAATAAAAATAGCGGTAGCGGAGTAAAAAAAGATTGCAAAACATAAGATATAATTAAAGCATGAAACAAATAAATGAGCAAACTATTACGACCTAAAATGATAAGAAATTTAAATTTAGGACTGTTTATACTTTTTAAATTATATACTAGCGAAAATAAAAGTAAGATAAATGAAAGTTCAAAAAAGATAAACAATAGAGATGGTGGGTAAAACAACTCTATATAACCTTGTCTTTCTGGAGATAATAATTCTTTATTAATCAAAAAAAATCCAAATATTAAAATTAAAAATAGGCTCGACCATTTAATAAGATTTTTATGTTGAATAATTATTTCAATTTTTTGAGCAATAATATGCCCCAGAATTGCAATTCCTATCCAAGGAAAAATTGGGAACCAGCCATCAATAAAACAGCGTCTAAATTCAAATATAGAATCCCAGTTAAATTGCGACCAATTTGTATTTTGTAATTGAATATCAGGAATATTAAATCTATAATAGAAAATATTTTGAAGTACAAATGAAATACAAATAAAAAGAAAAGCTACTATTAATTTTAAACTCAGGTTTAATTTAAAAATTAAAATATTAATTAAAAGACCGAAAGAAATTAAATATAAAACATCAAAAGTTTGAAATGGCATAATATGCCAAATAGTAATATCTAGTAAAGTAGCTGAACAAAATAAATAAAAAACCTGAAAATATTTATTTCTATAATTTTGATTTTTATTAAATGAAAGAAAGAAAGAAAATCCCGACAAAAAAATAAACAATGGCGCAGCAAGAGATGAAATAATTCTTATCAAAATTGAATGTGGTGAAAGGAGAATGTAAGGGCTGGAGTTAGCAATAATCATAATAATAATTGCAATAGTTCTCAACAAGTCAATGCTTGTTACTCTTATATTATTCATTTAATAAAATTTACTAGAAGCAAAATTAGTTCACACTTTTAATAAGAACCCAGAAGCCAATAATAAAACAAATTGGGAAAAGATATCTTGAATGCCACTCAAGTCTATCTGACAATTTTTGTAATCTTTCAGATCCTTTTGACAAATTAAAAGTAACAACAGTTTGAGTCATGGCATAAAAAATAAAGAAATACACCAGATAAAATATTTTATCAATCAAGATAATATAGGATACTTTTGGTAAAGAATCGTTTATGGTCCATTGAAAAGCAATGGCTGCTAACAAAGCAGTAACAGTTAATCCTGAAGCTGTACCTATTTCTTCATCAGGAATAAAGAACACCAAATAAGATAAAATTAATACAACGATGAGCGGAAGTGCTATTTTTTGTAACACCTCAAAAGAATCGTGGGTAATTGCTATACTAAAATTTAATCGAGAATACTTATCAAAACCATTGATAGCCGGATCGCCAAAATTAGTTTGATAGGCATAAACTGAAGATTGAAAATCTAATTTTGATATATTAAATCGCCCACCATTTAGTATATCAATATTTTTATCAGATAGTTTGTTTATAAATAAATTTTGATTGTCTGGCACATATACCATGTTATCAAAATTAGTCGTTGTGTTTTCGATGGCTATGTTAAGAATTTGTTTATCATATGGAAATTGTTTAAAGTCTGCTTTGTAAGGAAAAGTTGCTTTACAAATACCGTTTACAAAATAATATTTGTTTACCGAATCAATTCTCTCTTCTACAACTTCACTAACAGCATCGCCATTTATAAATTCTATATTTTTCACAAAACTATAATCCTTCTTAATATCTATAGAATCAACTCTTAGCCACCAAAAAAAAACTGCATCAAAGGTTTCTTCCGTTTGTTTAATTTGTATAGTTTTAATGTAAATACCAACCTTACACTTTACTTGAGTATTAGTCTCTAATGTATTTTGAGCTTTTAAACAAGTTGGTGAGTAAAATATAAATATAGCAAAACAAATAATTTGAATACGATTAAATAATTTTTTCATATCATTAATAAAAATTAAAAATAAATAATTTGAAGGGGTATTTTTTTTCAGCGAAAAAATCATAAGTTTTTTCATAATTAGTTAATTTATATTTTAAAAATAAAGATACTATTAATAATTTAAAAGTTTAAATTATCTAAAATTATTTTTTTTCTGATTAATTAATTTAGTAGATAAAATTCGCTTTACAATATGATGATAAATAGCTTAATACTATAAAGATTTTTTTAATTATAACATATCTTCTCAAATATTAATTTGATATAAATTAATTTATAACATTGATAAGCTCTTGCATTATGGCATAATAAATATTATGGTCGCTTGTAATTAAATATTTTTCATTTATATATAAAATAATTACATTGGCATTTGTTTGCATATGAATTGAATCTGAAAAATCAAATTCATTATCTTTTCTTATTCGTTTTTCTACTTTAAGATCTTTTAATTCTTTTTTAGATTCATCGTAACCTATATATTCAATTCGTTTAGCTTCTCTTTTTAAATTATTAAAAAAATCATCTTTTTGATATGAACTTTGTTGAGTTACATTAATTTCATCTACAATAAAAGCAGCATCTATTCCTTGCTTATGTGTTTTAATCACTAATACTATATTATCCGATTCGATACTATAAATATCCGCCATAAATTCACGAAATTCTATAGGCACTTCAGAAGGGTTTAATTTATATCTATTAAAATAGTGTGGCTCATCAAAATTTATAAGTTCTTTTTTATTATTTTTTAAATCATGTATTTTAGTTTCTACTGAAATATAATTAATATCTAAAATATCTGAAATTGATGAGGTAAAATGACTAATTCCATTTTGAATTTCACCAAATGGATTAATTATAAAAAATTTATTTTTTGAACTTGTTTTTTTAAAGCCATAGCCAGTATTCAAATTAAATCGTTCAAGATAAATAGAGTCTACGCCTTTTTTAATCCGACATCTAAAGTTATGATGAAACCTGATGCATTTTAACATTTCTTCCTCAGAAATTAATAGCTCTGCCTGAATAGAATAAAATTTTAGGTGCCTATAATAAACTGCTTTATTATTTAATGTATTATTTGGCAAATAACTTTTTTCGAATAAATCATCTATTTCTTCAACATGTTTTTCGAGCTCTTTTAGTTTTTTATTTTCGCCAATTTCGTCAATAAATGCTGATCCTATTAATCCTGCTGGTAATGCAAACAAAGCAATTCCTAATAAACCATTTATAGTTGCCAATAATTTTCCGAATAAGGTGATTGGGATATAACTAGCTATACCGCCATAGTCTCCGGTATATTTACCTATTGACCAGGTTAAGACTTGCATTACACTTTTAAATGAATTGCCTCCAGCATCTTTTTCTACATGATAAATCATTGCCGATAGCGTGATTGATAAAAAAATAACTCCTAATAAAGATGCATTTATTTCGTCTTTTTTCTTTTGCAAGGCAGTGGTAATAAAACCAAAGGAGGGTATAAAACGAATAATTCGCCAAATTCTTAATACCCTAAATATTTTTAAGGAGCCACTAAAACTAAAACCAAAAAAAGCACCCCAAAATGGAATAATTGATAAAAAATCAATAATGTTATAAAAACTAAACAGATATTTAATTCTACCAAATTTGCCTTTATATTCTACGCTTGTGTATGGTGCTAATGCAAAACGTGCAAAAATTTCTATGGAAAAAATAATACTTGTGAGATAATCAGATATTTCAAAAATGCTTTGATGTGCTATAGAAAATGTTGAACTACTAAATATTATCTCGAGCGTACTAATTAAAATAACTAGTATTAAAGCTAAATTTCCAATAACACTAACTTTTGAGCTCCAAAAATTACTATCAAAAATATCAATTAAGCTCTTAATTAAGGTGTTTTTTTTAAACCTCTCTTCTACTTCAAAACTAACATCTGTTAATGGTAAGTCGTTGAATTTTTTTAATTTTTTCATGTTTTTTTATACGCTATCTTAATTTTTTAATTATTTATTTATAATTCATTTTTAAATAACTCAATAAAATAAGCAATTTGAAAAAAATCACTTCCTGTTTCATCATTAATTTTATAGTCAAATTGGTGTATATAACCAATTTGTATTGTTGTTGATTTTGAAGGCTTATAATTAAAACTTAATAATAATCTATTTCGTTCAAAATAAGGTTCGGTATTGGTAAAAAATATTTCGTTACTCACACTTAGCCGATACGGTTTATATAATTTTTTTTCATTGCCAAAAGGAACAGATAAACCCAATCTGTATCTAAATCTGTTTCTAAAACCTTTGCTTGTAAACCTTAACTCTGTTCTATAGCGTTGCTCTATATTAAACAATCCTATTGATTGGTTTAAAACAAGTTGAGGCCATATTCTAAATTCATCATTATTTTTTGGCAACACAAAATTTCCTCCTTCTTTATAGGTTTGATATTTACCTGCCCCTAATGTAAAGATTAAGTTTTTTTGAATTTTATAATTAACCGCTACTTTGTATTCGTAATAATGAAAATTTTGATAAAACTTTAATGATCTAAGCTGTGCTTCAGAAAAAGCACTCCACTTTTCGTTAACTGTGTATTTTAAATTAAAAATATTCCAACTCCCTAAGTCATTAGTTTGGGCTGTTATTTTATTCGAAATTAAAGTTATAACCAATAAAATTATATATAATTTTTTCATATTTTAATTTTAATTTATTTCCTTCATCCAATCGGGTAATTCATTTTCTTTACCCAATATAAGAGCTTGTTGACAATCGGGGCAATTCAAAGCTACTGGAAAAGCAGCTTTTGAAATTGCTAAGGCACAAGATGTGTTTTTGAAAATATACATTGTGATAAATTTTTAGTTTTGCTGTAATATGTCAGCGTATTTTTCAATCTGATTTAAGGTTAGCCAGTTTAGCAATTCATTCATTATTTTTTTACAATCAAATTTAATTTGATGAATATATAAATTTCAACTGACATTTTACTTTGTTTTACAAAATAAATCGCAGGCTCTAAAAACATTTTTTGAATATATGAAATTCTGAATATTTTATTAAAAAAAAGAAACCCTAAAAGCAAGTTATTTAATTTTTTATAATTGATAAAGTATCACTCTCTTGTTTTTGTATCGTTCGCCAAAAATAGTTGCTTATAGTTTTCTTCTTCATAAATTTTTAATTAGATTTACAAAACGATTATTTTGTTTGTATTTAAGTAATTTATTGGCAAGTTTAAAAATTAAGTTCAGTTCAAAATAACTATTTATAGATATATCTCGTTTTATGGCAAAAAACTGTTGGATTATAGTGAAATGTCAAAGGAGTTTGTAAGAAGCTAGAAACAAATTGGAAACGATATGATTAAAGACGTAGAATATTTTTACAGCTTAAAATTGGTCAGCAATGCAGGCAATAAAATCAACAACAATCAAATTGCTGATTTATGCATAAAATTCAATTTGCCTTTTGATTTCATCGTTGATATGCTTGAAAATAGTTATTCCATGGTATGGTTTAAATTATGTAAACAAGATGGGAAACAAGAATTAACCCCAATTGCTTACCAAATTTCAGATGGCAATATTTTGGACTTCCCCTCAGATAAACCAATCAACCCTGCTGAAAAAACAGCAATTGATCGCTACATGCCTATGCCATTGCCCAAAGCAGATGTAGCCACAGATGAAAATTTCTTACTTAGTATAAAACAATACAAAGAATCAAAAAAACACAGCATCGTCACCAAAGAGTTTGATTGGGAATCAATATTGGACACGCCAGAACCAAAAGTAAATTGGAAGAAAGTAATCCGAATTGACATAAAAAAATACAACCAAGAACAGTTAAAAGTCATTGCAGAACAATTTCAATTATTCGAATGGTGTTTATTGAATTTAAAAGATGTTAAAGCAGTCTGTGTTTTTTGGGACACCAGCAGGCCATACTTTATAGCTTTTCAAGTAAATGAAGATTCTACATTATTTGAGGAGAGTCAATACAAAGGATTAAATTTATGGAATGCAACATACTCGTTTTTAACAAAACGTGACAAAGACAAATTGTTAAAAATACAGCCTACAGACCTTAACACCAAAAAGCAAAAGGCAAATAAAAATGAGCATTCAATCTTTAAAAATGTGGAGGAGCTGATTAACGACACGGAACCAAATGTTGATAGCGATACGGTTCAAAAGGACTTGAACATGGATAGCATATTGGATAAAATAAGTAAGTCTGGAATAGATTCATTGTCAAAAGAAGAAAGGAAATTTTTAGACTCTTATTCGAAATAATTTATAGTCTATCTTAGATTTAAAACGCATAGTATTATTGAGTCATATGTTAGCGTGAACGCGTTTACTAAACAATGTGAAATTCTAGATTTCAATATCTAGATAAATAAAACCCTTACATACTACTCCAACCACTTTCAGTGGCGTAGCTTCTTACCGAGCCATCTTGACAAGTAATAATTAATTTAATTCCTTGAAATTGGGCCAACCTAAAAGGATTTCCCATATTTATAGGATGAAAATTCTCGACATCTTTTCTGCAATACTTTGCACCATTACTGCTTCTTCGATCATCAACATTAGAACTTTTTCTTCGGCCTAACCATTTCATAATTCTATATTTAAAGTTTTAAATAAAGATATTAAAGAAAGAGCTAGAAACAAATAAAGTTAAAAATCAGTTTAATCCTTTACCGTTTAAAAAATTAGTAAGCAGCAATTTTAATTGAGGAATAGTTTTGTTAGTAATATTCTCTTTTTTCAAAACATTAAACCGTTTTTTTTCTCTACTCGAAAGTTCTCCATCAAGCACAAAGCCCAATAAAATTATTTTTTCATTTAATGCTTTAAAATCTTCGTCGCTATTTTTTAAATTTAAAAAATATTTTTTTTGTAAGCTGTGTTTTATTTGAGTCTCAATTTGAAAATGTTCGATAATTAATTTAGAGAGATGGAAGTGGTTTTGATGATAATCTCTTTTACTTTCAGCAATAAATTGTAGGGTATCGTAAAGTGTTGTTTTTTCGTTAGTGGTTAATTTTCTAAAATTATGTAAATCGGTATTAAAGTGATTTAAGTAATTTTGTCCCATAATAATTACCCGCGCTTGGCGCAATACTTTTTGGGTACCCCAGGCATTCCAAAAGGCAAAAACAGGAATCCCAACCATATCCATAACTTGCCTAAGGGCGTATCTTCCTAAAACACGCTGAACAAGTAATTTAAAAAACATATTGCTGAGCGTAGCTTTTAAAGTAAAAAAAAGATTAAATAAAATAACTGTCTTTTTGTTTAAACCTGAATAAGGATCAATGCCTAAAGTAATAATATCTTTATCTTTTTTTTCGTTGGCAATTTTTAATAATATATTTTTTTTATCTGCTTGGTTTTTATTATCACTATTAATAAAACCAGTTGCAAATGCAATTTCATGAGCGCAATAAATATTTAAAAAAGTTAAAAGAACAATTTCAATAAACACAAGTAGCATTCCATAAACAAATCCGATAACAGAAAAACTAAAGGTTTCGTTAAAAAAAGGAATAATAAAAATATTTTCAGGAAATAAGGCTGGCCAATAATATTGCGGCAGATATAAGGCCAAAACCATTATTACACCAACAGCGGCAGATAAAAATACAGCGAAATATTCTTTATTTTTAATGTATTTAATTTCGGTGTCGCTCAGTAAGTAAATAGAATCGTCGGCAATTGATTTTTTGGTCGGAATTAAATTATAGAATTTTTTATACATTAGAAATAATTTATATGTTCCGAAAAATTATTCAACATTTTTTGAGAACTATCAGTTTAAATTTAAATCTAATTCATTAATTTCATAAATAATTATTTTTTCTCGAAAAGTTTAATTATTTATTTTTTCTGAGCCTTCCTTAATTATTTCCTCTCCTTTATCTTTTGCGTTTTTTATAGTTTCTTTTACGCTGCCACCAGTATAATGAACATAGGCAAGAAAAGCAATAAATAAAATACATGCATATAACAAAAACTTAAATAATTTTTTTATTAATAGAAAAAGTATAATTACAAGTGCAATTCCTGCAATTATCATATATACAGAATTTGATAAAATTATATTGAGTAGATTTTCCATAATTTTTTTTATTATTTATTAAAATAAACTTCTACTCGTCTATTTTTTGATTTTAGACTGGCGTCAGAATTATTAAATTTTGGGTTACTTTTTCCAAAACCAATTGCAACAATAGAATTTGAAATGTTGTTTTGTAAAAGATATTCTTTTAAAGCATCGGCACGCTTTTGCGATAAATTTAAATTATAATCGTCTGTACCAATATCATCTGTATATCCTTTTATTTCTATTGAATAATTTTTGTTTTGTTTTACTAAATCTATTAATCTGTCAATTACCGCTAACATGCTAGGTTTAAGTTTAGCTGAGTTAAAATCAAAAAACACATCTGGTAAATTAAAAACGGGCTCGTTTGATTTCTTCAAAAAATAAATATCAGTTGTATTTTCAGAATTTAGAGAGGCCACCTGTTGCCCAACAATTTCATAACCAGTTCTAAAATTTGTTTCGCGAATGCCACCGTCGCCTGCAGCTCCCCCTTGTGTGGGTTTAAACCCTAAAGGAATTGCTCTAGCAATATATGCGTTACCAGATTTTGTTTCTTTATATCCCCAATCATCGTCATCAGAATTGGCATCAGAAATAGCAATAGGGCCTTCCCAATCAACCCAATTATTTTTATTAGCTCTTTTAAATGCATACACATTTAAGTCGCTTCGAGTTCCTTCTTGACCATTTGAGCTAACAAACAAGGTTAATCCATCTTCAGATAGCCATGGGGTTCTTTCAGCACCGCTGGTATTTACTACCTTTCCTAAATTAATGGGCACCGACCAAAAATCGCCATCTTTAATACTTACATAAACATCGGTATTTCCCCAAAAGCTTGAATTCCATTTCCATCCTTTTTTATGATAATCGCCAACATGACCTGGCCTATCCGAAACAAATAAAATAAAAGATTCATCATCGGCCATTAAACCATCGGCTTCATCAAAAATAGAATTTACCGGTTCTGGAAAATGTACTAATTGATACTGCAAAGCTTTGCCGCTTTTAGCTAAAAACAAATCAGTTGTTTCGGCACCATTATTTCCGTTTTTTGGACCTAATTTTTCAGGATAATTTGCAGACATTAATAAATCTTTATTTTTTAGCACCTGCGAAACAGCTTCGTGACTATTGGTATTTAAATTAATTAGAGGTCTGGCATCGGTCCAAATACCATCTTTAAATTCAGAACTAAAAACATCTTCACCGCCTGATGACTTTTGTTTTGTAAAATCTACCTTAAAATCGAAAAAGCCTGTTCTGTCCATTGCCGAGAAATACATTTTATTTTCGTCGGCCGATAATATTGGCAGATATTCATTAGCAGAAGTATTGATGTGATGACTAAGTTTGATGAGTTGACGCTTAAGATCAAGATTAGTTATAGAACTAGTCGAAGGTTTAGATTCCGATTGGATTAAAGAAGATTCCTCATTAAATTCTAAAGAAGTTGAATCAGTTGATGAAATTTTATTTTTTGTTCTGTTTTTACTTGTGTCACCCCCACAAGAAGAAAATAATAAAAATATAATAAGTGGTGAAAGAATTAAAACTATTTTTTTCATAATAATTAAATTTATTTTTGTTAATACTTGAAAAAATAATAAATCCCAAACTGTCAGAAACTATTTTTTATTTATTAAGGCAGGAGTTACAAGTAATTCATTTCTACTCTTTGTAATTACTCTATATTGTATAGAAAATTCATAATCACTTCCAGAAATAAGTATATCTTTTATAACAGCGATAGCCGAATCGGGCTTTAGAGAAACAATACTTCCAACTTTAAAAGGGAGTTGCCTTTGTACGCTATCTCTAAAGGACAATATTCCTATTAATGGTCGGTAGGGCATTATTCGCATAATGATTAGTTTCATGGAGTCGTTACTTGATTGTGTTTTTTGGTATTTTGAATTTAATGAGGAGATTTCATCTTGAAGTTTTTTAATAGCATCAGAATTTTTCCCAGATTGATCAATTATTTTTTTTTCTAAATCTGTTAAAGAATTTGAATAATTATAATTAACAATTAGGCTTATAATTAAGGCCAATGCAATAAAACCAAAAATAAATTTGCCCCTGCTGCTTTTAGAGTTAGAGGGTGAACTTGCTGAATTATTTTTTTCTTGAGTATCTATATCCAAAATTAAATATTATTTTGATTTAAAACTTTTTTTTATAAGAACTTCATTTATAAAACAAGATTCTATATGACATTATTAAAACTAAATAAAAAACAAAGGTAAAAAATCTTTCAGATTTAGTTAATGGGATTTTTTTTAACGAATTTTTTAAGTGTTAAGTTTTTATTTATAATCAATCAAAGTTTTTTTTTAACCTTAAATATAATCTTAAAAATATTCAAATCCTAAATAAATAAAAAAATCAGTGTTTTTCTTGTCATATTATATATATAAGTTTAGTTGCACTAAAATTAAGACTCAATTTTTGTTCAAAAATCAATTAATAATTTTTTCTAAAACACCATTATTATATTGATTAATATTTCATATTTATGGACTTCAAAATTAAAATAGACAAAGCGATAAAAAAGAGGCTAAAATAATTAATAACAAATCAACAGATCTGGATTTAATAATTTGATTGTTTTTCTTCAGTGGTTAACTTTAATGAATCTAAATTCTTTTTTTATTTTGATCAAAATATTATTTCATAATAGAAATCATTAAGGGTTCTTTAAAAAAGAGTTTATTTTTTCTAAAATATTTTCTAATTCCTTTTTAATAGAATTAACTTCGGATTTTAATTTAAGCAAACTAAATTTTAATATTATTTATAATTATAAAAAAATTAACCAAAATATTATTATAAAAAATTAAGAGATTAAAAAACCTTCTTTTAGTCGTATTAAAAACCGATCAATTGGTTTTAAATCAACCTCAGTATCACCTTTAGAATTAAAAGGATCGTCTAACCCAATAATTAAAAAATACAAATACATAAAAAGAAAAGATATAGTAAAGGTTACAAAATAATTGGCTGCAATAGTTTTAAATTTTGCTAATAAAACTAAAACAAAAATAACAGATATAATTCCTTTAAGAAGTGTTTTTGAAGGAGCTAATAAATCATTTTTAGAAATAGTATATGTGCGAGTTAGTTGTTTTCTTAGCGCGTTTGTGTTTTCTTGGATGACCTTCACAACATCTTTATCAAAGTTTTTCTCAGAAAAAGAAAATGCCATTTCATTTAATCGGCTTAAATTTTTAAAAATTATTTTAGAATCTTTATCCTTACTATTTATCCATAAAATGATGCATTCTGTAATTTCAATTAATTCTAATCGTATATGATCTTTATTAATACTTGCAACTTTATCTTTAGATGATCTATATGCTAAAAGAATCGAATTTTCAATAGCCTCCAAGTTACAAGCAATTTCTCCTGGTATTTTTTCACTTTCTTTAAAATCAGTCATGGTTGATGCGAGCATTAAACCAACTACAAAAAAAGCACCAGTAAAAATAATTCCAATGTCTGAAATTTCAATAAGCGAATTGAGGTGAACACCGTTAAATGAAAAAAGATCAAATACAAACATCTTAAGAAAAATAACACTGATTACAAAAGGTAAAGTTTTTATTAATACGGGGAAATTCTTAAATTTATTTTTCATATAAAATAATATATTTAGTATTAAAATCAAAAATAGTATTAAATTAACATAATCAATTTTTTTTTTAAATAAATCTTTTTTTAATTATCAAAAAAATAAATTATGTCAATACAAAAATCAAGGTACGAATTCCATCTCAAAGCCTTTGGTTCTGTTGTTTCTGAATCGATAAAACAATATCAATCAGATGCCAAAAATTTACCTGGGCAAATTTTATACAAAAAGGACGGCCGAACTCCTTTATTTCAATTGCAAGGATTAGCCAGAATAGATTCTAAAATTAGTCGTCATAAGGAGCTTGCTGAAGATTGGTTAGTTCAATTTAAACAAATTGAAGATGCTATAAGCAAATATGATTATTGGTTTAGTATGATCCAAAATAATTTAAAATGGAAATTTCCTTTAGAAATTAATACTTATTTTAATAATCAAGCCTTTTATTGTTTAGGAGTTTTAGAGCATTTGCTTATAAAATTTGGCTGGATGACTAAAGTGATTAACGAATATGCTTATTCGGAAAAGCCACTAATTAAATTTGAAAAATCAACAAAAAAAGCTGAATGGTTTAAATCTGATAAAGAAAAGAATAAACTACTTGAATTTTATCGTGATGAGATTACTAAAATAAATCAAAAAATTGAAAGCAATGAAATAGATCTTAATGAACTAGAAGAAGGCATTCATGAGTTCCGTCGTAAACTTCGTTGGATTGGAATTTATTCTAGTGCACTTCGTGGTAAAGTTGCAATTGCAACGCCTTCAGTTGGAGACGAGTTAAGCAAATACGTAACAAAAGAAAATATTGAAGTTAAGTTTAATAAAATGCCAGTTAACCCAGTTGAAAAAGACATTATAAAGTTTCTTCCGGGTGGTTTTTATGCAATGAGCGAATTGATAAAAAAAATTGGAGATATAAAAGATCCGGGTTTATGTACAGAAGAAATGACTTTTGTAGGAAAAATGTTTGGTTTAAGTCCTGAAAAAATTCGTAAACATTTAGGTGCAGACTATTTACCTCATTCTACCGTTGTAAAATCAACAAAGGCGATTGTTCTTAATTATGTTCAAAAAGATAAGATATTGTTACACATGGCCAACTATTTTGATAAGCAAATAAAATAAAAATTCGAAAAAAATTAAAAATTTTTTATAATTATATTAATTTATTTTTATTTTTTTTGGTGTTAGTTGATTGGTATTCTTGTTTAGTTTTGTACTAGATTGTAATATGTTATTTCGCTTTGATCCATAACATGTTTAAATTTTATTTCGTCAAGAAAACATGTTTTTCCATCTATTTTAGTAGATTTTGATTTACGAGCAATAGGTTCGAAATGCATTAAATCTAATAGCAAATTAAACCCTCTTATATGAAGGCCAGTAAATGGATTTTCAATATTAAATCCAATGCCTTGTAAAATTTGCTTACAGCCACTTTCAATTGCGTCTAATTCATCTTGATCTAAATCTGATGGAGGCATATTAAAATAATCTTTTTTTCTGTATTTTACTGGCCCCATTTTTAGGTAGGAATAAGCTTTACTAAACAAATATGGGAACCTATTATCTAATGCTTTAAATTGCATTTCCTCTGTCATAGCATCCATCAATACATCTAAGGCCTCAGTTTCTTTATTCATATTAAATTTTTTTAAATTTCTTTTATTTTAAATTACATATTATAAATTAAATTTTATTTATTCACCTTTCATCCAATCGGGCAATTCATTTTCTTTACCTAATTCTTTTGCCTGGCGCTTGGCGCTTTCAATAGATGTTATTGTTAAATTATGTGAGGCTCCTAACTTTTTAAATCTGATTTGTGAGCTTAAAACATAATGCTCTAAGGCTTTTTCGTATTCGCCTTTATTTTTCCAAATTAGTCCAATATTAAAATACGAGGTCGCCACAAAAGGATGCTCCCCACCTAATGTTTTTAAGCGGATTGTCAAGCACTTTTGATGATACTCCAAGGCTTTGTCGTATTCGCCTTTTTTATTCCAAACTTGTCCAATATTATTATACGAGGTGGCCACAGAAGGATGCTCCCCACCTAAGGTTTTTAAATAAATTACTAAGCATTTTTCATAATATTCCAAGGCTTTGTCGTATTCGCCTTTTTTATTCCAAGCTTGTCCAATAACACCATACGATGTGGCCACATCTGGATGCTCCCCACCCAAGGTTTTTAAATGGATTGCCAAGCTTTTTTGATAATACTCCAGGGCTTTGTCGTATTCACCTTTACTTTTCCAAACTTGTCCAATATTATTATACGATATGCCCACAGAAGGATGCTCCCCACCCAAGGTTTTTAATGTAATCGCCAAGCACTTTTCTTGATACTCTAGGGCTTTGTCGTATTCGCCTTTGCTATTCCATATCAAACCAATATTATTATACGATATGCCCACATCAGGATGCTCCCCACCCAAGGTTTTTAACCAAATCGCCAAGCTTTTTTCATAATACTCTAGGGCTTTGTCGTATTCGTATTTGTCATCCCATGTAATTCCAATATTATTATACGAATCCGCCACATGAGGATGCTCCCCACCCAAGGTTTTTAAACGGATTGCCAAGCTTTTTGTATAATACTCAAGGGCTTTGTCGAAGTTGCCAAATTTCCTTTCACAACGACCTAATTTAAATAATAAATCAGCATCTTCCAAAATAAAGGATGCCTTTGTATCTACTTTATTTAAATAATTTATGGCTTCTTCCTTATCAAAAATGGCAATGGCATCTAAACCTAAACCCAGTGCATCTTTTGTTTTAAATTCGTTTTGAGGCATTAGGGCTATTAAAAATTCTTTTCTTAATACATGCAATTGGAGTTTGTATAATTGACTATCTAATTTATTTAAGGCCTTCCAATCATTTTCGCTTGGGGTTTCTAATACTTTTTTAAGGGTTAGTTCTATACCAAAAGTTTTTAGGTAAAGTAGTAAGGGCTTTATGGATAAATCAATGTATTCATTACCTGCATCAATCAAATCGGCAACTAAATTTAAATCCCCATTCAAGGCCTGTTCGCATAAAAAAGATTCAATGGCCGATTTTTGAAGTTTGCTGCCACTCTTTAAAAGTGATTGCATGGCTGCAAGATCTATTGCCGGCTTTTGTTCTTGTAATTGTATTGCGAGTATATACAACAAAGCCCCTTCTACTGTATAACCTAGGCATCCACTTAAATCTTTAACATAACGGCTCAACCAACCCTTACTTTTTAAACGATTGTAAGGGGCATTTATAATATCAGAAGTTAAATAAATTTTAATTATTTCGTGTTTCAATAAGTCATCCAACAATAATTCATTGTCTCCTTTTTGCCAAACTTCATTCGCAACTAATTTTAAAAATGTTTGTTCCTCGGTGCTAAAAGTTTTTAACCAATCGTGCCAAATATTTAAATGCTTTATTCCTTTTTTGGGAAGTGCTTTGCCATTATAAATTTCTAAAAATAAACGCAGTATTAAGGGATTGTTGATTTGATTATATAAGCCTCGATCAAACTCTGCAATGGCATCAAAATTAAATTGCGGCTTAAATTTGGCTTTATCTTTTGTGGCATAATTTTCCCAAGCGCCTTTCATTTCTTTCATGTCAAGGGCCGTCAACCAAAAAGAATAAGCACTTAATCCTGTTTCATTATCCTTATTTTCTCCAAAAAGTAAAACTTGGTCTTTTTCAGAAACGAGGTAACGATTTAATTCGGCTTTTGTATTTGCTCTATTGGTAACAACAAACTTTAAACTACCGGGCTCAAATACTTTGCTCAGTTCAATTATTTCTTGCCAAATTTCTTCAGCATTATTCGCTTCATTTAATCCATCAATTAAAATAAAGGTTGGCTCTGCTTGAGTTCCTGCAATAGAAGAGTAATTTTCTAATCCTTTTTCTAAATCAATGTTTAATAAATAAGTAATTTGTTGTTTTAACGATTGCTTTTCCATTCGCCCAGCGCGTATTAACAAACTTGGTAATTGGCGTTCGGTGTATTGCCTTTGTATTTCAGCCAATAAATTAGTTTTGCCACTGCCCGCTTCTGCCACTATAAAAAAAATGTTTGCCCGTGCACCAATCCATTCGCGCAACATAAATTCTATTTCTTCACGGTGCTGGTAAATCCCGGGTATTATCTTTTTTTCAGCAATGAGTGTATCTAACAATAACTTATTTTCTTCGGCTATCCGTTTTAAAAATTCGTCTTTTGTAAAAGCATCTGGAGTAAATGGTGTTTCTTTTTGTTTTTCGCGGAGTAATAAATTTAATTTCTCCAATATTTTACCAGAGGTTTGTTTTTCGGTGCCTTCAGGACTAAAGAACTTGATTGTTTTACCTGTGTAAGATTCGTAGGTTAATAGTTGCTCTTTATCTTCTTTTGCTAAAGAAACTTCGCCGGGCACTATAAAAAATGGTAAAATGTCCATAGAATTTCCCTCTGGATTTTCTATCCAAACATGAGCAGATTTTTGGATGCCCTTTTCCACCAAAGCAATTTCTGCTGATTTCAATAAATAGGTTTCTCCATGCTCACATTTATAAATGGGATATTGTTGGGTGAAACTCATTTGTTCCAGTAGTTCTCTGAAAATAGGAAAGTACATTTCCCAATGACTTGTAGAATCGCTTTCATCGAGCGTAAGGCCATGACCAAGATAACGATTTCTGAAATTAATCAACATACCAATTGCTGTTGCCTCTTGTTTTTTTAATTGAATGTCGCCATTCGCATCAATAATTTCAATCTCACCTTTAAAAAGTTTTCTTTTTTTTCCGGACTCAACTAAATCATAATAACTAAGTAAATCTGAACAGAAAAACGAATGATTATTTTCTTTCAGATAAGACAAGGTTTCTCGAATATACTGGTTCCACGATCCAAAAGAAGGCTCAGCCAAGGCTTGTTGAAACAATGCCACCATTTTTTTATCCTTTAGTTCACTATTGAAAAACTCGGATGCGGCAATTAAACCCAAATATTTTATATAATTTAAAAAAGTGTCTTTGAGCAAATTGATTTTTGTCCAAGCATGTTTTTCTAATAAAGTTCGTTTTAATGGATAAGCAATTACATAAGGTAAATTTGAAACCAATAGTTCGTCTTCTTCTGATAATTCAGTTCTCTCTATAACCTCTATAAGAGCTTGTTGACAAACGGGGCAATTCATAACTACTGGAAAAGCAGCTTTTGAAATTGCTAAGGCACAAGATGTGTTTTTGCAAATATACATTGTGTTAAATTTTTAGTTTTAGTAAATTACACTAAATTATTTGGTTAATCAAATATATAAACTAAAATGGCAAATCGTCATATAGCTTTGCTGCTTCGGCAGCTTCTCTCATTTGATTAGAAATTTTAAGTAATTCCGCATCTTGTTTTAAAAATTCAGAAGCATATTGCAAAACATCATTCGTACTTTGCACAGCAATTAAAACAAGTTCTCTGTCATTTTTAAAATTTTCAGTTAGCATGCGGAGCACTTGGCCGTTTAATTTTAAAACTTCAAGCAAAAAGTCTCTATCATTTTTATAACTGGTTGGAAAATATTCAAACGCACTTCCATAAGTTGATTTTTTAATAGCAGCTAATAATAAGTCTCTATTATCTTTTATTGTATCAGATAGTAATACTAGTATTTCGCCCTCAAGATCTGTTTCATTAAGTGTTAGAATTATTATTTCGAGCTGATTTCTGAATGTTTCATTTAAATAATTATAAATATTGAGTTTTTTTGATAAGGCTTGTAAAATAAAATCTTTATCGTTTTGTAATGAGTCGGATAGCAAACTAAAAGCTTCGGGATGATGCTCTAAAACAATAAGAGCTAGCTCCCTATCATTTTCATAAATGTAAGTTAATCGTCTTGATGTAATAAATTTAAAGTCGCTATTTAACTCCGAAACATCAATCTCTTCATTTTCAGATGTTGAATTAAACGTATTCATTATTTTCCATAATTTATTATTTGGAAAATACATCTCCCCTATTACATCTCTATAGTTTAGATACGGCAAAAAATTATAATGTGGGTCTGAATCTCCAAATTTACTTATTACTTGGTAAGATTGGCTCTTTGAATTATATTTACATATTTCAAATCCAAAACTATTGCCCGAAGAGCGAAATACAAATCTTCCCTCGGTTAGTAAATCTAAATCATGACAATAATCTGTTAGCACTTTTCCTGAGGAAGAGTATAATTGATAAATCTGACTTTCAAATAATTCCATTGCAATAAAACCACCTTCATCAAAACTTACACTTTTAATATTGGTAAATAATGGCGGATAATTATAATAAGGTAAAAATTGATTTGTATCCCCTTGGATTTTTTTCAACAAATCAAATTTATCTTTAAAATATAAAATTCGTTTTGGAAAAACTATATGCTTATAAAGCAAGCGCCTCAAATCATCATCTGTTAGATTATCAATTAGTGTTTTTGAAGTTTCTCTTTCTATACTATTTAGTTCATTTCGTATTTTTTCAGAAATTCCAAAATTTGATTCTATTAGTTGAAATAAATATGCGCGAAGATCATTTATAAGTGGCACACGGCAGGTTAAATCAAACAACTCATTTTTAAAATATTCTGTTTCGGTGGTAATAATTTTTGAAGGATTAGTTTCACCAATTAAATTTGAACCCGCATCCTTTAATAAAAATCCTAAACCATAATAGTCAAATACCGCCCAGGAGCTTCTTCTTCCTACAAACCAAACTAAAATAGTTCTATCTGACTGTATTTCATAATTGCTAATAACAGAACTCTCTGCCCAAGAAATTTTATCAAGTTCGCCCCACCAATTTTTGATAATTAAATCCCCCATAAAATTGGCAAATTCAAATACTCCACCAGCTAATTTGCCTAATATTAATAAATTTCCAGAAGGAGTATTAACTTCCTTTATACTATCGTAATAATCGGGACTACCATCATTTTTTACATAATAATATAAAAATTCCGGCAAAATTTGAAAATAAAGCAAAATAGAAGAGATTTGCTCATAATTCATTTCATCTATATTTTTTTTTGAAATAAACTCTTCAATTACTGCCGAAATTGGAATATAGCATCGTTTGTCGGTAAAGTAAGTGCATTGATAAAGATATTGGCGAAGCTCAACTAGCGTGGGTACAATTTTTTTAAAACCATATTGTTTTAATAAAGGCTCATCCATAAGTTTAATGAAATATTAATTAATTTATTTTAAGTCACAAGCCATAAAAACATACAATATCATATTTTTTTGTTACTTTATTATTAAATAATAGAAAGTAATCAATTAGTCCACAATTAATAAGTTGTTCTCCTGATTTAGAATTATTAATTATATCATCATGAAAACTTGTATTGAAATCTTTAATAAAATGCTGAAAGAATTGACTTTCGTTAACAGACAACTTGTATTGTTTTTGGAACTTATCAATACTTATTTTTATTTGATTATTTTCAATTACAAATATATTATTAATTATTTCTTTATCTTCATTAGTTACTGCACTGCAATCAGGAAGTTTTATAATAAAGAATTCTCCAATTGAATCGTATTTATTTCTAAATATTTTTTTAAATGGATCACTAAAATTCATAAACCGCATATCATTTTTAATGCCACTTCCTGTATATTCAATTATTAATTCTATATAACCCCTATATTGTGGATAGGTCTCAATTAATGGAAAAATGGAATTCATAAAACTATTTTCATTTATTAATTTTGAAGTGTAATATTTAATTTCTTTATCAATTAAATTGAATGAATTTATACTTAATAATGTTTTAAAATTATTTATCTCCACATGCATTTTTAGTGGTACAAATGCCTCCATTAAATTATAATTTATTTGTAGTCCTAATTTGTTTTTTTCTAATTCATTTAAATCTAATGAATATAACAATTCTCTCAAAAGAGCAATGACGGAATTAATTTTTGGCATTCTTTTTTCTATTGATATATTCTTAGATTCATTTCTATAATATTCAACTATTATTGTAAAACTTTGATTTAACAGTCTTTTAATGATATATTTAGTAAATATTTTTTTATTTGCGCCACTTTCATATCTTTTTTTAATTTGATACATATCGTTTAAGAATGATTCTTCTGTAAATCCTCTGATTTCAAATAATGGAAAAGAAGATATTGAACTCATGTTTTTTTCTGATTCTATCGGATAATTTGTTATTATATTATTTACATATTCAATTTGTTCTGATTTTGAAGTTAAGGGATTGCTCAGATTAATCAATAATTCTTCGTAATTTTTGGCCTTAATTATTCTACCTCCACTCTTATCTAATACTTTAATATCAGCAGTATTCTTTTCAACCTGTTTTTTAAGTTCATCTATCTGCGATTTCAAATCATCTAAATATTTAAAATCTGGGCTAAATTCTTTTATAGTGTTCACTAACTCTTCAGCTTTCTCTATTTTTCCGTCATCTTTGGCAGCTACAGCATTTCCGAATGTTGTTATTGTAGCCATATTCATTTCTTTATCAGGTATATTTGGCTCAGTAAAAGGCATAGCAATACTTGAAGCTAACTCTTTAGCAATGTTTGTTTTTAAATTAAGCCATCCCACCAATTTACCTTCTTGTTTTTTACTAAATTTTATATCTCCAGTTTCGGTATCCGTTAATCTTGCATTAATAACCAATACATCATCTAAAATATAAATATCACCAACTAACAGGTATTTTACCCCAAGTAATTTACCGGCTTTTACAGAAGATGTTTTATCAACTGCAGAAGTTGCCTGAAAATTTTGCTCTTTTAATACTTTTTGTATTTGAGATCTTTCAACAAATTGCAATCGCTTTGGAGAAACATTGGATTCTATGTCTGTAATCAACATACTGCTCATTGCTTTACCTAAACCATCGTATTTTGCAATACCACTCGTATTTTCAAAATCAAGTATGGCTACTTTTATGTTTTGAGCATTTATAAAAGAATTAAAAACTACAACAAAACTTAAAAATAGATTTTTTGTCATATTTTTTTTAATCATAAAATTCTGTATGTAACTCAGAATAAGTGTATGGATCTATTCCCAATAGCCCAAGTTGTCTGCTTATATATTTTACATCATCTATTTTGCCCAATGCAATACTATTGCGCATTTGAATTATCAAATACATTGTTTGTAATTTTATACCGGCCCAAACTTCTTTGTTATATAAACTGGGATTATTTTGCATAGTTTTTTTTAATTCATCCATTATAAAATAACTTTCTGTATACTTTCGTGATGTGTTTAGGCAAATAGCTTTTATTGTTAATAGGTAATTAGCTATTAAATTACGATCAAATTCCAGATCAGTCCAGTTTTTATTTTTAAAATCTTCGAATGTACTATTTGCCCATATCGTGGCATTCAATATTAGCATACCGTTCTCTAAATCGTTATTATACCAAGATTTGTCTCGGACAGTTCCTTTGTATATTTGTTTTTTTTTATGTAGCTCAAAGTATTTATGGCTTTTTTGTTTTTCATTATCATTACCTACTAAAACAATAAGAGTACCTAAAACATCATATGGATTAAAAATTGGAATTTTTTTGTCCACCATTTCATAGTAATACTCAGATTGAATGAAATCGTAAAAGGGATAATCTAATAATTCGATTAAATTGTTTAAATACTCTCTCATTTTTTTATAATTTCTTGACCCAAGCCCCATTATATATGCTTCTTGAGAATTAATCAGATACTTATAGTACATAGTATCCTTATTAGGGTCTTCAATTAGGCTCCACCTATATTTTGAAGGATTAATAGGTTCTCCATAAATAATTGAAATTTCAGATTCGGGGAATTTTTTTTGCCTTATATCATTATAATATATTGCTGTTTTTATTTCATTTGAAAGACTTGCATGATTAGAAATTGAAAATAATATCATGTCGCCAAGTTTTGTATGAACTCCGTTACGAGAAACTGGATAACTTAACCAAATTGAGTCTTCCTTGTATTTTTCATAAGTGTTTTTTAAAAATAGATATTCCAAATAAGGGTATTTTTCATCCAAAGGACCGTTCCAAAAATTCTCGATTTGTTTCCATGCTTCTTCAGGTTTCGGAGATATCCTTTTATGTAAATTTAAAATGTAAGCTTTTTGTTTCAATGCATTATTTGAAGCTTGATTATTCGCTATATCGAAAAGCGTATTAAGTTGGCTATTTGTATAGATAAAATCTCTTTCTGTATATTTTAATTCGGTCAATACCTTATTTGCACTATCTATTTCATTTTTGTCAAGAAAGTTTATTCCATTAGCATAAAGTAAAAGTGAGTTTTCTGAAATGTTATTTGAATTAATCAATTTTGAATCTAGTGGTAATTTCAATTTAGACGCAATTTCATTTGCGATATTTGTTTTAAGCTTAAGCCATCCAACAAGTTTCCCTTCTTGTTTTTTACTGAATTTAATATCACCCGTTTCAGTATCTGTTAATCTTGCATTTATTACCAAAACATCATTTAAGATATAAATATCCCCAACTAATAGGTATTTTACACCTAATAATTTACCGGCTTTCACAGAGGAAGTCTTATCAACTGCAGAAGTTGCCTGAAAATTTTGCTCTTTTAATATTTTTTGTATTTGAGATCTTTCAACTAATTGCAAACGTTTCGGAGAAACATTGGATGCTATGTCTGTAATCAACATACTGCTCATTGCTTTACCTAAACCATCGTATTTTGCAATACCACTCGTATTTTCAAAATCAAGTATGGCTACTTTAGTTGTTTGCGAAATACAATTTGAACAAATTAAACCCAAAGCAACAAACCATATAATTTTTATTATTATCATAAAAATATTAATTTTTCCTCTTCAGATTTTTTTTATTTTAAAAAAGAAATTACCCAATCAATGTTAAAATCAGAAACCTTTAATTCTCTAGCATATTTATCACTATCAAATGGCGACAATATTTGTGGTATGCCATTTTTTCCTAAAAAAACAGAAGAATTAAAATATTTGTATTCATAAGGTTCTAAGTTATTGGTTAAATTATACAACTTAAGCTTTTCTGCAAGATTTACTATCTCGTTAACCTGATTTTTATAAAGAGGATTACCTTTTATATTGTTATATGGATATACAAAACTTAAAACAAAAAATCTCATTTTCGCAAAAACATAATACGAGCAAGTTTTAGGATTAAGGCCTTTTTCATTAAGACAGGAGTACAAAAATGCGATATCTTTTGAAACTTTTTGAGTATTATGATTGTCGTATGGTGAAATGCTAGGTAAAAATAAACCTTCAAATCTATCATAATTAGCTTCTTTAACAACCTCAATATCAAATTTTAATAATTTTTTAATCATAGAGGATGCTTCATCATAAACGGTAAGTGAATTAGCAATATTCATTACAATTTCTCTTGGTGTTTTAGCGTTTATAATTCTACCCCCCGACATATTTAATACTTCAATATCTGCAGTATTCTTTTCAACCTGTTTTTTTAGTTCATCCAACTGAGATTTCAAATCATCTAAATATTTAAAATCAGGGCTAAACTCTTGTATAGTGTTTACCAACTCTTCCGCTTTATCTATTTTTCCTTCATCTTTGGCAGCTACAGCATTTCCGAATGATGTGATTGTTGCCATATTCATTTCTTTATCAGGTATATTTGGCTCCGTAAAAGGCATAGCAATACTTGCAGCTAACTCTTTAGCAATATTTGTTTTTAAATTAAGCCATCCAACCAATTTACCTTCTTGTTTTTTACTAAATTTTATATCACCAGTTTCGGTATCCGTTAATCTCGCATTAATAACCAATACATCATTTAGGATATAAATATCACCAACTAAAAGGTATTTCACTCCAAGTAATTTGCCGGCTTTTACAGAAGATGTTTTATCAACTGCAGAAGATGCTTGAAAATTTTGCTCTTTTAATACTTTTTGTATTTGTGATCTTTCAACCAATTGCAATCGCTTTGGAGAAACATTGGATTCTATGTCTGTAATCAACATACTGCTCATTGCTTTACCTAAACCATCGTATTTTGCAATACCACTCGTATTTTCAAAATCAAGTATGGCTACTTTTATGTTTTGAGCAAAAGTCGAATTTAATGACTGAAAAATGTAAAGAAATGAGATTATATATTTCAAAATATATTTCTTAATTTAATTTTTCAATTATTTTATTTGCTAAGTCCGTTTTCAAAATTAACCAATTTTTTAAAAAATCCTCTACCATTAGCGAAAAGGTAATTTCCCTAGTTAGGATATTATAACATTTTGCTTCAAGTTTTAAATTTTCATCAAGCACTATAACTCTGCCATAAATAATTTTATCAAGTTTTAATTCAATTCCTATTTTATAGACTGAATCAAGATTATTCGAGTTTATAGGCGGTAGTTGTAAATTGGGTCTTTGTTTAAAAACTGAAACATCAATTAGTTCGTATTTGTCTTTTAAAGAATCCATAATATCAGAAAAAAGCAAGAAACTGATTGCATCAGTTAGTCCATTGTATTTGTCAGTACCACTCGTATTTTCAAAATCAAGAATGGCTAGTTTTATATTTTGAGCATTTAGGGTGGAGATACTAATGAAAATAATTGTAATTATTAAAACTATTTTTTTCATACTATTTTATTTTTGAAATTAAAATTTTTGCTGGTTCAAACTCTGGATATGATTTTGTGATTTTAATTAGAATTTCTTTTGCTTTTTTCATATCTCCTTTATCATAATAATCTAATGCTTGCGAATATAATTTCGCATCTTCAAATGATAAAGCTTTAGTTTTCTCATTACCCTCTATGGCTTTCTTTTCAGCGTCTGATATTTTTATATCAAGCGTGTTGATAATTTTCCAAGCTAATTGTTTTTGAATTTTAAAGAAATTAGAAGTTTGGCCATCAACCCCATCTGCTTTTAATATTTTACCTGTTTCTACATCAATAAACCTAGCATCCAATCTTAAGCTTCCCATCATTTCAAAATACCCACCAGTTAATATAATTTGAGCGCCTAATAATTTACCAACTTTTGACGCTGTATTTGGATCAAATTCTTTGCTATTATTTAATTTTTGTTCTTTTAAAATACTTTCTAATTTGTCTCTTTCAACAATTGCTAACATATTAATATTTGATAAATCTGTAATGAGCATATCAGCCAATCCTTTTTTTAATTTATCTAAAGAAGGTTCTCCTCCTGAGTTATCAAAATAAATAATAGCTATTCTTTTTGCATTCTTATCTTTTGTTCTGGCATTTAGATCTTTTGTGGCTGTTAAGTCATCTGTACTAGACATATTTTTTAATTCGCCATCTCCTTTAACAATTTCTTTTACTTCTTTTAAATCATTGCCAATATCGGTAGTAGCCGAAAATTGTTTTTGCTGAAAAAACAAAACAGCACATGTAACAATCAATACTATAGCTATACCAATTATAATTATAACATTTCTTTTTTTAATTGAGGAAGTATCCTTTCTAAGTTCATTAGTATCTATTTTTATTTCAGCTACGGTTTCTTTAATATTTTCAAGATTTCCTGATATTTCTTTATGATCTTCTTTCAAAGATGAAATATACTCCTCCATATTTGATTTTGATAAATCTAAATATTTTTCAGGATCTATATTAGTCTTATTTGCATTTTTAAGAATTTCGGCAATTGCTTTGTAATATTCATTTAAGGCTTCGATCTGAATATTTGAAACTTTTTTATTATGAGCAATGGCATTTCTGATAACACGAATATCTTCAAGAATATACCTCAACGAATCTCTTGTAGATTTTGAAAGCTCAATTTCAGATGAATGAAATATTTCTTCAATTCCTTTAAATATATTTTTATCTAATAAAATATTAGATAACTCACTAAAAGTCGTTCCACTTAAAACTCCAGATTGATCCGCACTTTTAATCCATTTATCAATAACATCTTGTTTGAATAATTCTTGAAGTTTTAATATTACATTTTCCTTGCCTCCTAATTGTTCTGTTATAACATCTCTTATAATAAGTTCAAGCGCTCTTACTTGTTTAATAGCTGTTTCTTCTGAGCTCAATGCTTTATCAAATTGAAAAGAAATACTCATGTTTTTAGTTATAGTCTCAAGCCATAAGGCGATTCTCAAACAAGCTAATCTTCCTTTTTTTAAATCATTTTGATGATTATAAAATTGTTTCATAGCTTCTTCAAATTCATTCAACATGCCCTCATTTAGTTTAATTAAGTTTGCGAGTTTACTTGAAGACAACTTTCCTTTAAGTGTTTTCCAGTTAGCAATAGAAAACTCTGAAGAATTTGAATCTAATTTATAAATGATAGCGTTAAGCGTATTTTGAATTTCTGCTATTAATAATTGGTTTGTCATTAGTTTAAATTTAAAACATTAAAATAACTTTTTTTAGTGATGCTAATTTAGGGACTCAGATAATAGAAGCAAATTTACAATTTTCAATTAGTGGTTTAAAATGATCTGAATAACGTTGCTTTCACCATTCTATTTAACTGTTATTTTTAATTAGATGAAATATCAGCTTTTTTTATAGCTTTTTAAAATAAAACCATTAATAATAATACTTCTATTAGCTTGGTTCATTTGAAGCATCAAATGCTTTTAAAATAAAACCAAAAACTAAAGCAGCACATCCAACTGTAAAAATTATATTAGAACCTTCTATATTAAGTAATTTAGGAATACATCCTAAAATAAAGCAACTTAAAGCTAAATTATATGCTACATGAATAAAACGTTTGGGTACTTTCATTTTAAATTTATTTTAATACTATTTAATTAGTTATTTTAAAAAATGATACTTTTTACAGTGTTGGTTCATCACCATTATTTGAAGGTTCACTAAATGCAGTTATTATAAACACAATTGATAAAGATAAACCACCTGCAATAATAAGTGCGTTTGCTCCTGGCCAGTGGTTAGTTTTAAAAATAAGTCCAGTTGTAATAATAGCAAAACTTAAATACTTAATTTTGCGAATTGAATATTTAAAACTTGATTTCTTTTCAATTTCCGTCATAATATTTTTTTAAATTACATACTAAATTAATATTTTTTTTGAAATAACACTAAATAATTAATTTAATTTAGTATTTTTATAAGTAATTGGAATGGGCAACGATTCAGATACAAGTTTCAATATCTTAAAGCCTTATTTAAATTAAATATTAAAATTTAAATATTTTAAAAACATTTTATTAAACAATTTATTTTGAAATTGTTTTACTTCAATAACTGATTTTTTAATTGGTGTAAAAAATAAAATCTCAGTCGTTGTATCATTAAAATTTAAAAGTCTAAGTTTTTCAATCAATACGTTCTCTTCATCTTTAAGTTTAGCCGCCAAGTCATAATTTTGAGATTGAACTATAATGTCTTTTTTTATTTGAATTTCATCTAATTGCGAATAAATACCAATGGAATCTTCCAAAGGATTCGCAGTTGTTAAATCATAAAAATTACTTGAATTAATTTGAAATGAAATCCCATTCATTTTAGACTCGCTAACAACATTAGAAAAAAAATTCCAATTTTTAGTATAAATAAAACTTGGAGTAAACAATAATTCTTCAAATGCCTTATTAAGATTATTTGCTATAATTTCTGTATTTTTCATAGTTACATTTTTAATAATTATTCAGTTATTATTTTTAATCCCTTATTTGAGATTTTTATTTTCTTGTATGATTACAAATTATATAAACATTAATAAAATAATTATATTTTAATGCTAAATCAAACTATCGGACAGTAACATGTATACAATCGCCTTCAGGGCACAAAAATATTTTTTTTTCATCGCACATTTCGTTTAGTAGCTTCTGTAATATTAGAATACTTGATGAACAGTTATTTGATTTTAAAAGAAGAATATCAAAAGCAAAACCGAAGCAATGTGTTGAAGTCCCTTTAGTTGCTGCTCGATTAACTTTCGCTAATTCTTTTTGTTGTGGAAGCGTTCTCGTTAAGGATGAGATTAAAATATAACTTTCTTGATTAGTTTTATTAAATACTCTTTTTTGATAACGATTAGCTATTTCTTGTAATATTTTATAGGCTTTGTGATGAAGATAAGATGAACTATAGTATAATTCAGTGATTTTATATCCTGTTCCATTTACAACTAGTATTAAGTTACCTTTATAGATTTCGTTTTTTAATTGAGTGTCATTCAAAATAAATTTATGTTTTTTAACAGCAGGCACATGCTTAGTTTGGTAAACTTCAAATTTTAAATTCATTGTTTTTTTATTACATGGACAACTATCTTTTTTCTTAACGATTTCACATATTTTTATTTTATTTATTATAACTTTTCTATAATGCCAAAAAAGATATAAAACAATTAAACTAAAAATCAAAAAGATTATTTTCACTATATTTTTCAATTTCATGATATTGTAGTATTCTAAATAAAAAGTGTTTTAATTAATTATGTCAGTTTGACTTATTTTAAAAACTATTCTTATAATAGATAAATAAAAATAAAATTGTAATAATTTTAAATTTATTATTTCCGAAATGTTTTTAATATTCATCTTATGCTCTAATAATTCAGATACATCAAATTCACCTTTGTTTTCTATTATCATTATAAATATTTTGAAATTAAGTAATATATCTTATTAATATACTTTATTTTTTTATAAATTAAAACTCCGAATTATAATTAGATGGAAAAAGAACAATTAAAAATAAATTAGCTTAAAAAACGTATTAATATTTAAGGCATGAAAAACGATAAATTAAATAAAAAGAATGACCTTAATAAATGGGACAATAAATATTTATCTTCTGTTAAATATAGAAATGGCGAGGAAATTAAGCTAGCAAAAAATAAAGAAGAATGGAATCAAAACAATAAAGAGGAAATTGGTTGCTATTGTTATTTTCTATTTAATGATAAAAAACATAAAATGGGTTTATTTTATAATTTTTTCGCTGTTATTGATTCTCGAAATATCTGCCCTATTGGATTAAGAATCCCAAAAAAAGAAGATTGTTCTAATTTAATTGAAGTTTTAAAAAGTGGGCGAGATTTATTTAATTGTTTTGTTAATTTACAAAAAAAAGATAAAACTCAACTAGAATTTAACGGTTGTTTGAATAATAATTTTTTCACTGGTTTTGATGAATACTGGTGGTTAAATGACATATATATGAAAAATAATGAAAGAGCCTATTGCATGAGATTTGACACACGAATAATAAGTGTTTTAAAAATGCCAAGAAGCAAATATTGCGGAATGCATGTAAAATGTATTAAAGAATAGTTTTTTTATAGTTTTTTTAAATATAATATCCTTTAAAAAATCCAAAAATTAATAACAAAAATTCTGAGCATGCTTATCCCAATCAACATGTTTTAAATCCGAATTAAGTAAATCTTCAATAGTTTTATTAATTGGTTCTTCTCCAAACCAAATAACAGGTAAAATTGACCCATCATATTTTCCGGGCGATGAATTAAAGCTATCGGATTTTAGCAAGGCGCAATAGCAAATAGGTTTTAGACTCGTAAGAATTTCTTTTCTTTTAGGTGCTATTTTTAAAACCTTAAATGAGCCCCATTCAGCAGGATATTTAGATTTAGTTATAATTCTTTGGTTTCTTTCTTTATGAGGTAATCCTGCTAAAAAGCCATCATAAGTATAACTAAATGAGAAACATTCAAGAGAAACTTCTCTTCCTGATTTAAGTGATAAAGTAATCATTTAAAAAAAATTAAAGTTATTGTTAAATTTGCTAAATTTTATTTATATATTGATTGTTATGGGTAGTTATAATATCGTTTGTGGTGTCTTTGGCTAATGCTATTTTTATCTTTTTTATACCAAAGCGCCAAAGGAATACAATAAATACAGTAAAAATACCTAATAATATTACAGCAAACCCGGCATCCGCTTTTGTTAAACTACTAGTATACATTAAAAGAAAGTCATATGTGCCATGAAGACCAATTGGAACAACTAAACTAAGCACTAAATATTTTTTAGTCATGTTTAATAAATTTTGCCAATCGTATTAATTCCAATAAATTCATCTAACTTTTTTAAGTCTGGTTTCATTGAACCCGGAAAACTGCTATAAATAAACTTTTTATCTTTCGAATCCACAATAACTCTGTCACCATGAATAAATTCCTGAATTTCAGTTTTAGTTAATATGTCAATCAACACGTTATATTGATCAATTATTTCAAAATCAAAATCTCTTTTTATTGCTCTTATGATTGGACCTTCTGAGTTTAGCAATTCTATTTTTTTTATGTTCATTTAATTTTTATTTAAAGATTAAAATAAAAACAGTTAGTTACTTTCTGATATGCAAACATAAAATGAAAGTGAAAAATCTAAAGTAACTTAGTAACATTGCTCCACAATCTTTTTTTTATTCACATGAAGAATGAGAGCAGGTATCATTTAATTTTTGGTTAATGGGATTCAGTCAAATATATATTTATTTTTGCTCCTGAACAATTTTTTAGGGAATTGAATTTATTTAGTTTATTTTTTTACATTTTAACTTCTACTTACTTAAGTAATAAATCGATTATTTTTATTTTTAATTCATCATTAACTTAAACTTGGTGAATTATTCCTTAGCAAATAGTATATATTTAATAAGCTATTTATCCAGATGGTATGCTAAAAAAGTCACTGCAACATACAATCATTTTAGTTTGCAAGCAAAACATGTAACGAAAGAGTGAATAAGTAACAAAAAAAATGTACACTAAAAATCGAAATGTCTTTTTATAGGTCGACTCTAAACTAACTAATATTTATCTAGATGCAGGATACTATTAAATCCATCCATTATATTTACTTGCTCGAATAAATCAAGCATTTCATCGTATAATTTGATGGAAATAGATTTCTTTTGTTCCTTAAATCTTTTCTCATTTCTTGCAACAAATTCATCTCTTGAGATTAAAGGAAAAACTATTGCAACCTTATAAAAATCTCCGTTAAAATGACTTAAAGTAGCTTTTCGTCGTTTTGTCTTTAAATTGGTCATGTTAACAATAACGTTTTTATTTAAGGCAGAATAATAAATTAACTGTCGATTGACTTCTTTTTTGATAAGCTTCGAATCTATGTTGCTGTATGCTTTTCGGTAATCATCTGTATTTGCCATCTGCAATAAAATTTTATCAGTACTAATCTCCACATAATCTAAATTTAAAAGTGATTTTAAGAACGTATCCTTTCCACTTAATGGAATGCCGACTAAAAGCACAACAAATGGGCTTGGGCAACTAATTAAAAAGGCAGCAATCTGTTCGTTATTCAAGTGGTTGTAATAAGTGGTGTTATTTTTACTTTTAAAATGGTAAATCGTCGTCTAAATCCATCGGTGCTAAACCGACATCTAAGAAATGTGCCGCTTCTTCAGCAAGCTTCTGATCATATCTTTCGCGATATACACCTTTCATTCTTTCAGAAAAGAAATTATAATTTCGAAATGAATCATTGAATGCTAATTGGCAGATGTCGGCATCGTCCGAGTAAAGTACATTAAATTGTTTAAACAAATTCGGCGCGCTTTCCAAAATTCGATAAACAAACGCCTTATCTATAAACAATGCATCAGGTAAATCGCGAACTAATAAATAGTCACGCTCACCCCTATTAATTATTAAGTTAAACCAATACGCTTGATCACTAGCCTGCGAATTCTCAGCCTGTGAATCGCTTTGCGTGAGCGTAATTTTCTTGTTTCCAGCCACATTAAAAAGTTGACCGTTTAAATCTCTTTCAGCCCAATAACCACAGTTTTCATGCATTCCTTCTGCAAAGTAATGATACTCGTTAATCAATTGTTTATTGGTTTTAATGCCGTCTCTAATAAAACTTAATGGTTTTCTTATTTTACTGGGGAATTTAGGAAATAATGATAAAAATTGTTCTTGCTTATACCCTTCATAAGGATTAACATCAAGCCAAATACCCTTTTCTATCAGATAATCAGACTTTAGAACAAATACCTTGGCCTTACCGTTTTCGAAAGGCTCAGCTGCACCGTAAATAAAGTCAATCACAACTTCTGATTTTTTATTAATATAGCCCCATTTGCCATTTAAGCAAACTGGAGCTAAACCTTCACTAAACCATTTTCCATTATCAAAACAATTAGGTGTCGTGCTTTGGAAGTTCTCATCAACAAAAGCACCATTGAAATAAAAAAGTGATTCCTCAAACGAAATTAATCTCGCTAAAATATTACCTTTTGGCTCTGCAAGAAATTCTAAATCTTCTTTGTCTGGTCTGTATCTAAATATTTTAATTTTAGAGCTTTGTTCCATTATCTCAACAAAGTTCTCGGTATGAAAATCAACTGAATAAGCATCACTGTATAGGATCATTCCTCTCTTATTAAATAAATCAATGCACTGAATACCGTATTTACCCAAGGTAAATAATTCGTTATTGCTAGATTTTGAATAAAAATCAGTATAAATCATGGCTAGTTTATAATTAACTTTATCTACTTTTAAATTAAAGAGGCTCCTTATGGGAGGGGAGGTGAAAGCCCTTTCAGCTAATTCTCTAATTTCGTAATCAGTTAATGCATAAATGTTTTTATTATACGGTGTTAATTCTTGATTAAGTGAATTAGAAATACCATACTCACAACTTAATACATTTTGCAAAAATTCGCGGAGCAGATCACTAGTTATGTCAATTTTAACAAGCTCCATATTTCATATATTTTATAATTACTAATCTCCACATAATCTAAATTTAAAAGTGATTTCAAGAACGTAACTTTCCCACTTAATCGAATGCCGACTAAAAGCACAACAAATGGTCTTGGGCAGCTGATTAAAAAGTCAGCTATTTGCTCGTTATTCAAGTGGTTGTAATAAGTGGCGTTATTTTTACTTTTAAAATGGAAAATCTTCGTCTAAAATTTCATTGTTTAAACCCACATTAAAAAGTTGACCGTTTAAATCCCTTTCAGCCCAATAACCACACTCAAGGTCCATTCCTAATGCAAAGTAATGATACTCGTCAATCAATTGTTTATTGGTCATAATGCCGTCTCTAATAAAACTTAATGGTTTTCTTATTTTACTGGGGAATTTAGGAAATAATGATAAAAATTGTTCTTGCTTATACCCTTCATAAGGATTAACATCAAGCCAAATACCCTTTTCTATCAGATAATCAGACGCTAGAACAAATACCTTGGCCTTTCCGTTTTTGAAAGGCTCAGCTGCACCGTAAATAAAATCAATCACAACTTCTGATTTTTTATTAATATAGCCCCATTTGCCATTTAAGCAAACTGCAGCCAAACCTTCACTAAACCATTTTCCATTATCAAAACAGTTAGGTGTTGTGCTTTGGAAGTTCTCATCAACAAAACCACCATTGAAATAAAAAAGTGATTCCTTAAACGAAATTAATCGAGTAAAACTAATTAATGAAGAGCCCTCTAAAATATTATCTTTTGGCTCTGCAAGAAATTCTAAATCTTCTTTGTCTGGTCTGTATCTAAATATTTTAATTGTAGAGCTTTGTTCCATTATCTCAACATAGTTCTCGGTATGAAAATCAACTGAATAAGCATCACTGTATATGATCATTCCTCTCTTATTAAATAAATCAACGCACTGCATACCATATTTACCCAAGGTAAATAATTCGTTATTGCTAGATTTTGAATAAAAATCAGTATAAATCATGGCTAGTTTATAATTAACTTTATCTACTTTTAAATTAAAGAGGCTCCTGATGGGAGGGGAGGTGAATACCCTTTCAGCTAATTCTTTAATTTCGTAATCAGTTAATGCATAAATATTTTTATTATACAGTGTTAATTCTTGATTAAGTGAATTAGAAATACCCCACTCACAACTTAATACATTTTGCAAAAATTCGCGGAGCAAATCACTAGTTATGTCAATTTTAACAAGCTCCATATTTCATATATTTTATAATTACTAACCAGGATAAATATAATTAAAAAATGGTATATTAACATAACCTAAAATGTGAACTTAAATGTTAATTGTGTTAAGATTTAATAAAAATTCAAAGTAAGAAGGATTTCTTTCTATTTAATAAACACATAAACAAAATGCATAATTTGGATAAAGAATTGTTTTCAAAGCTCACTGAAGAAATCATGGCCATTCTTTGAAAGATTCATCTTCAGATCCTATGGTTTAGCCACCGATTCTTCTTGAAAATAACACTTCTATTTTTTGTGTATCTTTAAATTTATAAACTATTCATGTCGGTTTATAAAATAAGGAGTATAAGAGACAAATTAAAAAGAATAGAATTAAATAGAGAATATAAATAATTAGTCTTTAATTAAAAAATCAAATCGAATATATGGCCACTAAGAAAAAAAATGATGGAATAGCGCATTTACCTCAACATATCCATGAAATATTATACAACAATGATGTACCTATTATTTTAAAGTATTTTGCCTTTCAATATAATCGATTTCCAAATTATATAATAATTAAGATAGAAACATACAGTGCAAAACTGCTTGACTATTTAAAAAAGGAATACGCGGATACAATAAAGCTTGTTGTTAAATTTAAAGAGTATTCATTTAAAAGAAAAGACAAATTACTTAGTACTGAAAGTAACTATTTGTATCGCCTAAAAGAAGGTTTATACATAGATACTGATATAAAAGATATTGAAATTGTTTATGATGATTCTATTTCTAATAGAGAACTTATTAAACTAAAAAAAATAATCGAATTGTGCAGAAAACCTATAATTATAGAGCAAAAGAAATTTTACATGGTAAAAAGGACTATGGCCGGTTTCGACATCAATGACTTTGATATTCGTAAAACAAATGTCAACATAGAAGAAAATTACAATGACGAATTAAATGCTTTAAATGATCAACTTGTTTCTTTTATTAATACCGAAGATAGTAACGGAATAGTCCTACTCCATGGGCAACCTGGCTCTGGCAAAACAACCTATATTAGGCATTTGATAACAGTTTGTAATGCACGTTTTATTTTTCTGCCTAATGATCTTTTCTGTCAACTAAGTGAACCTTCATTTTTTACTTTTTTACTGGAATATCCTAATTCAGTTATCATTTTAGAGGATTGTGAAGAATTGTTGAAACCTAGAGAACAAAATTCAAGTACGGTTGGTATTGCTACCCTTCTAAATTTAAGCGATGGCCTTCTTGGAGATGCAATGCGATTAAAAATCATTTGTACTTTTAATGCTAAAATTAATAACATCGATAAAGCTTTGCTTAGAAAGGGACGACTAGCATATAAATATGAATTTAAATCATTAACAGTAGAGAAAACAAATAACTTATTAAAAAAATTAAATATTAACCTTCACGTAAAAGAGGGGTTACCCCTTTCGGAAATATACAACTACGCCCACGATAATGGAGGCAACCTAAATAAAGACGCAATAAAAATCGGCTTTTAAAAACATTCTCATAAATCATAATTTTAGATTTTTATTTTCATAATTTTGATATGTTAATTTTATTTATTTCTATATCTATTGCATGGTATGAAACCGTTAGCTTAAATCTATTACCATCCCTTTTCATTATACTCGTTATGGTTGAATAATTAACAAATTTGTACCTTATTAAGTAATTATGATTATTTGGGTACAGGTGAAACTAGCATTAAAAACTTAGCACAGTTATAAGAATTAAAACTTAGTTTTGCAGCTGCACAACCTGCTGCTAAATAATAATATTAAACAAAATAAAAAAAGGGCCAGTTCGTCCCTTTGTTTTATGTGATTAGAATTTATCTAGGTCATGATATGATACGGTTACTCGGAAAGAGTCTTTACCAAATTCCATTATTGAAGTAATGGTTGATTCGCCTACAACCTTGCTGGCAATTAAATAATTATGATTGGGCGAAATGATCCAAGCATTAACTACAATCTTTGCTATTTCCCGTAATAGATCATCAGTTAGTACATTAATATTGTATTTTTCAGAAACCGAGGTTCCCCTTGTCTTAAAGAGGTAAATACACTCAGTATTGTATCCAACGAAAGTACTGTCTCCGCGAGTATGATCAATTTCGGCAAGAGTTGCATTAAGGTTGGTTAATTGATAGCTTCTTTTACGTAAGGCATCAGTATTAAACTTTTTAACTGGGTAAACTCCCAAACTTAAACGATACACGTTAATTTCTTTCCAGATTAAAGAGTCTAGTCTATTGGACTTAATATATTGAGCCTGTGCTGATGTTGAGATTAAGATTGCAATTATTGCTAATAACTTTTTCATAATTTTTAGATTTTTATTTTTTTATATACTGCGTGATACGAAACTGTTAGCTTAAATCTATTTCCATCCCTTCTCATTATACTTGTTATGGTTGAATTTTCTGGTCCATTTCCCTTTCCAGTCGATATAAAGACTAAATCTTCTTCAAAAATTCGATTTTCATTTACCCAATTTTGGTACATTAAAACCTTTGCCATTTTATCTTAAATTTTATTTGTAGTTATTTATCTATGGTTGAACTTACTCTGGGCCAGCTGAGTAGATAATAACACATACGCTCCAGTCTTTGGTTTCAATCCGGCTGTAACCAAATCTGATCTCAGTATATTGACTAACTGATCTGGTCATAATATCCCAGTGTTTATCGCTAGTTTTAAAATAGTAGATGGCAGCTTTGGTTGAAGATGGAATTCCTGGATAAATGGGATCGCCTGCCCAACATACTTCGTAAATACCTAAGCCTTGATCTCCAAATTTTTCAGCACGGTTCATTGGAGTTTTAGTTGACGGGCAATCTTCTTCATAGTGCCCAATCTTTTTACCAGCAATTAAGTAGTTTGCATGAAAAGCTGCAGCTGAATTAAGCTTGGCTGTTCTGGTTATTTTGGTAGTTGGCGCAACCAATTCACGAATTACAGTATATACTGAATCGGTTTTTACCTGCGCTTTTGCATGAGCGAATAATGATACATTTATACATACCAAAATTAAAATGCCTAGTGTTTTCATAATTTTTAAATTTTATTAACATTTTAGTCTGCAGTTTTTATTGGTTATTATATTATAATTATTTTTTTTCTTTATTGAATGAAAATTTATGATTTCTTTAAATTAAAAAACCTTTTTAATACCAATCAGCAAATTTTATAATTCGTTGTTTTACAATTAATACGTTTAACATTATACTCTGATAAGGTATATTGTTTTTAATATTATTATTGTTTGTATAGCAATAACCAAGTTGCACAAAACGGCGATAGCCAATATCTTTTTTATTGGAACCTGACCGCACAATACTAAATGCTAAATAAGCTTTTGCTCTATAACCATAATCATTAGCTAATGAGGTTTGTAAATTTTTAAATGCATCAAACCCAACGAAAAGATTGCCGTCAAAATATTTACAAAATGTTTTATGTGATAAATTTAATATATGGAAACCAAACACATTTATATCTGCCCCAACCAAACCATTATAGGTAGGTTTATTTATATAATTTGTTTGCTCAACATCACGAGGTGCATTTTTTAATATAGAGTTAGAAAAACTAAGGCCACCATGAACCAATAGTCGATTATAAATAAACATTTTTCCAAATTCCAAAGAATTGGTTAATACAGGTGTTTTATCAAGTGAATAAGCATTAGATATTAGCAATGCTTTGTTTTTGCGAGTTGGTCTGTAGTATTGAGCCTCAATGGAACTTGTATAAACCACGAAACATAATACTAAAAATATTGATTTTAGTGCTTTCATAATTAGTAGGTTTTAAGGTGAATGAACATTTATAATTTATTAATACCAAAAAGCTATCGTTAGAATAATGCAAAGACGATAAAAAAGTTACAAAAGAATGCTTCTATTAAAAACCATTCTATTTGACTCAATAATAAAATTAATTATTAACTCGAAAAAAATTTATTCCTTTTGACTTATTATAATAGGAACAAGAAATTTCCTGTCAGTTTGCAAAAAAACGAATAAACTCGAAGCGACGATGTCTGTTCGAGAAAGATTATTTATATATTTAAGAAAAAATAGATCTAATTTTTTATTTGTTTAATAGGGTTATTTAAATTGCCTCGCAACGAAAAAGAAACAATTTTATGCGATATGTATCATTTTTTGATATATTTGACATAATATAGTTTTGCAGCCACGTGATATTGAATTTAGACTATACATCTTCGGTGATAACAAATAAAAATGCATACTGGCAAGAATTTCTTCCAAAAACTCACTTATTGCAAGTCTTTTAAGTAATAAAAATAAATTATGAACATATCACAATACAAAACAAAAATTGCCTCGCGCTATATGCCATTAGATCCTGAGCAAATAGGGCTAAAAATAATAGAGGCCGATTATTATTTTACTTCCATTAAACACGATGGTTATTTTGCTGCTTTAGAAATTAAAAAAGGCAAAGCCACGCTGTTTGATCGTAATGGTAATCCAAAAGAAATAAAAGCCATTACTACTGCTGCTAAATCCATTAAAGAAGATGTGATGTTAGCTGGCGAAATTTGTGTTTTTAAAAATGGCAAATCTTCCAGCAACCGCGAAGTGGCAGCAGCAATGGGAGACCCAGATAAACATGATATTCGTTTTGGTGTGTTTGATATTATTTCATACAAAGGCGAAGAACCAAGTTTGGATGCAAAAGAAAAAACAGCCTTAATAAAAAAATTAGCTACCTCAAATGAAGTGTTTGCCATTGAGCAAACCTTGATGGAAAGTAGAAAAGACATCATTGCTTTTTATAAAGATATTGCAGGCAAAGAAGAAGGTGCGGTTGTGCGTTCGGCTGATGGTATAATTTACAAAATAAAACCATCCATTACTTTAGATTT
>Ga0209086_10000224_pt1 | contig 50378 bp, 50 predicted proteins | sample M_130207_XF_Meta_FD_187312 | JGI IMG/M metagenome (GOLD analysis project Ga0209086, IMG submission 187312) | Freshwater microbial communities from Lake Montjoie, Canada to study carbon cycling - M_130207_XF_MetaG (SPAdes) (version 2) | ecosystem: Environmental > Aquatic > Freshwater > Lake... | reverse complement strand
CGCGCCAAAAACGAACCTAACTACCAATTACCCCGCTGGGTGGCCAATATGCTGCTCGACGACGAAATGATGGCCGAAATCGCCCCGAGCTATGACGTCACCGCGCTGCTCGAAAAGCTGACCGTCACCCCGGTTCCACTGGCTGCCTAAAAACAGCGGCTAAACCAAAAACGAACCCAGACAAAACGGCTCGCAAAGAGCATCCTCAGCGTCCTCCAAGCCAAAACCAGGGCGGACTCCATCGTCTACGATCAGGCAACCACGGACCCGGCAAGAGTCGCGGCTCTGATTCGCCTCTTCGCTCGGCAAAATCGATTCGCACCGGGCACGACATCGCCGGGCGACGCTGCCATCGCGAACCTCGTTCCTTCGCCGAATAGTTGGCGAACTCATCGAGCCAAACGTTCGCGGGTTGCGCCCCGCCCAGATTTCGCGTACGTTCTAAGGAATGACCGTCGAGATCAAGCCTGAACAACTTGCCATCATCCAGCAACATTTGGCGACCGGCCTCTTTCAGTCGGCGGATGAAGTTGTGGCCACGGCTTTAGCCAATTTGCCCCAAAACCACCATCCTAACCTAGACGCCGTCGCCCGCATGATCGCGTTCTCCCGCAATCATTCGGTTAGATTAGCCCCCGGCGAAACCGTCGAAAATCTAGTTGCGGAAGGCCACCGCTACTAATGGCGTCGTTTGTCTTGGATAGTTCCATTGCCCTCCAATGGTTCTTAGAAGCGCACAGGCCGCGCAGGCACGGCACCAACGGGCGAGGAACTCGCCCATCCCGCCGGGCCGAAGCGAGTCCGTTGTGCGCGGTTCCTTAGAAGACGAGGATGACCGCGCCAACAGCTTGGCGATCTTGGCCACGATCACAGAAGACCATCGGCCCGTTGTCCCCTACCTTTGGTACTACGAGATAGCCAATACCATCTTGGTACAAGTGCGCCGTCAGCGAATTGAGTTTCATAAAGCGATTGAATATTTGAACATCATCGACGATATGGGGATCGACATCGACCCGCCCCATAGCTCCGCCATTTTGCGTCTGGCGAACCTCGCTCATACCCACAACCTAACGAGCTACGATACCGCGTTTCTTGAGCTCGCCATGCGACTCCGATTGCCTCTCGCCACCAACGATAAAGCGTTGAAAAAGGCCGCCGCGGCAGTAAACGTTGCCATCTTCAGACCGTAAAGGAAGGCGAACGGATTTCTCATTCGGTCAAACCAGACCGCCAGACCCGAGCAAATGGTCACGCAGTGAGAAGTAGTTGACGCCAGACAAAGCACCACCTTCATGTGAATAATCCCGCTCACAAGGTGAAAAAATAAATCTTCCTCCCTTATCTTATTGTTAATAAATAACTTCTCAATTTCGGTCAATCGACCATGGTTCGAATCCGTACTCCCACTGTCGTAGATTAAAACTGAGGAAGCGCTTGTGTCCCATTGCGGAAACAAGCGCTTTTTGCATTTCCAAATCTCGCACGGAGAACTCATCATGACCGAAGAACAAAAGGCGCGGCGCGCCGCAGTCGCCCGCCAAAATGGCGCCAAGAGCCGTGGTCCCGTCTCGGACCTCGGCAAGTACATCGCTTCGCTCAATAGCATCGCGACCGGAGAGCATCTCGAAATACTGAAGGAGGAACTGCCCGAGTGCATCGCTCTGCTTTCGAGCGATTGCTGGATCAGCTATCTCCGGCTCTATCAGAAGCATTTGCGGCAGTTGCAGCCCGCCTCGGAGTGTGAACAGACGCTCGTCCGGCACATGTGTGTCGAACTCTTCCAATTGGAGCGCACGATCTCGCTGGAAACCTACGCTCGCCAGTGTCTTCTCGATGCAAGTTTGCGCGCGTACTCCGAGATGCCCAGCGAAATGCGCGATCTGACGAGTTACGAAAAAGGGCTCGAGAAAGAAAAACTATGGCGATCCCTCCAGCGGGATAAGAAATCCCATCAGTCCGCCTACGCCAGCCATTACAAGATGTTCAAACAGATCCGTCGGGATTTCCCATTGGTTCCCCCGGAGCCCATTAGTACCGACGCGGACCAGAATGGTGCCGCACCGGCGTTGCCGACTCCGGAAGTGGTCAAAGAGATGCTCGATCACGCCGACCGCGCCAAAAACGAACCCAACTACCAATTGCCCCGGTGGGTGGCCAATATGCTGCTCGACGACGAAATGATGGCCGAAATCGCCCCGAGCTATGATGTCACCGCGCTGCTCGAAAAGCTGACCGTCTCCCCGGTTCCCCTGGCTGCCTAAAAACAGCGGCTAAACCAAAAACGAACCCAGAAAAAACGGCTCGAAAAGAGCACGTAACCTTCTTATTTACAGAGCGTTACGAGAAATGGCGATGGATTCTAAAATCACAACTTTCGAATTCGGCCCAGCCGGCCACGCGGCCAGGCCCAACCAAAAAAACGAACCCAGCGAAATCGACCCGCTATGGTCAATTAAGCCTCTTATTTCCAAGGCCTTACGGGAAATCGAGACAATTTCGAATATCCTGAATTTCCCCCAACGGGCCAGCCCTGAATCGGCCCGTCCCGACCTAAACCCGGCTGCGGCGCGCCGGGGCCTCGAGCCCCGCCACGCCGCCAGGACCAACCGAAAAAACGAACCGACACGAAACCAACCAAATCCGCCCCGAAGTGATTGAAAAGATGGAGCCTTGCGCCAAAATCACCTACCAGCTGCCCACGCAAAAAAAGCGTTCCCCTGGAGTCCCGCCCCCCAATGCCGTAGAATTAAAGCTGAGTGGGCCCGTAGCTCATCCGGATAGAGCACCGACCTTCTAAGTCGGGGGTAGCAGGTTCGAGTCCTGCCGGGCCTACCACTCACTTTTTCTCCGTCAACTCCGACACCGGCCCGTCCGCATCCCGCACCCGCATCACCATCTTCGTCCGGTCCTCCAACTCCCGCAACGGCAGATCCACCACAAACGCCGTCATCCGGTCCACCGTCGCCTTGCTCGCCACCCGCTCCTTACTCGCAAAGCTCGGGTTATACTTCTCCCCTAACTCCGGAACCCCCAAAAACACGTTCTTCGCGTCCGTCTCCGGAATGAACCGCCCCGCCACCGCCTTCCCCCCCGTCGTCACCTCCAACTCCAAATCCTTCACCTGGAACGGATACTGCGACGGGTTCGTCACCCGAAAGTCCAACACCACCACCGACCGCTGCTCATCCAACTTCCCCGTCCGTACCTTCTGAACCTCGCCCTTGAGCCTCACCCGCTGATCCCGGTTCACAAACACACCCCCGCCAAACACCAGTGCCAGGGCCACCAAGGCCACCCCGGCGCAGATCCACAGCGTCTTCGAAGGCATCCGCGGCCCTACCCCCGCTTCTCAGCGATCCGCAGCATCTCGATCATCGACTCATGCGACTTCGCAATCTGCTCCGCCCCAAAGATATGGCACTCCAACCCCACCTGCCCCGCGTACCCGTCCTTCTCCAGCGCCGTAAAGATCGGAGCCCAATCAATCCAATCCGTCGCGTAACCCTTCAACACGCTCTTCCCCTTGATCTGCACGTTCCAAAGTTTCGCCTTCGGAATCAGCTTATACCCCTCCGGAAACGGCGTCTCCTTCACGTGCAGCCCGTTCAACGCGTCCCAGTTCACCCCAAAGTTCTTCGAAGGAATAGCCTTCATGTACGCCGCCAACTCCGCGCAACTCGCCACGTTACAAGCCACCTCGTTCTCCAGCGTCAACCGGATCCCTTCCTTCTCCGAGATCTTCACGAGCGGCCCCAACACGTCCACAATCCGCTGCATGTCCTTCCCCGGATCCACCGTCCGCAGGAATGCAAACACCCGCACCTTATCCGTCCCCAACGCCTGCGCCGCCCGGATCGACTTCATCAGGTCCGCTTCCCGCCGGTCAAACGCCAACTGATCCTTCGCCAACCGCGTCGTCCGCTGCTCCGGCGTCTCCGTCCGCGGCTTCTGCGGCTCGGTCCCGGGGAGCAAAAACTTGCACTGGCCCGAGTTGAAAAACGACACCCTCACCCCGCCGTCTTTGAACTCTTTGGCGGCCTGCTTCAACTCCTCCGCCGTCATGTCCGCGTAGTGCTTCTTCGCCCCCGGCACCGCCCGCACTTCCAGCCATTTCAGCCCGTGTTTATGGGCAAACGCAATCCCTTCCGCCGGCGTCTTGCCGCTCTCGTCCGTAACGCTGCTCAGCCGGTTACGGTCAATCTTTGTGGTCTTCGCCCCTAACGAAAAGGGCAGTAGCAGAGAGGCTCCAAGAAGCTCGCGACGGTTCATGAGCCCCAGTGTATCTCACCTAGTCCCCCATCAACTTGCCATACGCCGACAGCCCCGGATAATTGTCGCAAATCGCCTTCACCGCCGCCGTCAACGGGATCGCCAACACGAGCCCAATCCCCCCCCACAAAAAGCCCCAGAACATCAGCGCCACCGTCACCACAAGCGGATTCAAATGCACCCGCGACCCCACCAGCTTCGGGTACAGCAGGTTCAGCGCCATCAGGTGGAAAAACGCCACCGTCGTCCCAATCACGATGTACGCCGTCAGGTTGTCATAGATCGCCAGAGCCGAAAAGAACGGAGGTAAAATCGCCAGCGGCAGGCCAATGTAGGGGATCAACGACAGAAATCCGCTCAGCGGCCCCACCAGCAGCCAGTACGGCACCTTCACCACCCAAAAGAACCCCGTGCTCAACACCGCCAGAACCATCCCCAGCAGGAAGTTGCCTACCACGTACGCCCGCGTCATCTGCGCAATCCCGTCCAGCGTCCCCGCCGCTATCCCCCGCGACTCCCCGCTAAACACCCGCAAAAAGTTGTAGATGAAATGGTCCCGCCAAGCCAGCATGAAGTACACGAGAAATGGCACAAAAGACACCATCAGCGCAATGTCGTAGAACTGCCGCCAGTTCGAATACAGGTACTCCACAATCGGCGATCGCTCCGGCCGAATCCGTACCTCCTGCACCGCCGGCGGCAGAAACGGCGCCATCGGCGGATCCGTCGCCCGCCTCCGCCGCAGCTTCTGCGCCGCCATTTGCCTCTCCTGCTCTCTCCGCTGCGCATCCATCTCCCGAACCCGCTTCGGCGCCATCATGTCGTTCACCGTCTTCTCCGCCGACTCCACTTCGATCAGCACCTTATCGCTCAGGTCGTTCATCCGCTTCGTATAGCTCGGCAACTCCTCCCACAAGCCCTGCGCCTGCGAGTACGTCAGCAGCGCCCCCAGGTATAGAATCAGCAACGCTAGGCTGCAAACCAGAAAGCTCGCAAACCCCCGCGGCAGTTTCAGCCGCATGAAGAACTCCACCACCGGATCCAAGATAAACGCAATGAAAATCCCCACCAAAAGGGTCACAATAAACAGCCGCCCCAAGTAGAGCAACGCGCACACCACTCCCAACGTGAACAACGCGTTCCCCGTCTGGCGTACCCTCAGAGTCGTTAATGTGGCAGGATCTTGAATCGACAACGGACAATCCCCGATAATCCGTTAATCTAACATGTACATGCGTATCTTGGCTCTCGATTATGGTCGCCGCCGTATTGGCGTAGCTCTCAGCGACCCCCTCGGCATCATGGCCCACGGCCAGGAGACGCTCGAACGCGTCAATATCCGCACCGACATGCTCACCCTCAAAACCCTCATCGCCGACCAGAGCGTCGGCCAAATCGTCGTCGGCCTCCCTCTCCACATGAGCGGCCATGAATCGGAACTCTCCCGCGAAGCCCGGTCGTTCGCCTTCCGCCTCTCCGAAGAATCCGGCGTCCCCTTCCTCATGTGGGACGAACGCATGTCCTCCATCGAAGCCAACCGCTACCTCGCCGAATCGGGCCGCCCAAAAGGCAAACGCGGCAACGTCGACCGCATGGCCGCCGAACTCATCCTGAACAGCTACCTCGGAGCCCTCGGATGAAAAAACTCCCCTGGCTCGTCCCCCTCGTCCTGTTGATCCTCGCCTGCCTCATCGGCTCGCTCTCCATCCCCAGCCTCGCTCACAATCCAGAGGTCTATACCGACATCGGCCGCGGCTCCTCCACCCGCTCCATCGGCGACCAACTCGCCGCTCAGGGCGTCATCAAATTCGGCTGGCAGATCAGCCTCGCCCGCCTCCTCCAACCCAACCGCAAGCTCCAAGCCGGCGAATACCACTTCGTCAACCCCGCCTCCCCCTGGCAAGTCTTTGATCGCATCGCCCGCGGCGACGTCAACTACTACGAACTCCGCATCCCCGAAGGCTACAACCTCTTCGATATCGCCAAAGCCGTCGGCGAACAGGGCATCATCACCGAAGCCGATTTCCTCAAAGCCGCCCGCAACCCCAACCTCATCAAGGACCTCGCCCCCACCGCCCCGTCGCTCGAAGGCTTCCTCTTCCCCTCCACCTATCGCACCACCCGCGCCACCTCCGCCGAAGCCCTCTGCACCCTCATGGTCGCCAACTTCCGCAGAGAGTGGAAAGCCCTCCAACCAAAAGCTCCCGTTCTCGAAACCGTCACTCTAGCTTCCCTAGTCGAAAAAGAAACCTCCATCCCCAGCGAGCGCCCCCTCGTCGCCGGCCTCTACGCCAAGCGCCTCTCGATCGGCATGAAGCTCGACGCCGACCCCAGCACCGCCTACGCCTCCCTCCTCCTCGGCATCTGGCGAGGCACAATTTACCGCTCCGATCTCGATCGCGAGCATCCCTACAATACGTACAAAACCATCGGCCTGCCTCCCGGCCCCATCGCCAACCCCGGCGCCGCTGCGCTCAAAGCCGCGCTCCATCCCGCTTCCACCGACGCCCTCTTCTTCGTAGCCCGCGGCGACGGTTCCGGCGGTCACCGCTTCTCCAAGGACGCCGCCGCGCACAACCGCGCGGTCGCCGATTACCGCCGTGGCCAGCAAAAAACAGCTCCTCCGCCAGTTCCTCTCAAACCCGGTCCCCTGTCGCGTTGAACCCGGTCAATTCGCCGATCTCGCCGCCCAACTCGCCCCTATCTCGGCGTCCTACCTCCGCCATCTCCTCCGCGATTCCGGCGTCCCCCTCAACGCGCTCGTCGAAGGCGTCCGTCAGGACTCCTTCGACCATCTCGCCCGCACCCTCGCCGCCCTCAGCGAGAGCTACCAGACTGCTCCTCACGATGCCCGCGCGCTCGTCCTCGAAGCGAAAGCCCACGCCAAGCTCGCCCTCCGACGCGATCCCGACCCCACCGCCCGTCAGTTGAAAATCGACTGGATGATCCGCTGGCTCGAAAACCCGCCCATCTTCCCCCTCTGGGTCTCCCTCCAAAAACGCGTTACTGAAACTCCACCTGCTGCACCTTAATCACATCCCCGGTCAACTCGCCGGTCACCTTCGCCTTCAAGTCCTTCTCCCGGGTCAGCTTCTTCAACTGCCCCAACGTCCGCGCGTTCCCGCCCTCGTCAAACTTCACAAACTTTCCATCTGCCAGCACCAGTCCGTACCCGCCTTTGGCGCAGGTCACCGCGCACTCCCGTGTATGCGACGCCAGGTCCTTCCCCTTGCACATGACGTCCACCACCGTCCCCGTCCAAGTCTCCGCCGCCGCCAAACTGGCCATCGTCAATAAACCAAAGTAACTTTTCATGCCTGAATCATAGCCGATCAGAATACTAAACGTCTTCCCCTACTGCCTAACGCTCCCTTCCTTGGCGTCGATAACCGAAACATGCACCCGAATGGATTCTTGAACATCTCAATAGCAGCGGCGGCCTTTTTCGCCCTAGTCTTCCTGCTCCGCACCTATTGCAAACAAGCCCGAACCCGCAAGGTCCGGCGCATCGAATCTAGACTCGTAGGCTAGTAGCAGTTTTCTATTGATGCCCGAGCCTCCGGGAGTTTATACTCATCTCTTCGTGGGTACCTTTCCACAACTCGAAACCCGGCTCTCAACGCCGAACAAAGATCTCACCGATCCCCTCGCGCCCCGGCGCGAAGCAGCTCTCTTTTATGGCCTTTTTCTTCGCGGCCACTCCATCGAGTCGCTCCGCCGCGATATTGACGTTCCCGTCCTGCTCCACAAAAAATGGACCAACGGAACTCAGTACGAAGGCAACTTCCGCGACAATCTGCGCCAGCTCTACGACTACCGCAAACAGGTCCTCGCCATCTTCGATGAACTCGTCCTCAACGAAAGAGGCCGCGCGAGAATACAGTAAGGGCATGCGTTTACCCCTGTACCAAGTGGACGCCTTCACTTCCCGTCTGTTCGGCGGAAATCCAGCTGCCATTTGCCCGCTCGAAAACTGGCTCCCGGATTCGTTACTCCAGTCGATCGCCATCGAAAACAACATCGCCGAAACGGCCTATTTCGTCAAGGAAGCAGATGGCTACCGCCTCCGCTGGTTTACCCCGACGGTCGAAATGGATCTGTGCGGCCACGCGACCCTCGCCGCCGCCTTCGTGCTCTTTCAGTGCCTTGGCCTCGCCGGTGACTCGGTCACCTTCCAGTCCCGCAGCGGCCCGCTGACGGTCACCCGTAACTCCGATCTATACACCCTCGACTTCCCTTCCCGGCCCCCGCTCCCGCTTCCCGCTTCGGACGCCATCACCGCCGCTTTAGGCGCAGAGCCGCAGGCTGTCCTCGCCGCCCGCGACTTGCTCTGCGTCTTCGCCTCGGAAGCCGTTGTAGCCGCTCTCAAGCCCGACATGAAGGCCATCGCCGCCCTGTCGCACATCGCCGTTATCGTCACCGCCCCCGGTGACCATAGCGACTTCGTCTCCCGCTTTTTCGCCCCGGCGCTCGGCGTCGACGAAGACCCCGTCACGGGCTCCGCCCACTGCACTCTAACCCCCTACTGGGCCGGACGCCTTGGAAAAACGAGGATGACGGCCCGCCAGATCTCCGCCCGCGGCGGAGATCTTACCGTCGAAGAAGCCGGCGACCGAGTAAAGATGAGCGGACACGCCGTTCTCTACCTCGAAGGCTTCGCTAACGTCGCCATATAGTTCCGCCAGCCGCCCAAGTGCGTGATCTCCTGGCCGCTTTCCACCGCAAACGGCTCACACAGGAATCCCTGCACCGTCGAACCATCCGCCAGCGTCAACGTCCCAATCGAAAGCGGGGACGGCACGAGCGCGACGAAACTGCCATAATGCTCGGTCGGCATCGCCCAAACCTCTACTTCGATCCCCGTTCCCACGCCGCTACCACCGCGCACAAGCCCCGGCTTCGGCGGCTTGGTCCCCGGCAACGCGTAGAACTTGTAGTGCATCGCCGTCCGCGTCGTCCGCATCAGCTTCGCGCCGCGCTCGGTCAACTGCCCATTCAGCGGCATGCCGCTCAGGTGCGCGCCCACCACGGCCACTAACGTGCAGCCCGGAGGCACCGGCGACGTCACTATGGGCGGCGTAGCGCCCAAAGCGGCCATCGTACCGCCCAGGTGCTTCCCCTGCGACCGATGCAAACGATCGGCCATCAGCAGCAAACCGGTCTCGCAGAACGCCGGCGCCAACAGAGTCACCCCAAACGGCAACCCGTTGCCCCGGAACCCGGCCGGCAGCGCCACCGCGCTCAAATCCAGCAGGTTCACAAAGTTTGTGTAGTAACCCAGGTTCGTATTCAGCTTGAACGGCTCGGCCTCCACGGCCGCGATCTTGTAGATCGTCCCCGTCGTCGGCAACAGCATCACGTCCATCTTGTTCCACTCAGCCTCGGTCTTCCGCCGCAGCGCGGCCAGCGCGTATTCAGCCTCAAACCCAGCCTGCGCCGTGTATCGGGTCCCCCCCTGAATAATCTCCCGCACCACCGGGTGCATCGCCGCGGCATTCGTCGTGAGGAAGGATGAAATCGCCGCCGTCCGTTCACTCACCCACGGCCCGGAATACAGCAAATCCGCCGTCTCCCGGAACCCCGCAAAATCGATCTCCACCTTCGTCCCGCCGAGCGATTCCAGCCGCGTTACGCTTCGCCCATACAGCGCCTCGGCCTCGGCATCGCCGAAGAACTGCAACAGCTCTTTCTGCGGCACGCCGAAGCGGAAGCCGCCCACCGCCCAGGGCTGCGCCGCCACCCGCTTGGGCCGCGAGTACGAATCGGTCTCGTCAAAGCCCGCCACCACCTGCAACACCGCCTGCGCATCTCCGCAAGTAAACGCAAATACCGTCACGCAGTCCAGCGTCCGGCACGCCGGCACCACACCGCTCGTCGGCACCATCCCCTTGGTTGCCTTCAGTCCGATCAGGTTGTTGAACGCCGCCGGCACCCGCCCGCTCCCCGCCGTGTCGGTCCCCAGCGAAAACGTCACCATCCCCTTGCCCACCGCCACCGCCGACCCCGAACTCGATCCACCCGAGATATAGGTTTCGTCAAAGACGCTGCTGCAAGCCCCATAAGGCGACCGCGTCCCCACCAAACCGGTCGCAAACTGGTCCAGATTCGTCTTACCCAGCAGCACCGCCCCCGCGTCCAACAGCCGCTGCACCACCGTCGCCGTCTTCTCCGGTCTATAGGCGTACCGCGGACAGCCCGCCGTCGTTACCCATCCAGCCACGTCGATATTGTCTTTCACCGCAAACGGAATGCCGGACAACGGCTTCGCCGCATCGAACTCCGGCACCTCCGCGCCCTCGGCCATCGAGATCCAAACCGGTCGGCCACCGCCCGCCCGCCGCCGCGCCTCCGCAATCACCTGCGCCGGGGTAAACGTCCCGGCCAAGTATCCAGCTCGCAGCGTACTCAGATCAAAGCTCAGTTCATTCAGCATCGACGGTCTCCTCCAAAATCACCAACGCTTGCCCGGCCTGCACAACACTACCCTTACTCACGAGCACTTTGCGGACAATACCGGTCACCGGCGAACAAACCGCCACCTCCATCTTCATCGCTTCCAGAATCACGAGCCGTTCGCCCTCGCTCACCGGCTGCCCGGCGGCGACATCGAGACTCCAAACGCTCGCCGTCGTCGGCGCCCGCAGCGCCCGGCACCCCGGCGGCACCTCCAAGTCGGCCACCGGCGGAGCTTCCTCAAAAACTTCCGGCGCGACCAAGTTTCCCCAACGCTCGCGCTCAGCTTCGAACGCCGCCTGCTGCTTCTGCTTGAACTCTACCGACCCCGGCGGCGGCGGAGTCAACCGGAACGTCGTCGGCTCAATCTTCACCGGGAACCGCCCCAACGGGAAATCTTTCCGATAATCGAGCAACTCCTCGGCACCCACCGGATAGAACCGAATCTGGTCGAACCCGCGCAGAAGCCAGGGCTTGCCGGCCTCGAACGCATCGGTGGCTTTGTAGGTATTCCACATCTGAATCGTCCTCCCGACGAACTGGTAGCCGCCCGGACCCTCCATTCCATACACGCACAGATAAGCTCCGCCGATGCCCACCGCATTCTCCGGCGTCCACGTCCGCGCCGGGTTGTACTTGGTCGTCACCAGCCGATGCCGCGGATCGGTCGGCGTCGCCACGGGCGCACCCAAGTAAACGTCGCCCAAACCAAGCACAAGGTAGCTGGCGTCAAACACGATCCGCTTCACATCTTCCACCGAATCCAGCCCGTTGATGCGCCGGATGAACTCAATATTTGAAGGGCACCACGGCGCGTCCGGCCGCACGCTCTGCATATATTTGTGAATCGCCAGCAGCGTCTGCGGGTCCTCCCAACTCAGCGGCAGATGCACGATCCGCGAAGGCACTTCGGTCTCCGTCCGGTCCCCCGCCAACGCCAAAATGTCCAGTAGTTCGGCCCGCGCCAACAACCGGCTATCGTAGTGAACCTGCAGCGTCCGTATGCCCGGAGTGATGTCGATCACCCCCGGCACCTGCCGCTCGGTCAGCCAATGCGCCAGCGCCTGCACGCGGAAGCGCAGTTTCATATCCAACACCGGTTCGCCGAACTCGACAAGCAGATACTTATCGCCCGCCGTCCGGTACAGCGTGTCGCCGACGGACTTCACGATCGCGGCTTCGGTCGCATCCTCGGCGAACAACTCCGGCAGTTTCGTCAACCCCGCCACCGCCCGATCCAACTCCCATTCCAGTTGCACCGCCTGCTGATTTGTCATCCGCTGAAAGCGAACCGTATCGCCGGCCTTCAACTGACCCATCTTCCACAGTTCCGCCGCCACAATCGTCGCCGGGCAAACAAACCCGCCCAGGCTCGGCCCGTCCGGCCCCAGGATGATCGGCATGTCGCCCGTGAAGTCGACGGTGCCGACGGCGTAGGCGTTATCGTGCACGTTCGACGGGTGCAGCCCGGCTTCGCCGCCGTCCTTCCTCGCCCACTCCGGCTTCGGACCGATTAGCCGAACGCCGGTCCGATCCGAGTTGTAATGCACCTTCCAATCGGTCGCGAAAAACATCGCGATGTCGGCATCGGTCATGTAGTCCGGCGCGCCATAGGGGCCGTACAAAACGCCGATCTCCCACCGGTTGCCGTACGTCGGAGCGAACGCAAACCCCTCCGCCGCCCCGGCGATCATCCCGTCCACATCGAGCACATCGCCGGCCCGCAAAACCCGTCCGCCATGGCCACCAAACTTGCCCAAGGCAAACGTCGCCCGGCTGCCCAAATACTCGGGCACATCGAACCCGCCGCGCACCGCCAGATACGCCCGAATCCCCGCGCCCACCACCTGATTCATCCGCAGCGTGGAACCCGCCTTCACCGCGATCGGCTCCCAGCGCGCGACGCGTTTGCCATCGAGCTTAGCTTCCATGTCCGCACCTGTCAACGCGATCACCGCGTCAGACCGGAACTTCAGCGTCGGGCCGGTCACCGTGCATTCCAACCCCGCCGCATGGCTCGCATTGCCCACCAAACGGTTCGCCAACTGGAACGCCAGCGAATCCATCGGACCCGACGGCGGCACGCCGACTTCCCAATAGCCCAACCGGCCGGGGTAATCCTGCACCGTCGTCTGCGTGCCCCCGTCGAGGACGTCAACGGCCTTCGACAGATAATTGAACGTGTTCAAGTAACCCGTCGTCATCACGGCATCCGCAAACACGGCGGAACCAACCACCTGCCGCAAATACTCGACATTGGTCGCAATCCCGGCCACCCGGGTCTCGGCCAGCGCCGCCTGCATCTTCGCAATCGCCGCCGGCCGATTCTCCGCCGTCACGATCACTTTCGCGATCATCGGGTCATAGAACGGCGTCACCTCAGAGCCGCGTTCCACCCACGTTTCGATGCGCGCATTCGCCGGGAAACTCGCCGCCGTCAACCGCCCCGAAGAGGGCCGGAAACTCTGCCCCGGGTCTTCGGCATAAACGCGGACTTGGATCGACGCGCCGCAAATTGCCGGGCGCTTCAACTCCAGTTCGCCCGCCGCCTGCCGCACCATCCACTCCACCAAATCGACACCCGTAACCTGTTCGGTTACCCCGTGCTCCACCTGCAACCGCGTGTTCACTTCGAGGAAGTAGAACTCCCGGGTGTCGGCGTCGTAAAGGAACTCGACTGTCCCCGCGTTGGCATAGTTCACGGCCCGGCCCAACCGTTCGGCCGCGCCGAGCAACTCCGCCCGCACGCTCTCGGGCAGGTCCGGCGCCGGCGTCTCCTCCACCACTTTCTGATTCCGCCGCTGCAGCGAACAATCGCGTTCGCCGAGGGCGATCACCTCGCCCTTGCCATCGCCAAAAATCTGCACTTCGATGTGCCGCGCCCGCGCCACGAACTTCTCGACGAACATGCCGCCGTCTTTGAAGTTGGCCGTGCTCAGCCGCTTCACCGTCTCGTAAGCCGAGGCCAACTCTGCAGCCGCGAGACACACTTGCATCCCGATGCCCCCGCCCCCCGCCGTGCTCTTCAGCATCACCGGATAGCCGATGCGGAAAGCCTCCGCCTCGGCCATTTCGACCGAAGTGACGAGCCCCGAGCCGGGCGCCAACGGCACCGCGTTCGCCGCCGCCAACTCTCGCGCCGTGTGCTTCAATCCGAACGCCCGGAGATGCTCCGGCCCCGGGCCGATGAACACGATCCCGGCTTCCAGACAATCCTCGGCAAACCCCGCGTTTTCGCTCAAAAAACCATAGCCCGGATGAATCGCCTCGGCCCCGGTGGCCTTCGCCGCCGTCAGTACTTTCGCCGCGTCCAAGTAGCTTTCGGCCGCCAGCGCCGGACCCAGCAGAACGGCCTCGTCGGCCTGCGCCACGTGCAATGAGCCCGTATCCGCTTCGGAATAGACCGCCACCGAAGCAATTCCCATCCGCCGCAACGTGCGGATCACGCGGCACGCAATCGCGCCTCGGTTGGCGATCAGTACTTTCTTAAACATCCCAGATCAAAACCTCAACCGGCGTCGGGTTGTACGCGTTACAAGGGTTATTCAACTGCGGACAGTTCGAAATCAGCACGAGCGTATCCATCTCGGCCCGCATCTCGACATACTTGCCCGGGGCGCTCACGCCGTCTTCAAACGTCAGCTTCCCCGCCGGCGTCACCGGCACGTTCATAAAGAAATTCACGTTGTGGGTAATGTCGCGCTTCTCGAGCCCCTCGCCCCATTCGAGCGCCAGCTGCACGAAAGTCTGCCGACAGGCGTGCATCGACCGTTTCTCGATCGCGTAGCGCACCATGTTCGATTCCATCGAGCACGCCCCGCCCACGGTATCGTGGCGGCCGCACGTATCGGCCACGATCGTCATCAGGGTGCGCCCATGAATCGTCTTCAGCGCCGTACCGGTCGTCAGATACAGACTGCCCTGTTCGCGCATCGTGTCGATCGCGCTGTAGCGGTCACTATAGTCGTGCGCGTTGAAGAACAGCGTATCGGCCGCCTGGTTACCTTCCAGGTCGACAATGCGGAACGTCTGTCCCTGTTTCACTTCATGGATCCAGCCCTCCCCGGCCAGCACCATCTGCCGATAGATCGCCTGCTCTGGCGCGAGTGGACTCTGCACTAAGCTCATAGGAAATACCTCTCGGTCAACGTAAACCCGCGGCCGTTTTCCGGTCGCGATAAACGGCAAGCGTCATCCGCGGCTGGCAGCGGAACGCGCTTGATCGTCAAGCGCACCGGCTGCGGAGCCCATTCGACGCCGGGTGCCATCGGATGCGGACACGTGCACAGGATCATCAGGGTATTCATGTCGCTGCGCAGTTCCACCGTCGAACCAGCTAACGAATGATCCAGCACATAACGGAACGCTCCGCTGTCTTCGACCACCACTTTGCTGAACAGATTCACGCTCGCCGTGAAGTCTCGCTCGTTCATCCCGTACTTGGCTAGTTCCACGGCAATCAGGTCATGGGCGTTCGTGTGCCAGCCGTTCCGCAGCGTCTGATACGGGCCTTCGCCATACTGCGCCAGCGCGCTGGCCCGATTTGAAAAGCCGACCAGCGGATCATGCCAGCCGACGCTGTCGTGCGTGATCGAAGCCAGCACCCGACCCATGTCGGAATAGAGGCAATGCCCGGTCGTCAAATGCGCCGTATGTTGACTCTTCAATGTATCCGGCATGTTGTAACGCTCGACAAAGTTATCAGCGTTGTAGAAGAGTACCGAAACATTCGCACCGCCCATCGTATCGGTCAAACGCACAGCCGTGCCGCGCTTGAAGACGTGGGACCAAATGCTACCGCCTGGTAAGGACTCTTCCCAAAGAACGAACGGATCCGTCGTCATGGGCATACTCCTAAAAAGTTAAACTGAGATGGGGAGGGGAGGCAGGAACAGCTAGGGTAGAAAGGAAGGGGGACCGCAACAAACATCCATACGCGTCATGCGCAACATTACAGCGAGTGAGACTTCTCCTCGGGTTTGGTTGGCGGCGGCGAGAGGCATGACCTAAGCATGTCATGCCTCCCGCCAAGCCGCCAACAAAATTACTTCTCGGCTCGATTCAAAAAACTAATCCTCGTCGTTCTGCGCCGCCAGCGACGTCAAAACGTTCATATCTTCGAGCGTTGTCACATCGCCCGCCACGGTATTCGAAGTCACAATTTCGCGCAGCAAACGCCGCATGATTTTGCCACTCCGCGTCTTCGGCAGCGAGTCTGTAAACCGAATCTCTTCGGGCCGCGCGAACGCGCCGATCTCGTGCGCCACCCATTGGCGAAGTTCCAGGCCCAGCTTGTCGACGTCGGTGGCACTCTTCTTCAAAGTCACGAAACAGCAAACCGCCTGCCCCGTAATCTCGTGCGGTTTGCCGACGACAGCTGCTTCGGCCACCGCCGGATGCTTCACGAGCGCCGACTCAATCTCCATCGTGCTCAGCCGGTGACCGCTGACGTTCATCACGTCGTCCACTCGGCCGAGCACCCAGAAGTAGCCGTCTTTGTCCTTGCGCGCCGCGTCGCCGGTGAAGTAGTAGCCGGGGAAGCGGGACCAGTATTGATCCTGATACCGTTCCGGGTCGCCCCAGATCGTCCGCAACATGCTCGGCCACGGCTTCTTCAAAATCAAGAAGCCTTCGCGGCCGTCTTCCACCGGATGCCCGAGATTGTCGACGATCTCCGGGATGATACCCGGCATAGGCAAGGTGCCCGAGCCCGGCTTCAACGGCGTCGCGCCCGGCATCGGCGAGATGAGCATCGCGCCGGTTTCGGTCTGCCACCAGGTATCGACAATCGGGCAGCGGCTGCCGCCGATCACGCGATAATACCAATCCCAAGCGGCGGGATTAATGGGTTCACCGACCGAGCCGAGCAAGCGCAGCGACGTCAGATTGTGCCGCTCCGGCCAGTGATCGCCCTGGCGGATCAACGCGCGGATCGCCGTCGGCGAGGTGTAGAGGACCGAAATTTTGTACTTGTCGATCAGCCGCCACCAACGGTCAAACGCCGGGGTGTCCGGCGCGCCCTCGTACATGAAGGTCGTCGCGCCGACCGCCAACGGCCCGTAGACAACGTAGCTGTGCCCGGTCACCCAACCGACGTCCGCGGTGCACCAATACGTGTCGTGCTCCTTCAAATCGAGCACCCACTTGGTCGTCATCGCCGACTGCAGCAGGTAGCCGGCCGAAGTATGCAGAATGCCCTTCGGCTTGCCGGTCGTGCCGGAGGTGTACAGCACGAACAGGGGATGCTCGCTATCGAGCTCCACCGCCGCCACGTTCTCGTTGGCGGATTCATCAAGCACGTGCCACCAATGGTCGCGCCCGTTCTCCATTTTCACTTCCGAACCCGTCCGCTGATACACCACCGTATGGCGCACGGTGGGGCACTCGCGCAGCGCTTCATCGACAGCGTCCTTCAGTCGGATCTCCTTCCCCCGACGCCATCCGCCGTCGGTCGTGATCACGACGCTGGCGTCCAAATCCTGAATGCGCGCCTTCAGCGCTTCGGCCGAAAACCCCCCGAAAACCACCGAATGTGGAATGCCCAGCCGCGCACAGCCCAGCATTGCGATCGCCGCTTCGGGAATCATCGGCATGTAGATCACGGCGCGGTCGCCGGTCTTCATCCCGAGTTCCAGCAGCGAGCTCGCAAACCGCGTCACCAGTCGCTGCAGTTCGCGGTAGGTGATCGTCCGCTGGTCGCCCGGCTCGCCCTCGAAAATAATCGCCGCCTTGTTCCCGCGGCCGCCCATCGCATGACGGTCCACGCAGTTGTAGCAAACGTTTAGTTTGCCGCCCACGAACCATTTGGCGAACGGCGGATTCCAGTCAAGCGGCTTTTCGAAGCGTTGGAACCAGTCCAGTTCCTGCTCGGCCAGTTGGCCCCAGAACTCTTCTGTCGAATCCACTGAGCGCGCATACATCGCGCGATAAGCGTCCATGCCACTCACATTTGCCTGCCGGACAAACTCATCGGACGGCGGCACCAAGGTGGGTAGCGATACGGGTTTAGCGTCTTGCGTCATTCAGGCGATTCTATCAACCGCGATATCATGGTGTCTCGTTCCACTCTTATGTCAGCTCTCGAACCCATCCAACAACAAGCCCTCGTCGACCGCTTGATGTCCGCCTGTGGCGGCCAGTACTCGCCGGAAACTCGGCGCAAATTCTTCATCACCGGACCCCAATGGGCCGCCGCCTACGAAGGCAATTCGCTATTCCAGGACAAAACCAGGCCCACCATCGGCTTCGAGCGAATCATCGAAGAGTATTCGAAAATCGGCATTGGCTACTGGTGCACCCACGACACCGACGTCATCCCCACCACCGGTCTCGGACACGCGCAGCAGGATGAAATTGTCGGCCGCATCGGCGAGGTGCTGAAGCGGAACGACGTGAAGTGCTCGATGGTCACCACCGAGACCTTTCATAATCCGGTTTGGGCCGCCAGCTCCGCTCCGGAAGCATCCCAGATTCGCGACTACGCCGCCTGGCGGGTTTCGAACACTGTCAAGATCGGCCACGAACTCGGTGCTCAATTCGCCGTCTACTGGCCCGGCTCGCTCGGCTACTGGATCCAGGGCGCCATCGACGAAACCCAAACGCTGCAGTGGTACGCCGATACGCTCAACGCCGCCTGCGAAGCCGACATTGACCTCGCCAAGAAATTTGGCCGCCCTACGCTCAAGCACTGCATGGAGGCCAAGCCATTTGAGCCCGTCGCCGAAATTCTGCTACCCACGAGCGACGCGATGATGGCGTTCATCTTCTCCGGCAAGCTGAAGTATCCGGCGATGGTCGGCTTGAATCCGGAATATTTGCACGAGCGCATGTGGGGCACCGCCGTCCGCGCCGCCCTCGCCCGTATGCTATTTGCGAACAAACTCTGGCATTTCGACATCAACGACGGCTATTCGCTCAAGCACGACGTCGATATCGCCGTCGGCCTGATCAACCCCTTCGACTGGCTCAGCGTGCTCGTCCTGCTCCGCAGCCACGGCTTCAACGGCCCGTTCAATTTAGACTACAAGCCGCCCAGATCGACGAGCCAGCACGGCGTCTTTGCCGTCAGCTTCCCCACCGCCGTCGACCGCTTCATCGCCTTGTGGGAGATGGCCGGGGAAGTTCTCACCGACCCGATCATCAAGGAAGCCACCGAGGCGCTGAAGACAGCCGGACCGCGCGTCACCGACCCGCTCGACGCCGCCGGCATGTTCGCCAGCAACCGGGAGCTCTGGAGCCTCCATGAGCTCATCGGCCATCGACTCTTCCAAATCCTGATCGGCCAGAACAAGGGCCGTATCTTCTCCGTCTAACCCGCCTATGCCGGCGGCGCTCATCATCGCGTTGATCGCCGCCGCCGTTGGCGTCAGTGTGCCCTACAGCCTGCTGCGCTTCCGTCTTCGACTCCGCTTCCGCGACTCCGAAGAAGGTACCCCGTTCCTGCCCGATCGCGCCCTCTACGACCGCTGCCGTCGCCTCATCCCCACCGATCGGACCTTCCGCCGCTGGCGCGTCTTTTACTGGCTCATTTGGGTCGTCAACTTGATCTTCGTCGTCGCCGTCATCGCTGGCGCCCTCACGTTGGTTTACTTCCGCTGGCGCGCCTGAAGCGCGCAAGCCTTTTCATGGTCGGGCGACGACAAATTGCCCTCGCACTCCAACCGTCCCACGCCGCTCTTGTGCGACAGGACCGGGTTCCCCGCATCGTTTTGCAAAAACCAAAGGATGTGCTCGACGCGCGCCGCCAGCGCCGTCGCCTGGCCCGCCGTCGACCCGTTTTCGGTGTACCAGGCCAATAGCTGAATCCGCACCGGCCCATCGTCGGGGTTCGTCTTCAGCCGCTGCTCTAACCGCTGCAGCGGATTCGCCGACAGGTTCCGACCTTGCTCAAGCAGCCGATCCACTTCAGCCAACGTCATCACCGCAAAAAAGAGCATTCCCCACATGACTCTATTCTGACGTACAATCCGACATGCTCGCTCTGCTCCTACTATTTGCCGATCTCACGCTGCTGCACAACGATAAGCTCGAACTTTCGGTGCAAAACCCCGGTGGTGCGTTCACCAAACTCCGCCTCCTCGCCGACCGCGACCAGACCAACCCCATGTGGAAGGGCAACGGCAACTACGTCGGCCACTTCCTCTGCGTCGATGGCTTCGGCCCCACATCTGCGCAGGAGCAAGCCGCCGGACTACCCGGCCACGGCGAAGCGGTTCGCCAATCGTGGACGCAAACTGCACCCGGCACCTTCGAAACCCGTCTGCCGCTGCTGCACGAAAAAGTAACCCGTCGCATTGAACTGCTTCCGGGGGAACAGGTGATTACCGTCGAAACCACCGTCGAAAACGAACTCGCCTTCGACCGTCCCATCAACTGGGCCGAGCACGCCACCATCGGCGCACCGTTCTTGACGCCAGGGAAGACCGTCGTCGACGCCTCCGTCGGCCGCTGCATGACCCGCCCTGACGCCAAGGGGGGCCCCAAGGCGACCATCGCCGTCGGCCGGGAGTTCACTTACCCAAACGTCCCGCTGCTCAAGGGCGGCACTCGTAGCCTCCGCGCCGTGCCCGCGGGCGCGGACTCGCTCGACCACATCGGCTGCACGATTGACCCACAGCGGACGCATGGCTTCGTCACCGCCATTCACCTGGAAAAACGGCTCGTCTTTGGCTACTACTTCCCGCGCGCCGATTACCCATGGCTCCAGGAATGGCTCAACTTTCCGGCCTCCGGCCAGCTTTCGCGCGGCCTCGAATTCGGCACCCAGCCGTTTGACGTTTCCCGTCGGGAAACGATCACGTTGAACAGGCTCTTCGATACCCCCACCTATCGCTGGCTGCCGGCCAAATCGAAAATCTCAGCGAAGTTTGTCATGTTCTACGCCGCCGTCCCGCCGGGCTTCGACAAGGTCGACGACGTCCGCCACGAGGCCGGCCAATTAGTGCTTTGGAACGAAGCCACCAACCAGACCGTCCGCCTAGCCGCTCAAAAAACGCCTTAGTCACTTCCCCCCCGGCGACTCGATCGCGGCGATCCGGCTCGCCACAGACGAATCGTCGAACATAAAGTTGCCTTCGATCGACAGGACCTGGACAAGTCGCTCCAGGGGCGCGGTCGCCACCTGCACCGCCCACCGAATGGTAGGTTTACCGCCTCGCCCGTCGATTGCAGCGTCCCGCTTAGTGTCCGCCCGCCGTGGCCACCGGAATCGCCGGTGCCTTCGCCGTCGGGCTGATGTTGATGAGCATTTGCTCCTTCCGGTAAATCAGCGTGGAGGTGTTGAAGCTGGCGATTTCAAAATCGTGCCCGTGCGTAATCGCATCGGTCGGGCAGGCTTCCACGCAAAACCCGCAAAAGATGCAGCGGCTGTAGTCGATGTTGTAGACGCTGGCGTAGCGCTCGCCACCGCTCATCCGCGTCTGCTCGGTGTTCTCCGCCGCCTCAATATAGATGCAGTTGGCCGGGCAGGCGGCGGCGCATAAAAAGCACGCCACGCACTTCTCCAGGCCCGCTTCGTCGCGCTGCAGCACATGCACGCCCCGGTACCGTTCCTGGAATTTCGCCGGAGCGTCCGGATAGTCCTCGGTCACCGTCGGAGACATCATCTCCTTCAAGGTCACCGTCATGCCCTTGGCGATTGCCGCCGCGGAACCCAAAATCTCGGAGATCGTCGTTGCCATCTCCTTCCAGGTTACCCTTCGGTCTTGTGCTGCTGCAAGAACGAAAGAATATCGAACTTCTTGATCTCGCGATCCGGGAAGAAACTATTCACCGCCGACTGCTCTTCATCGAAGACTTCGAACACCATTTCCAGCCGCGTTAGCACGATCAATTCGATACTTCTGCGGGATAGGTTTAACAGCTTCATCGAGCCGCCGGCGCGCCGCGCGGTTGAAAAACACATCACCAAGGCACCCAAGCCGGAGGAGTCGATATAGGTCACCCCTCCTAGGTCCAGAATCAATTGGATCGATCCCGCGGCCACCAACTGGCTCAACCGCTCCCGCACCACGCCCGTCGATGCGCCAGCCACCAACTGACCCGTGCAATGTACGATTACAATCCCTTCTCGCTCTCTTTCTACAATCTGCATTATCCTCGCCTATCTTCAATAACCATCGCGGCCAAAGTCGGCGACTCCGCCGCAGAACTCGGACTCGTCGGCAGCAACACGCGAAACCTCGTGCCCTTGTTGAGTTCGCTCACCACCTCAATCTTGCCATGATGCGCACGAACGATCCAGGCGACAAAGCTTAAGCCCAAGCCGAGCCCCTTATCCGGGTCCCCGCCCGGCACTTTGTACAGCCGTTCAAAAATGTGCGGCAAACTGGCCGCTGGAATTCCCTGCCCCGTATCAGAAACGCACAACTCCACGTGATCTCCAGACTCTGTCACCAGGGTACGCAGCGTCAGGTGCACGTGCCCGCCCGGCGGCGTATACTTCACGGCGTTAGAAAGCAGATTCGAAAGCAAACGCTCCACCTGCACGCGGTCGGCGTCCATCCAAATCTCGTCGGGCAACTCGGCGTCCAAGGTCAACTCGGCACCCTCGGCCGGAATCTGAAACTGGTCGACGATATCGAGCACCGTCTCCGTCAGATTTAGCCGTAGAAATTTCAACGTCAGTTGGCCCGCCTCGGACTGCGAAAGCAGCAGCAGCGCGCGCGTGATGCTCGATAGCCGGTCGACGTCCTGCAACGCATTCACGATCGCGTCCCGATACTGGTCGGCGGTGTTGGCCGTGAACAGAGCCACTTCCAACTGACCGCGAATTGAAGTCAAGGGCGTGCGCAACTCATGCGAGACATCGGTGCTGAATCGCCGAACCTGCTCGAAACTCTCTGTTAATCGATCCATCATTTTGTTGAAAGCGTCAATCAGCCGATCCAATTCATCATCCGTATTCCGTCCGGGGATACGGACGTGCAAGGTCGAACCGCTCACCACCTCCGCCGTCGCCGCCACCTGGTTCACCGGTTCCAAGCCCCTCCCGGTCATGAACCAGCCGAGAAACACCATCAGCCCAATCAACAGCGGCAGCACTCCAAAGTAGTTGCTGACAAACAAGTCCGGCAGCGTCTGGTTGTCCGCCAGCGTTCTTCCCACCACCAACAAGTAGGGTTGATTGGCCGATCGGATGATCCCGTAGCGCAGCAAAAGTTTTTGCCCCTTGCCCTCGGTCTTCAGCTTCCATTGCGGCATGGGCTGCGCGAGGATGGTTTGGATTTCCGCCGGGGTTTCCACGCCGAACGCCCGATATCCGTTCGATACTTCCAGCACCGATCCTTCCCGGTCGGAGATCAAAATCAACTTCCGCAGCCGCTCGACGTGGGAGGCATCGTCAAACTCCCGCGGATCGAACGTCCAGTTCGCCTGGCCCCGCTCAATCCGCAGAAACCCCCGCACCGCCCGCCACTCCTCTTCGATCAACTCCCGCGTCCGAGCCTCGATCAAATTCTCCAGGCTGAAGCGGAAGTACAGGCCAATGCCGACCAGCAGCAGCGCAAAAATGCCGACGTAACTTATGGTCAGTCGAACCCGAAGCCCTCGGGTGGTCTTTCTGATCCTCAGCAGCAGCGTCTGCAGCACTCCCTAGCCCTGTTCGGTATCCTTGACCGGCACATCGATCACGTAGCCAATGCCGCGCACGGTATGAATCATCCGCACCGGATACTTGTCGTCAATCTTGCTCCGCAGGTGCCGAATGTAGACGTCGACAATGTTCGTCAGCCCATCGTAGTCCATGTCCCAGACATTCTCGACGATCATCGTCCGACTCAGCGGACGCCCCCGGTTCCGCATCAAGTATTCGAGAATGCTGAACTCTTTGGGGGCTAAATCGATGTTTTCGCCCGCCCGCGTCACCTTGCGGCGAATACAGTCCAGCGTCAGGTCACCCACTTGCAGCCGGTCTTGGAGCGGCACCCCGCGGCGCAACAACGCCCGCACGCGCGCCAAAAACTCGACGAAGGCAAACGGCTTGCTGATGTAGTCATCAGCCCCTAACTCCAGGCCCTTCACCCGGTCATCGACGTTACTCCGCGCACTGAGAATCAATACGGCTGGGCTTATCTTGCGGTTCCGGATCTTCTCCAGAACCTTCAGCCCGTCCATATCGGGCAGGTTCAAATCGAGCACAATGAGGTCGTACTCCAAGCCGTGGATCGCTTCGAGAGCGGCGGTGCCGTCATGCGTCAATGTGACCGCATAGCTGGCGCTTTCGAGTCCGCGCCCAATGAAATCCGCAATGCGCTTCTCGTCTTCGACTACGAGAATTCGTGTAGTAGCCATGTTCGATTCCTTACCCCACGCATTGGAAGCGTAGCACAGTTTATGCTACTGTTCGCGGTCTTCCATCCCTAACGAAGCTTCACCAATCTCCAAAGGCAGCGCGGTTTCCAGGGCAATCGCCCACTCGGTCTTCACCGCCGCATGGGCCAGACCTTCCGGATGCAGCGTGAGAGAGCCAACCTCGACGCCCATCCCGCCGGAGAGATGATAGACCGCCTCCTCGCACCCAACCCGCCCGAAAAAGTGCTTCTCCTCCGGCCGCGAGCCCAGGGATCGGACGGCAAACCCGTTGGCTTCAAATCGTGCCCCATCCTGCACGCCCACCGCCCAGGGATAGCAATACCCGTCCCATCCGACGACGTCGAGCGGGTGATGGTCCAGCAACACTTCGTGCAGCCAGCTGTCTTTTTTCACAACCACCGCGAACTCGCCCAACTCGTCGTGTACCGGCAGCGCGCGCGGCCGTCGAATGTTTCGTTCCGTGAACGGCGCGTCCTCATTCAACTGCCCGTTAGCGCTCCGATACCGTGACGGAATCGCGACAGCACTCCGGCTTTCAAAAATGAGAAACCGATGCCTCGTGGGGTCCATCCGCAAACGGTGAATGATCCCACGCGGGATCACCACGTAGTCGCCCGGCTAGTAAGCCAACTCGCCCATCTGCGACTCCACCGTCCCGGCGCCTTCGGCCACGTAGAGCACCTCATCGGCCTGCGCGTTCCGATAGAATCCGCTTTTATGCGGCGTCCACGTCAGCACGGCGACATCGGCGTTGAACAGTAGCGGCACACGGTCCGCCGCTGCCAGCCGATGGGTCCGAAAGTGCCGGTACTGCATCGGCCGCGGATCCTGCTTATTCCAGCGCAATTCGACGGCTTGTCGGCTCGACAGCACCCTGGTCGGAGCATGTACGTGGTAGAGCAGAGAGGAAGCGTCAGCCGTGCCAAGGCGCTCCTCGGCATACATTCCCCCGTCGGCCTTGGGAAACGGAGAATGTCGATTCCGGGGCACCAGCCCAAGTTGGTGATAAATCGGCATCTATCGAAACTCCTGCAGGACCTGCGGATTTTCTAAGTTACTCACGTCGCCCAACGGCTCGCCCAACCGCGCGGATCGAACGAGACGACGCATTACTTTTCCATTGCGCGTCTTGGGCAACGCGGACACAAAATGAACCTCGCGCGGCCGGAGCGGCTTACCCAACTCCCGAGCGACCAACGCCTGCACCTCGGCCGCGGTCACCTCGCCCCTCCGCACACAGTAGACGATTAACGCGCTGCCCTTTTGTTCGTCCGGCACCCCAATTGCCGCCGCTTCGCTCACGGCCGGGTGACTTGTCACGATTGTTTCCACCTCGGCCGGACCGACGCGCTTGCCCGCGATCTTGATCGTATCGTCGCTCCGGCCGTGAATGAACCAAAAGCCGTCGGCGTCCCTTTCGGCGAAATCGCCGTGCCGCCATACGCCCGGAAACGTCGACCAGTAGGTTTCCAGATACCGCTCCGGATCCTTGTAAAAGCCGCGCGCCATGCCGATCCACGGCTGTCGGATCACCAGTTCGCCCACACCTTCGGGGAGGCTCTGGCCCCGCTCGTCGACGACGTCGACCGCGATGCCCGGGCACGGCGCTGAGAACGCGCACGGCTTCACCGGAAGCAGCGGATTCGAACACAAAATACCGCCCGAGATCTCGGTTCCGCCCGAGTAGTTGATGATCGGCAAGCGGCCGCCGCCCACCTTCTCAAACAGCCACATCCAAGCGTCGCGCGTCCATGGCTCACCCGTCGAGGCCAGCAGCCGAAGCTGGCTCAGATCATAAAGAATGGGTGCTGCGGACAGCATCCGCACCAGGGTCGGTGATACGCCCAGCACCTCGACGCCCTGCCGCGAAGCGAACGCGAATAAGTGGTCCGGGGCCCCGTCGAATAGCGTCATAGTCCCGCCTAAAAGCAGCGTGCCGTAGATCAACCACGGACCCATCATCCACCCGATATCGGTCACCCAGCAGATACGCGTCCCCAAGCCGACGTTCATGTTGAACGCCATATCCTGCGCCGACTTCACCGGGAACCCGCAGTGGGTATGCAGAATTCCTTTTGGCGCGCCGGTTGTCCCAGAGGTGTAAATCAGCAGTAACGGGTCCTCGGCGCTCGTCCGTTCAGGCTCGCTCGAACCCTCCATCTGGCACAACGCGGTCCAAGAAATATCCCGGCCGACGGTCATTGGCACCGCGTAGCCATCAAGCCGATCGACGACGATGACCGTCCAATCGCCCCCCGTCGCGTCGATCGTCGCTTTGGCGGGAATCGCCGTGCCCCGCCGCGGATAGGCGTTGCAGGTGAAGACGGCCTTCGCCTGCACGTCCCGCAGCCGAGCCCCAATCGCCGTCGGCCCAAAGCCGGTGAACAGTGGCACCGCCACCGCCCCGATCCGCGCCAGCGCCACCATCACCGCCACCGTTTCGGGCATCATCGGAAGATGCACCCCCACCGCGTCGCCTTTACCAATCCCTAGCGCCCGCAGACCGCTGGCGCACCGGTTCACCGCCACGCGAAGCGCTTTGTAGCTCCACGATCGTTGCACCCCCTCCTCGCCTTCCCATGCCACCGCCGGCTGCCGCTCCAAGCCTTTGGCTAAACACGCAGTACCAATATTAAGTTCGCCATCGACGCACCACCGCGTCCATTCGATCCCGCGCGACGAGTCCATCACCTGCGAATACGGTCGATCCCAGGGCAAATTGAGAAACCGCAACACCTGTTCGGTGAACCACGCCGGGTCCGCGGCCGCGCGCTCCTGCAACTCGGCAAAGGCCGTCAGGCCCACTTGGCGGAGAAACTTCGTCAGCTCTGCCCGCGCAATCGTCTCGGTGTCTGGTTGCCAGACTATAGCTTCGGGCATGAATCCATTATCCTGTAAGTACGCATGTTTCAAGAAACCGTCGAAGCTCAGGGCCATTTGATCGACAGCCACATCATGGAGCGGATCTTCGACACCGTCGTCGAATACCAAGGCCGCTTCGAAGTAGAAGTCTTTCAGATCGGACGGACCAATAGCGAGCCATCACACCTTCGTCTACGCATCGAAACGCCGTCGGGCGAATTGATGGAGAAGGTGCTCGGCCAGTTGATCGGCCTCGGCTGCACCCCGGTCGACTCGCGCGACGCCGAAGTCCGCGTCGTCGAGCGCAACTGCTGCGCCCCGGAAGATTTCTATTCGACGACCAACCAACGCACCGAAGTCCGGCTGGGCGGGACGTGGATCACCGTCGGCAAGCAGCGTATGGACGCCTGCATCGTGATCGAAAACGGCGCGGCCTGGTGCCGCAAACTTCGCGATGTCAAAGCCGGCGACGCGGTCGTCTACGGTATGCGCGGCATCCGGGTTATCCCGGAATCGAAGGAGCGCGATCGCCACGGCTTTGCGTTCATGAGCAATGAGATCAGTTCGGAGCGGCAGGTGGAAACAGCGGTCCGGCAGACTGCGGCGCTGATTCAACAGATGCACGCCGAAGGAAAGAAAGTGGTTGTCGTGGCTGGCCCGGTGGTCGTGCACACGGGCGGAGTAAAGCCGCTCGGTGCCCTCATCCGCGGCGGATTCGTCGACGCTCTGCTCAGCGGCAACGCCCTGGCCGTCCATGATATTGAAGCCGCTCTGCTCGGCACTTCGCTCGGCGTCCGCATGAACGACGGGCGTCTGGAAGAACACGGCCATCGCAACCATATGCGGGCCATCAACGCCATCTATCACGCGGGCGGCATCCGTGGCGCGGTGGAAAGCGGGCGGCTGACGAGCGGCATCATGTACGAGTGCGTGAAGGCGAACGTCCCCTTCGTCCTCGCCGGCAGCCTTCGCGACGACGGCCCGCTGCCCGACACGATCACCGACATGAACCAGGCGCAGGACGCCTATAACGAACACGCCCACTCGGCCGGCCTCGTGCTCTGCCTCAGCTCGATGCTCCATTCGATAGCCACCGGCAACATGTTGCCCGGCTGGGTGAAGACCGTCTGCGTCGACATCAACCCCGCCGTCGCCACCAAGCTCAGCGATCGGGGCACCGGCCAAGCCGTCGGCGTCGTCACCGACGTCGGCCTGTTCCTCGACCATCTCGCCAAGGCGCTCGTCCCTCATGAGTAAAAAAACAGTCTATACCGACGAACACGCCGAAGCAGGCGTGAACGCGCCGCTACCCGACATCGAAACCTGGCCCAACCAGTTCCGCACCGGCTACGAAATTGAAATCGTCAACCCGGAGTTCACGAGCGTCTGCCCGAAAACCGGTCTGCCCGATCACGGCACCTTGACGCTCCGCTACGTGCCCGACGAGCACTGCCTGGAACTGAAGTCTTTGAAGATGTACTGGCTCGCTTACCGCAACTTGGGCATCTTCCAGGAAAATGTCGTCAACCGCTTTCTAGCTGACCTCGTCCGCGCCGCCCAACCGCTCGAAGCCACCGTCATCGGCGACTTCATGCCGCGCGGCGGCATCCCTTCGAAAATCACGGCCCGTTACGTGAGGAAGACCAAGCGTGGACGTTGAGAACCCGCTCGCACAAGCGGTCCGCGAGATCCGCGAACGGGTCGCCGCCCGGCATCCCCAAGGCGAACGCAGCCGCTTCGGCATCACCTTGGCCGATCTGCTACCGCTGCTCCATTCCCGCGACGCCGCCGAAGCCAAGGTCGCCGCCATCGGGACGGTGAACCCGCGTCCACCCGGCCTCAAGAACAATCTCGTCCAAAGCTGGAAACGGTTCCTGGCCCGCATTCTCGACTGGCACGTTCGCGAACAGGTCGAGTTCAATCGAGGTGCAGTCAACGCTATCCAAGCCACCCTCGAAGCGCTGAAGGAACAGAACCGATCGCTCGAACAAATCGCCTCTGCGCTTGAGGAAAACGCCCGGCGCAACGACGAACTCGCTAACCAAGTGAGTGCCGATGCCGCCCGCCTCGATGCGACCGAAGGGCGCGCTATCCTGGCCGAACGCGAAGCGGCAACGCTGCGCGAGCAAGCCCGAGAACTCGCCGACGTCCGCGTCCATTGGCACGAATGGCGTCTGGAATGGGAACGTAAGCTCAGCATTAACGAAGTCCAATTCCTGCGCAGCGCGGCCGACCTCAGCGCTGCCTACCAGCATCGAACCTCGCAACTGGAAGCCCACTTCCGCGCCATCACAGACCGCCAACACCGCGACTTTGAAGCCCACGTCGCCCGCTCGAACGACGAAGTGCAGGCTCGCTTCTGGGCCGACAACGCCAAACTTCGGGAAGAGTACGAGCGCATGATCCACGCCGAACTTCGCTCGATCCGCCAGAAGACCTTCGCCGCGGCCGCTCTGCCCACCACGACCGTCGAACCAGCCTACGATTTCGTCCATTTTGCCGATCGTTTCCGCGGCCCCCAGGAGTACGTCCGCTCGAACTTCGCCGCCTATTTGCCGCTGTTTGCCAACCGCCCGAACATCGTCGATCTCGGCTGCGGCCGGGGCGAATTCCTCGAACTCCTGGCCGAAAACAAGATCACCGCCACCGGGGTCGATGGCGACCCAGAGTCTGTCGGCATGTGCCGAGCCAAGGGCCTGAACGCCATCGAAGCCGACCTGTTTGCCTGGCTCGAAGCCCAACCGGATCACTCCCTCGACGCGGTGTTTTGCGGCCAAGTCATCGAACATCTGCCGCCCCCGCTGGTACCACGGCTCTTCAACCTTTGTGCCGCGAAGTCCCGGCCCGGGGCCATCGCTGTTTTCGAAACGCCCAACCCGGAATGCCTCGCGATCTTCGCGTCGCACTTTTATCTCGACCCCACGCACCAGCGTCCCGTACCGTCTGCCCTCGCGGCGTTCTATCTGCAGGAAGCCGGCTACGGAAGCATCGAAATCCGGTCTCTCGCTGCGGCGGTGGACTCAATGCCGTCGCTCTCTTCCTTGCCCGCCGACTTCCGCGCCGCGTTCTTCGGCGGGCTCGATTACGCCATCATCGGCACCCGACTCTAATGGATTCATGCCATCGACCGAAGTGCTCTACGCATTCCGAGCGCAACGTGGACGCCGGAATACTGCTTCGCTCTTTCTGCTTGCCTCACTCAGCGTGCACGCTCCCACCCTCTCCGTAAGTGGCCCAGAGTTCAGCTGAGGTGATTTTGTTTCCTTTCTCGAAGCCGGCGTCAGCGAGGCGGGGTAGGCTCTTCAGCCGTTCTATTGTGCCGAGCTGTTCCTCTGCTACGAGCGGCCCGACTGGCGCCAGGATCGGGTCGGATATTTTTCCATGAACTATTTGGCTGTGATCAACACGGCCACACTTAGACAGGCGATGCAGTTGGCGATTTGGGCCATTCTCCAGGATCACGGCGACGGTCCGAACGCAGGCCAGTCGACTTCCAACGCGTCGATCTTCATCAATTCCCTCGGCAATACGAAGGGGTAGACGTTGATCGGGGCGTTCGAGCCGACCTTGCTGTCGACGCCTGAGCCGACAACATTTGGGCGGGTGGGCGCGGCGCTGGTGGCCCCCGGCCTGCTTGGCTGCCAATTGAGGAAGTAACCTAAATCCGAATCGCCTTGTGCGCCACCGCCGACTCATGAGCCGCTAGAGTGATTTCATTCACCCGCCAAATATCGGTCAACGGCATTGAGCACGGCTGGCCCGCAAACGCCCAACCCAGGAAGTCGACGAAGATCTGCCCTGGCTCCGGCAACGGGCTCACCACGAGTGGCTTCTTACCCTGTTCGAGCAACGTCACCCCGGTCGCCGCCGTGTACTCGACGACGCCTTTAGACCCGGCAATCCGCAGCCGATCATCGCCATGCGTCGCCGCCGTCTCCGTCCGATAGTAGTCCATATGCAGCGACGCAGTCCCGCCGTTGTCCATCCGCAAAATCGTCGTCGTCGTGTTCTCCATGCGACCGATTGCGGGCCCGGCGCCCACCTGCCCCTGGTACGAAAACGCCTCGGTAAACTCCCGCTCGGAACACCACCGCATCAGGTCGAACATGTGAATGCCGATCCACAAAATCGTCGAGCCATAGCTCGCCGGATCTTTATACCAGCCCGCCCGATTGCCAGATTTGTAGCTCTTCTGGCTGCTGATCTGGCCCACCTCGCCGATCGCGCCGCTCGCTACAATTTCCTTCAGCGCCTTGTAATGCGGCTCATAGCGCATCGGCAAAATCAACTGAATCGGTTGGCCCGAACGCTCAATCTCCCGCTTCACTTTTTCGTACTGGTTGCGGTCAATCGCCAGAGGCTTTTCGGCCATCATCGGCAGCTTCCGTTGGGCGCATTCCAGCACCGCCGCCGCCCGCGCGCCGTTGTCGTTGCAGATCGCCACCACATCCGGCTTCATCTCGTCGAGCATCTTCCGGTAGTCGCTATACTGCTTGGCATTACGCAGCAACGGCCGACCGGCCACGATCTTCAACCCGTCCGGATCCGTCTCCGCCACGGCCACCAGTTCCACCTCGGGCAACTTCGGCAGCGGCGCCAGTACGTCGCCGATGTGGCCCACCGTGCCAATCACCGCCAACCGCAACTTCCGCGGCAGTTTCAGCGGCGCCGCCAGGCCGAACATCAGATCTCGTCGAGTAAGCATTTCCGCTGTTTATTCTACCCCTCGAACGGATCCTCCGGCCAGGCGTGCCGCGGATACCGCCGCCCCAACTCTCGCCGCAACGCCGGATAGTGCCGTTCCCAAAAACCTGCCAAATCCTGCGTCACCTGCACCGGCCGCTGATTTGGCGCCAGCAGATGAACCACCACCGGAGTTTGCCCCACTAGCGGCGTCTGGCGCATCCCAAAGAAATCCTGCAGCCGGGACGCCACCCACGGTGTCTGTCCGTCCACATAATTCACCGCCACCGAACGCCCCTTCGCCAGCTTCACCCGCGCCGGGGCCCGCGCCTCCAACTGGGCCCGTTCCTCGGCCCCTTCCAACAAAATTCGCTCCAGTCCCCCGTCGCCCAGCAACCCCTTCAACTCCGCAAAACTCCGCAAGCCATAGCACGCCCCGGCGATCGTACCCGCCAGATCCGGCTCCGCCAACCCCGCGAATCGCCACCGCGCCATCAACCCGCTCACGTCGCCGAACCGCGCAATGCCCACCTCCAGCGCCTTCGCCGCCAATAACTCCGCCGCCTGCTCCGGATCCGGCCCCCCGCTCCGCGTCTCTTCAATCACCAACCCATCAAACAGCAGCGCGCTCACCCGCTCCACCCGCTCCGCCGTCCGGTTCCAATCGACGCTGTCCCGACTCTCCAGCCGCTCCGGAAACAGATCCAGCAGCCACTCCGGCTCCACCTTGCTCGCCAATCGGATCACCGGCGTCCCCCGGTTCTCCATTTCGATCGCCACCACCAGATCCGCCTGCCGCACGCCGGACCCTTCCGCCAACGCTGCCTGCCCGCCGCTCGCCAGCAGGATCTCACCATTCGGTCGCCGCTTGCCCAGCCGATCGCTGAACGCCGCCGTCAACGCCATCAGCAGCGCCGTGTCGTCCTTCCGCACGGGCCGCGCCGCCCGCCGCAACTGCTCAAACGTTCGTATCGTCTGCGGACCCCAAGGTCGCTCCAACAGCAAGAACAAATCCGAATCCACCAGATGCGGCGGCTTTCCCTCCAGCCGATCTCCGTTCGAAAGCACCGCCGCCGCTCGGCACCCATCCTCCCCGCCGTCCACCATCAACCGCCCCAACCGCGGATGCACCGGCAACAGCGCAATCTTCTTGCCCAAGGGCGTTAGCTCGCCTTCGACGACCACTCCCAGGCGCTCCAGCAACGTCTCGGCCGCCGCAATCGATGGCCCCGGCGGCGGCGTCAACCACGGCAGCGTCAACGCGTCTTTTACACCGCAACCATGCAGATTCACGAGCAGTTGAGAAAGCTCGCGCCGAGTAATTTCGGGCGCATCCTGCGCCGGCCGCCGGACGAATTCTTCCTGCGAATACAATCGAATCACCCGCCCCGCTGCCGTCCGCGCCGACCTCCCCGCCCGCTGCGTCGCGGACGCCTGGCTCACCCGTGCGATTTCAATCGACGGCATCCCCGTCCACGGAGAATCGACGGCCACCCGCGCCAAGCCGCTGTCGACGACGGCCGTCACGCCCGGAATCGTAATCGAACTCTCGGCCACGTTGGTCGCCAAAATCACTTTCGGCTCCCCGCCCGCTGCCAGCGCCAAATCCTGTTCTTCGGGCGACATATCGCCGTGCAGCAGAAACGTGCGAAACGCGCTTAACTGCCGCTGCGCCCGCCGCATCTCGGCGATGCCGGGCAGGAACACCAGCACGTCCCCCGTCAGCCCCTTCTTCGCCAACCGCTCCACGCCCTGCCCCACCAACTGCTCCAGCGTCGCACCCGAATGCGGCGTGTATTCCACCTCCATCGGGTACAGCTTGCCCTCGCTGCGCAACACCGGGCAACCGCCCAAATGCGCCGCGATCGGCCCGGCGTCCAGGGTCGCTGACATCACGACAAGCCGCAGATCCGGTCTCTTCCGCCGCTGCAAATCCAGCAGCAGCGCCAGCGCCAAGTCGCCATCCAGATGCCGCTCGTGGAACTCATCGAGCACCACCGTCTTCACCCCGCGTAAGGTCGGGTCGCTCAACAGCCGACGGGTCAAGACACCCTCGGTTAGAAATCGCAGCCGCGTCCGTGGCCCGGTCACGTCTTCGAACCGAACCTGATACCCGACCGTCTCGCCCAGCTTCTCGCCCAACTCGGTCGCCACGCGCCGCGCCGCCAGGCGCGCCGCCAGCCGACGCGGCTCGAGCACGAGAACCTCGTCCATCCCCGCGGCCAGAATCGCCGCGGGCACACGGGTCGTCTTCCCCGCCCCGGGCGGCGCTTCGATCACCAAATTTGGAGTCGCCGCCAGGGAAGCGACGATCGACGGCAGCAAACTTTCAATCGGAAGGGTCAAAACGTTATCCTATCGAGATGTCTTATACACTTGCTCCTCTAAATCCACCAAAGCGCTTATTATTTGGACCGGGTCCATCCATGGTGGCACCTCGCGTGTACGAGGCAATGGCAAAACCCGTCGTCGGCCATCTAGATCCGTTCTTCTTCGAAATCAACCAGGAGATCCGCACCGGCCTTCAACAGGTGTTCGGCACCGCGAACCCCTTCACTATGGCCATCTCCGCAACCGGCAGCGGCGGCATGGAAGCCTCCATTTCAAACTTCGTCGAACCCGGCTCGAAGTTCCTCGTTTTCAACGGCGGCTACTTCAGCGACCGCATGGTCGAAATGGGGAAACGCCAGGAGGCCGAAGTCATCCGCGTCGACAAGCCCTGGGGCCAAACCGTCTCTGACGACGAAGCGACCGAAGCCATTCTCCGCGAAAAACCGCACGTTATCGCCTTCGTCCACGGCGAGACCTCCACCGGGGTCTCGACGCCCGGCCACGCCATCTGTAAAGCCGCCAAGGAAGTCGACGCCCTTACCATCGCCGACTGCGTCACCTCGCTCGGCACCATGCCCATCAACCTGGACGCCGTCGGTATCGACATCGCTTATAGCTGCACGCAGAAAGGCTTAAGCTGCCCTCCCGGCTTGTCGCCCATCACCTGCACGCCCCGCGCTCTGGAACGTCTGATGGCTCGCAAATCGGCCCAGCGGACCTGGTACTTCGACCTGAAGATGCTGGCCGATTATTACGAGGGCTCGCGCCGGTATCACCACACGGCCCCGATCTCGATGTTCTATGCGCTCCGCGAAGGCATCGCCCTAATCATGGAAGAAGGCGTCGAAGCCCGCTTTGCACGGCATCAGAGCAACGCGGCCGCGTTCACGGCCGGCCTGGAAGGGATGGGCCTCGAAATGCTGGTTGCGCCAGCCGATCGGATGTGGGCTCTGCATACCCCGAAGGTACCCGCCGGGGTCAACGACCTCGACGTCCGCAAAAAGCTGCTGGACAAGCACAGCATCGAAATCCAGGGCGGGTTCGGCCAACTCGCCGGACAGGTTTTCCGTATCGGCCTGATGGGCGAGTGTTCGCAGGCGGCTAATGTCGACCTGCTGCTTTCGGCTCTCCGCGAAGCTCTCTAGAGTACGTCGGCAAAACCCCGTTTCAGGTGGCGGAAAAACATTCCGCCCACCAAAAACGCTCCGACGCTCCAACACGCAATCAACGCCAACTCATGCAGGTTCGGCAGGTCGGTCGAAAGCAACCGCGCCCGATACGCCTTGACGAACAACGACAGGGGGTTCGCCCGCAAGATGAAGCGGACCCCATCGGGCACTTGCGACTCGCTGATGAAGATCGGCGTCGCCCAAAACCACAGTGTCAAAAACACGATCACGCCCTGCGCCGTGTCCCGCAAATAAACCTGCAAGCTCGCAAACACCCACCCGATCCCCACCGCCAACATTCCCAAAAAGCCCGTGTAGAGCGGAAGAAACAGCAGTGTCCAATAAAAATGGCCGTCCCAGAAGGCGACCGCCGTCACCGCCAGCGCAACCGCCAGCAGATGGTTTAGCGCGGAGGAAAAAAACACGGAAATCGGCAGTAATTCGCTCGGAAACAGTGTTTTCGTAATCAGATTTGAATGTTCGAGAATCGAATTTGCGCTTCGCTGTACGGTTTCCTGAAACAGCATCCACGGTAAGTATCCGCACAGTAGAAACAGCGTATAGTTCTGGGTCGCCTCACCCGGAGGCATCGGCGTATTCAGGCAGTAGGAGAAGACGAACGTCCAGCTCGCCAATTGGACGATCGGGTGCAGCAAGCCCCACAGCCACCCGGCTGCCGAGCCAATATAGCGTTGTCGAAAATCGCGACGGACCAACTGAGAGAGCAGGTTGCGGCGCGCGATCAGGTTGCGCACAAACATAGCGCCAGGAAGACCCATTAGCAAACTATTAGTCTACCTCGTCCGCCCCCACCATCCGATAAACTAAAGCTATGCGTGTTTTTTTCATCGCCCTCCCCTTCCTGATCCTCGCCGGTTGCTCGACCGAATCACCAACTCAACCGACGCCGATCGCCTCGAACGCGAAAAAGATGATCCCTGACCCGCCACCCGCCCCTTACTTCCACGAGACGGCCGCTGCCGCGCGTCCCCTTCCTCTCACCCTCGACCCCAAATCCTTCGCTGATCCGATGATCCGCAAGGCCTACCAAGTCGCCAAGGAGATTCCGGAAATTCTGGCCCAGCAGCCCTGCTACTGCTACTGCGACCGCTCCGTCGGCCACAAGGGCCTGCTCGATTGTTTCCGCGATAATCATAGCTCACACTGCGGCACGTGTATGAAGGAAGCCATGCTCGCCGCCAAGCTTCACAAAGAGAAATACAGCCCGGAAGAAATCCGCACCGCCATTATGCGAGGCGATTGGAAAACCATTGACCTCGAATCCACCACGACCGACCATTAAAGTTCGACTCGGTTCGATTGGGGTGCCCTACGGGGTTCGAACCCGCGACATTCGGAACCACAATCCGACGCTCTACCAGCTGAGCTAAGGGCACCGCAACAGAATCCAATTTAACACAATCGATGGCGAAGCTGGTAACATGCCCTCGGCAAACTTCGTCTCTTCCAGCCTATGGAACGCAAAAAAGCATCTGATTTCCCGCAAGAACTGCTGAATCTGTTCGACCTCTACGTCCACGGGGACATTGAGCGTCGCGAATTCCTCGATCGCGCCAAACGCTTCGCCGTCGGCGGCGTCACCGCAGTCGGTCTGTGGGAAAGCCTTCGCGCTAACTATGCGTTCGCCGAGCAGGTACCGAAGTCGGACCCGCGCATCATCGCCACCACCGCCACCGTTCCTTCCCCGAACGGCAACGGCGAAATCAAAGGCCACCTCGCCAAACCCTCCAAAGGTTCGAAGTTCCCCGCCGTGCTCGTCATCCACGAGAATCGCGGACTCAATCCCTACATTGAAGACGTGGCCCGCCGTCTGGCCACCGCCGGCTACCTCGCCTTCGCCGCCGATGGCCTCACCTCCGTCGGCGGCTACCCCGGCGACGATGAGAAGGGCGGCAAGCTGTTCAGTACCGTCGACCGCGCCAAGATGGGCATGGATTTCGAGGCCGCGGCCCGCTGGCTGAAAGCCCATCCGGAAGGCAACGGCAAGGTGGGCGCGGTCGGCTTCTGCTTCGGCGGCGGCATCTGCAATGCCTTGGCGGTCCGGATGGGTGCCGATCTCAGCGCCGCCGCTCCATACTATGGCGGGCAGGCCCCCGCCGCCGACGTCCCGAAGATTCAGGCCCCGCTCATGCTCCACTACGGCGGACTCGATACCCGCGTCAACGCGGGTATCCCGGCCTATGAAGAAGCGCTGAAGGCCAACAAAAAGTCTTATCAAACCTTCATCTACGACAACACCAACCACGGCTTCCATAACGACACCACCCCCCGTTACGACGAAGCCGCCGCCAAACTCTCCTGGACCCGCACCCTCGAGTTCTTCGGCAAAAACCTGAAGGCATAATCCGCCCCGCATTCTGGACGGCCCGGCTTCAACCCCGGGCCGTTCCTTGTAGACTGGTTTGACATGATGGATCAAGCAAAGCGGATCGAATTAGCCGAAATGGCCGAGCGGGAACTCTACACCGCCGTCGTTTCTGACGCCTTAGACCAACTCGGAGTTCGCCACCAAGCCATGCGCGAATACCTCCGCCCCGTGCATCCGGGCTGCGTAATGGCCGGTTGGGCCCGCACGATTACTTGTTCGGACGTCTATCACATCCCGGCAGATGCCTACGGCCTAGAGATTGAGGCGGTCGATAGCCTCCTCCCCGGCGAAATTGCCGTTGTTGGCACCCAAAAGTCGGCACGCAACGCTCCTTGGGGCGAACTGCTTTCGACTGCTTCGAAAGCCCGCGGCGCCCGCGGCGCTGTTATCGATGGCCTCGTCCGCGATATCCGCAAAATCGAAGAGATCGCGTTCCCCGTCTTCGCCGCCGGCATCAAACCAGTGGACTCCATGGGCCGCGGGATCGTCACCGGATACAACGTTCCCGTCGACTGCGGCGAGGTGATCGTCAACCCGGGCGACTTCGTCTTCGGCGACTTCGACGGCATCATGGTCATCCCGGCCGCCATCGTCGAAGAGACGCTCACCATTGCCGCCGATAAGGTCAACCGCGAAAACCACTCCCGCGCCGAGTTACAGGCCGGTGCCTATCTCCGCGACGTGTTCGCCAAGTACGGCGTCCTATGAAAATCGTCGCGATTGAAACCTATCCCGTCCGCGTCCCCATCCGCCCGGAGTTAGTCATTCGGGGCAGCCTCGGCCTGCATGATCAGTCGCCGTTCGTGATGCTGAAAGTGCTGACCGATGAAGGCATCTACGGCCTCGGAGAAGTCTCCTGCACCGCCGTCTGGAGCGGCGAGGACGCCGTGACGGCGGTCCATGTCATCAACAGCTTTCTCGCTCCGGCCATCATTGGCGAAGACCCCCGCGATATTGAGCGTCTGAGCGCCAAAATGCGCCGTTCCGTCTTCGGTCATCCCTTTACGAAGTCCGGCCTCGAAATGGCCCTCTGGGATATCCTCGGCAAGGCGGCTAACCTACCCGTCTTCCGCCTGCTCGGCGGTGCGGTCCGCGAGTGGGTCCCTATCAAGATGTCCGTCTCCGGCCTCGCGCCCGACGACGCGGCCCGCCGCGCCGAATGGGCCATCGGCCTCGGCATTCGCGCCCTCAAGGTCAAGGTGGGCATCGAGCCCCAAGCCGATGTCGCCCGCGCGAAAGCCGTCCGCGCCGCCATTGGCCCGGACTTCCCCATGGGCATCGACGCCAACGGCGGCTGGAGCCCCCGCGTCGCCATCCAGTGCATTCGCGAAATCCATGAATCCTGTCGGTTGATCTTCGCCGAACAGCCCGTCGCCGCGCTCGACTTGCAATGGATGGTGGATGTCCGCCGCGCTGTTTCCGTCCCCGTGATGGCGGACGAAAGCTGTAATACGCCGCAGGACGCGATGGCCCTCGCCCGCGCCGGTGCTGCCGATATTCTCTCGGTCTACGTCGGTAAAGGCGGCGGCATCGGCTCCGCCCGCAAGATCACCGCGATCGCCGAAGGCGCCGGCTTAACATGCACGGTGGGAAGCAACCTCGAACTCGGCGTTGCCAGCGCCGCGATGGCGCACCTGGCGATGGCCAGCCCCGGCATCGGAGCCGAGGAGTTCCCCTGCGACATCCTCAACCCGGTCGCCTACCTCGACGACGTGGTCACCGAACGTCTCGAATTCCGCGAAGGCAAAGTGAGGGCCTCCAACCGGCCCGGCCTTGGCGTGGAACTCGACGAGGCCAAGCTAAAGCTCTATCAGATCTGAAGCAAATATACCTAGCCGTCTATGCCTGTCACAAACCATAGAAAACTATCTTTCGCTTTTTTTCTATAACTTACAGACACACCGGGCAAAATGCCCTTGTCCGGTAGCGTAAGATACTTTTCAGAAAAGCCCGTCTTTACCGAATCCTCGGCGAAGCGGGCTTTTCCGTTTCTAAACCCTGGAGAATGCACCCATGTCTAACGAATTTTACGCTGCCAACCGCGACGCCATCATCAACAAAATTGTCGCCGAGAAAGAAGCTGAAATGACCGCCGAAGCCGCCAAACGCCAAGCGGCGGCCCAAGCGATGGCCAACCGGCGCAACGCGATGAAGTCAACCGGTCCCCGGACGTCCGAGGGCAAAGCGGCGTCCAGCCAAAACCGTCTCGCGCACGGCCTCTGCTCCTCCTCACTTCTCATCCGCGGCGAATCGCCAGCCGAATTCGACCTGCTCCTCGCCGAGGTCCGGGCTGCCTACCGCCCCGCCACGCCCGAAGAACAAATGCTCACCGACCAACTCGCCGAAGCCCAATGGCGGCTCAACCGCGCCCGCCGCGTCGAAGCGAAAACGCTCAACCTGCTCGCCGAAGATACGTTCAACTACCTGAACGAAGAGAACGAGGGGGGCGAACCAGTCACCGCCGACCCCGATCAACTCATCGCGGTCTCCTTCGCGAGTATCCCAAACGACGCGATCTATCGAAACATGCAGCGATACGTCACGGCAATCGAGCGCAGCTATCAACGCTGCCTCAAAAATCTGCACCATGCCCAGGAGAAGCGCCGGATGCTGCCGCCCCCCGAAAAAGTCACGGTAGCCACCGTCAACGAACCACTTCCCGAAGTTGGCTTCGAACCGCAATTCGTCCCAACGGCACCCAGCAGCGCCCCGGCTTATACCGACCGCTGCTGACTGGGCTTCGTTTCGTAGAACCCCGCCGCCTTCGAACCGACTTGCGCTGTTTGACAACCCGATCGCCGAACCGGTTCACTCGAAGTGTGCCTAACTAGCGCAAAATTCCCGACTTGGTAATCACTTCGGCCTGTAAATAAGGCTGTAACACCGTCGGCACGACGATCGTCCCGTCCGCCTGCTGATAGTTTTCGACAATCGCGACCCACGTTCGGCCTATCGCCAAGCCGCTGCCGTTGATCGTGTGCGCCGGCTCTACTTTGTTCTTCGCTCCACGCACCCGAATGCCGGCCCGCCGCGCCTGGAAAGCCTCGAAATTGCTGCACGAACTGATCTCTTTATAGGCGTTCTGACCGGGAAGCCAAACTTCCAGATCGTACGTCTTCGCCGACGAAAAACCCATGTCGCCCGTGCAGAGAAGCATCCGCCGATACGGCAACTCCAGCCGGTCCAAAATATCTTCGGCGTCGGCCGTCAACCTCTCATGCTCCGCATGGCTCTGCTCTGCGGTTGTAAACTTAACTAACTCGACTTTCTGAAACTGATGCTGACGGATGATGCCACGCACGTCCCGACCGTGGCTCCCCGCCTCGCTGCGAAAGCACGAGGTATGCGCGCAGAAATGAATCGGCAACTGGTCCGGTTCGAGCGTTTCGTCGCGGAGCAGATTCGTCACCGGTACTTCGGCGGTCGGCGCCAGCCAATAGTCCGAGTTCTCAATCTTGAACAGATCGTCGCCAAACTTCGGCAGGTTGCCGGTACCGAAGAGGCTCGCCGAATTGACGAGAAACGGCGGCAGCACTTCGGTGTAACCGTGGTCACGCGTATGCACGTCGAGCATGAAGTTCATCAGCGAACGTTCGAGGCGCGCGCCCAATCCGAAGTACACCGCAAACCGCGCGCCCGTAATCTTCGCGGCGCGTTCGAAATCCAGAATTCCCAAATCCACGCCAAGGTCCCAATGCGCTTTCGGCTCGAACGCGTATTCGCGCGGCGTTCCCGAACGGCGGATCTCAACGTTATCATCGGCCGACTCGCCCACCGGCACCGACTCATGCGGCAGGTTCGGAATCGCCGTCAACAGATCGCGAAACCGCTCATCAACGGCCACAACTTTTGCGTCCAACTCGGCGATCCGTTCGCCCATTGACCGGACTTCGGCCTGCGCCGCCGTCGTATCGGCACCCGCTTTTTTCAGCTTGCCGATCTCCATGCTCTGCGCGTTCCGCTGCGCCTTCAACTGTTCGGCTTCGGTAACCGCGCCACGGCGTTCAGCGTCCAAAACCCGCCACTGATCAACGTCCAGGCTATAGCCACGGGTGGCGAGGCGAGCGGCAATCGCTTCCGTGTTCGCCCGAAAATAGGATAGTTCGTGCACCCCCATATGCTAGCGCGGGTGAAGGAGTTGGTAAACTGAAAGATTCACAAATGCAACTCGAAAAAGTTTACGAGCCCCAGCAGTTTGAACCGCACTGGGCCAAATGGTGGGAAGAGTCCGGAATTTATAACGCTGACCCCAGTAAACCCGGCAAGACGTTCTCCATCGCCATCCCGCCTCCGAACGTCACCGGTTCGCTCCACATCGGCCACATGATCGGCCACACGGAAATGGACGTCGTCACGCGCTACCACCGCATGATCGGCGACAACACCCTCTGGATCCCCGGCACCGACCACGCCGGCATCGCCACCCAGATGGTGGTCGAACGCGATCTGGCCAAACAAAACATCACCCGCTACGACCTGGGCCGCGAAGCCTTCGAAGCGAAAATCTGGGATTGGAAAGCGCTCTACGGCGGCAACATCGAACGCCAAATGCGCAAGATCGGCGACTCCGTCGATTGGACTCGCAACCGTTTCACCCTCGACGATGGCCTTTCCCGCGCCGTGCGCGAAGTCTTCGTCCGCATGCACGAAGACGGCCTCATCTACCGTGGCGAATACATGGTCACCTGGTGCCCGCGCTGCAACACGGCCATCTCCGATCTCGAAGTCAACCACGAAGACACCGCCGGCAGCCTGTGGGAGATCGACTACCCCGTAACGGGCGAACCCGGCCGCGTGCTCACCGTCGCCACCACCCGCCCCGAAACCATGCTCGGCGATACCGCCGTAGCCATCAACGCCGCCGACGTACGCTACCTAGACCTCCACGGCAAGACCGTCCAACTGCCGTTGATGCACCGCGAAATCCCCATCGTCTGCGACGATATGGCCGACCCCGAGTTCGGCACCGGCGTCGTCAAAATAACCCCGGCGCATGACCCAAACGACTTCGAGGCCGGCAAGCGCCACAACCTCCCGATCATCCAGGTCATCAGCCCGAAGGCCAGCATGACCGAGGCCGCCGGCCCCTACGCCGGTCTCGATCGCAGCGAAGCGCGCAAGCGGGTCCTGGCCGATCTGGAAGCCGCCGGCCTGCTCCGCGCCGTCAAGCCGCATCAACTGCCCATCTCGAAATGCCAGCGCTGCTCCACCATTGTTGAGCCGCTGATCTCCAAGCAATGGTTCGTCCGCATGAAGGAACTCGCCGCCCCGGCCATCAAGGCCGTCGAGACCGGCGAAACCGTCTTCATCCCGGAAAACTGGTCCAAAACCTACTTTGAGTGGATGTACAACATCCGCGACTGGTGCATCTCCCGTCAACTTTGGTGGGGCCATCGTATCCCCGCTTGGCACTGCGCCGACTGCGCCGGAATCACCGTCGCCCGCCAAACGCCCACCGCCTGCCAACACTGTGCCAGCGCCAACGTGGAGCAGGATACCGACGTCCTCGACACCTGGTTCAGCTCCGGCCTCTGGCCGTTTTCCACGCTCGGCTGGCCGGACGAAACCGAGGACCTGAAGAAGTATTACCCCACCTCCGTCCTCATCACCGGCTTCGACATCATCTTTTTCTGGGTCGCCCGGATGATGGTGATGGGCATCTATTGCACAAAGCAAGTGCCCTTCCGGCAGGTCTATATCCACGGCCTGGTTCGCGACGCCGAACGCCAGAAAATGTCAAAGACCAAGGGCAATGTGATTGACCCGCTCAGCGTCACCGAAAAGTACGGTACCGACGCCGTCCGCATGTCGCTCCTGCTCGCCGCTTCGCCCGGCACTGACATCATCGCCAGCGAAGACCGGATGGAATCCGCCCGCGCCTTCGCCAATAAAATCTGGAACGCGGCTCGGTTTCTATTCCTGAATCTCGAACGCGCCGAGGCCGAACCGTGGTCCCCGGTTGAGCAAACCAGCTATCAACCGGAACCCGTGGACGGTGCCGTACCGCTTGAAGACCGCTGGATTTTCAGCCGTCTGAACAACGCCGCCGCCGAGATCAACAAGGCCATCGACACCTACCGTTTCCACGAGGCCGCCCAGCTCCAATGGCACTTCTTCTGGCACGATTTCTGCGATTGGTACATCGAACTCAAAAAGCTCCGCTTCGTCGATGGCAGCGGCTTGAATGCCCATTGGCGCAACATTCTCACGGTGTTCGACGCCTCGCTCCGCCTGCTGCATCCATCGATGCCGTTCCTTACCGAAGAGCTCTGGCAACGCCTCGGCACGCACTCCAAAGCGTCCATCTCACTCGCTGCGTTTCCGCAGTTCGACGCCGACTCCGCCGACCCCGCAGCCGAACGCGAGATGGCAATTTTGCAAGAGTTGATCACCGCCGCCCGGACTCTCCGCGCCGAAAACAAGCTCGACCCCAAAGCGCCCTTTGACGCCGTCATCTACGCCGATGGCACGGTCGCGACGCTGGCCGCCGCGCAAAAAGACGCCATCAGCAAACTCGCCAATCTCAATCTAACTCTTGCCCCGGCCAGCGCCGAACGGGCCAAGGGCAGCAAGCGGTCGACTCCCGAATTCGACCTTGTGCTGGCGATCTCCGCCGCCCAACTGGACGCTCAACGCGACCGCCTCGGGAAAGAGATCGAACAGCTGACCAAAATCATCACAAGCTCCGAAGGACAGCTATCAAACGAAGCCTTCCTCGCCAAGGCCCCCGAAAAAGTGCTCTCGAGCATGCGCGAAAAGCTTGGCGACTATAAGGCGCAGTTAGCGAAAAGCCAAGAGGCTCTGCATGAATTTTGATTTCCAACAACCTGAAATACTAGACGTTGTCCACCGCGCCCTCACCGAAGATATCGGCTCGGGCGACATCACCACCAACGCCACCGTCGCGGCCGACCGGATCGCGACGGGCAAATTCTACGCCCGTCAATCGATGATCGTCGCCGGGGTCGAACTGTTACAGATCATCTACGCCGAGCTTGGCGGCATCGACCACTTAGCCCTGCACGTGGAAAGCGGCGACCGCGCCGCCGACGGCGAGGTGCTCGCCACCGTCCGCGGCCGAGCCCGCACTCTACTCACCGCCGAACGCGTCGGCCTGAACTTCATCCAACGCCTCTCCGGCATCGCCACGCTGACGCGCAAGCACGTCGATGCCGTCGCCGGCACTGGCTGCCGGATTCTCGATACCCGCAAGACAACTCCCGGCCTCCGTCGGCTGGAGAAACTTGCGACCATGGCCGGTGGCGCAACCAACCATCGCATCGGCTTGTTCGACGCCGTACTGATCAAAAACAATCACATCACCGCCGCCGGTGGCGTCGGCGCGGCCATCACCGCCGTGAAGGTCGCCGGGGTCCCCGATGGCCTCCGCATTGAGATCGAGGTCCGCACGCGGGCCGAACTCGAAGAAGCTCTCGCTTTCGGCGCGCAGCATCTGCTGCTCGACAATATCAGCCCTTCGGAAGCGGTCGAATGGATCCGTTTTGTTAGGAAACGCGCGACCGTTGAACTTTCGGGCGGCATGCGTCTCGACAAGCTCCGCGACTATGCCGTCGCTGGACCGGACTTCATATCGGTTGGCGCGCTCACCCATTCGGCGGTCGCCGTCGATCTGAATTTCCGCCTCTACCTGGAAAATTAATGGCCTTTGACCCCGACCTCGTCCGCGTGGCCTTCCCCGGCCGCCGGGTCGACTACTACCAAACCATCGGCTCCACGATGGCCGCTGCCACCAAAGTGCAGGACCACTGCGCGGTCGTCATTGCTGATGCCCAATCCAGCGGCATCGGCCGCTACAACCGCCCCTGGCACTCCGCCCCGGAGGCGGGCCTTTACTGCACGATCGTCCTCCGAACGGATCCGCTGCCCGTCCTCACCATGGCCATCGGCCTCGCGGTGCAGGAGGCGATCGCCCGCTTTACCGGCCAATCCTGCGATATCCGCTGGCCCAACGATCTCCTCGTGAATGCGAAAAAATGCTGCGGCATTCTCACGCAACTGCATGAACGTCGCGTCCTGGCTGGCATCGGGATCAACGTCAACCACGACAGTTTTCCGGAAGAGTTGAGCCCCATCGCTACCAGCCTTCGGCTCGAGTCAGGCCGCTCCTGGAGCCGCGAGCAACTTCTGATCGAGGTGCTCCACAGCGTCGACACCTTCACACAGCTATCGCAGGAGGCCGTCCTCGCCGCCTTCACCCAACAGTCCAGCTACGCCCGCGGCCGCCGCGTCACCGTCGAGCTCAATGGCACCGAAGTCCGCGGCACAACCGTGGGTCTCGACCCGAACGGCTACCTCCTTCTCGACGACGACCACGGCCGTCGGCATACAATACTGGCCGGAGGCGTCCGCCCATGCTCTTAGCTCTCGACGTTGGCAACACGAATATCACGATCGGCGCCTTCCGCGGCGAAACCCTCACGGGCCGCTGGCGTCTCCGCACCATTCGCGAGCAAACCGCAGACGAATGGGGCATCCTGCTCCGCAACGTCTTCGCCCTGTCAAACCTCAGCCTCGCCGATGTCGACGGCATCATCATCTCTTCCGTCGTACCCGTCATCAACGGAACCTTGGCGGAAATGGTCGGCAAATACTTTGATCGCAGCGCGGTCTTCGTCTCCACCGACATGAACCTCGGCCTCACCATCAAGTACGACAATCCTAAGGAAGTCGGCGCTGATCGGGTCGTCAACGGCGTCGCCGCTTACTACCTCTACGGCGGCCCTGCTATCGTCGTCGACCTTGGCACGGCGATCACTTTTGACGTGATCTCCGGGGAGGCTGAGTATCTTGGCGGCCTCATCTATCCCGGCATCGGCATCTCGCTCTCCGGCCTTTTCGCCAAGACCGCTCTGCTGCCCCAAGTCAATTTCGAACAGCCCTCCAAGCTCATTGGCACCAACACGGTCGGATCGATTCAAAGCGGCCTCTATTATGGCACCATGGGCATGGTCGATGGCTTACTCGAACGCCTCTGCGCCGAACTCGGAGCAGCGCCGCAGATCATCGCAACGGGCGGCCAGGCATCGATGATTCAGGCCGGTTCGCGGTTGGTCGAACATCTCGATGAAGACCTCACGTTAAAGGGGTTGCGCTTGCTATGGGAGAGGAACTGAACTACTTCAACTACTTCACCGAAGTAGAGGAGCACTTTCAAAAAGCCCGCGGTACCAGCCTGTTTTTGATGTCGCCGATTGACTGGGCGCTCGTCGAAACGTGGAAGATTTCCGGCGTTCCGCTCGAAGCGGTGCTCCGCGGTATCGATGAAGCCTTTTCGCGCAAACGCTCGAAGTTCCAGCAGGTCAACTCGCTGACTTACTGCAGCCAACCCATCAAGAAAGCCGCCGAGGATATGGCCAGAAATCGGCCTGCGAAGATAGCCCCCAGCAATGAGGATTCCCTCCCGCAAGACCGTCTCCAAGCCTTCCTGGCGGCCAACAGCCAAGCTCTGCGCGCGAAAGATTTTATCGAAGAAGCTGACTCGCTGGCCGAGTTAGCCGGCACGCCCGAAACGGCTCACGCCGACCTCGAAGCGCTGGAACAACGCATGACCGCCCTCGAAGAACGCGTCCTCGCCCGCGCCCGCCTGCGCATGAATGAATCCGAGTTAGTCGACATGCGGCGAAACCTGGAACTACAATTAAAGCCCCATCGCAGCCGCATGGGAACGGCCGAACTCGCCCTGCTCGAAAAGAACTTTCTGGATCGACAATTATTTGAGAAACTCGGAATCCCCAGATTGAGTCTATTCTTCTTATACTAGTGAGTAAGGTCATCCATGTCTAAATCGGGACCAACAAAAACCACAGCGGCTAGGGCGCCAAACAAAGTAGAAGATCCGCAGTTGGAGGCGTTCGAAGCAGCCATCCAGCTGTTCCATCGCCGGGAGTACGCCGCGGCGCTGCCGCTATTTGAACAGGCCAGTCAAGGGCCGACTAAAGACCTCGGCCAAACCGCCCAGTTGCGCGTCCGCATGTGCCAGCAACGCATTGAGGCCACTCGTCCGCCGCTCCAGTCGGCCGAGGATTACTACGCCTACGGCCTCACCCTCACGGACCGGAGGAAGCTGCCGGACGCCGAAGCAGCCCTCGCCAAGGCCGTGGCGCTGGCCCCTCGCGCCGACCACATCCACTATGCGCTCTCGCTCGTTCGCGGTCTGCAGCGCAACTACCGAGGCGCCGCCGAAAGCCTTGCCAAAGCCATCGAAATTCAACCGGGCAACCGCAAAGCCGCTCGGCACGATTCCGACTTCCATGAAGTATTGCAGCACTCTCCGGTACGGGAACTTGTCTACAGCGAAACAATCGCCGGACACTAATTCCACCCTCCGCGGCCCCCTCCGGATTGTTTCCATAGGAGGCGGAAACGGCCTTTCGTCCCTGCTCAAGGGATTGAAGATCTACGCCTCCGGCGCTGAACCAATCGCCACGCTGACCGCCATTGTCACCGTCACCGACGACGGCGGTAGCTCGGGCCGATTGCGTAAGGATTTCGCCATTCTCCCCCCCGGCGACGTCCGGAACTGTATGGTCGCCCTTGCGGAGGAAGAAGCCCTACTCAGTCAGCTCTTTCAGTACCGTTTCTCCTCCGGACGCGGTCTCAAAGGCCATAGCTTCGGCAATCTTTTTCTCACCGCTCTTACCCATCTCACCGGCGATTTCGCCAGCGCCGTTCGCTTCGCTAGTGGCGTCCTCGCGTCCTCCGGCGAAATCATCCCCTCCACGGCCGAGAACGTCGCCATCACAGCCAAGCTGCAGGACGGCACCCTCGTGACCGGCGAGAGCCAAATTTCGAAAACCCGTTCTCCGATACGCGACCTCAGAATCGTCCCCCGCCGCCCTAAGCCTCACCCGGAAGCGCTCGCCACCATCGCCGAAGCCGACCTGATCACCCTCGGCCCTGGCTCACTGTTCACGAGCGTTATCCCGAACCTGCTCGTCTCGGGCATTCCCGCCGCGATCGCGGCCAGCTCCGCCTTGAAGGTCTACGTCGGGAATCTGATGGGTCAACCCGGCGAAACCGTGAATTTCACCGCCTCTGATCACGTCCGCGCCATTCTCCGCCACACCGGCTTAACCGGCGACGATCGCAGCCGATTTCTCCAGTACATCGTCCTCAATTCCCAAGGGATTCACCCCCGCCAACTTGGCACTTACGCCGACCGCCTCGCTCTTCCGGTAGAAAACGATACCGTCGCGCTGCGTGCGATGGGTCTTGACATCATCAAGGGCGAGTTGCTCGAACCAGGCGAGAAAGTTCGCCACAATCCTCGCGCAACCGCCGACATTCTGCTCAAATTAGCCAAACTCGGCCGGCGGCGCCGCCAAATTCAAGGAGCCAAGCAAGCAATATGAACTCCCCCGTTACCGTTGTCATCTTAGCGGCCGGCATGGGCACGCGGATGTGCTCGAAAATCGCTAAAGTGCTCCATCGCGCCGGCGGACTCACCCTCGTCGAACACGTCGTCCGCCTCGCCTTAACGGTCGCTGAACCGGAGAACATCGTCGTCGTTGTCGGCCACCAAGCGGATCAAGTCCGCCAAACCCTCGCCCCATACGGCGTGAAAACCGCCGAGCAAACCGAACAACGCGGCACCGGCCACGCCCTCCGCTGTGCCCAATCGGCCGCCCCCGCCACCGGCCATCTCGTCGTCCTTTACGGCGACGCTCCGCTGCTCACCGCCGAGACCCTCCGTTCCCTGGTCGATGAGCGCCCCGAAACCGCTACCGTCCTAACGGCGATTTTGGACGACCCCACCGGGTATGGCCGTATTCTCCGCGATCCCGACGGCCACGTGCTGGCCATTGTCGAGCACAAGGCCGCCACCGAAGCCCAACGCGCCATCCGCGAGATCAACTCCGGCATTTACTGCTTCCGCGCGGAACGGCTTTGGGCCCATATCGATTTGATCGGCACCAACAACCCCGCCGGCGAATTCTATCTCACCGACATCGTCGAGTTACTTCGCGTAGTCGGCGGCAAGACTCACGCCCGCATCCTCGCAGACCCCAACGAGTTACTCGGCATCAACTCCCGCGTCGAACTTGCCGAGGTCGATCGTATCTTCCGTGCCCGCAAAGTTATCGACCTCATGCTCAGCGGCGTCACGATCGAAAAGCCCGAAACCGTCGTCGTGGATTGCGACGTTACCGTCGGCCAGGACTCGATTCTCGAACCTGGCACCCGCCTGGTAGGTGCCACCCACATCGGCGAGGATTGCCGCATCGGCGCCGGGTCCGTCCTGGAAAACGCCCAACTCGCCGAAGGCGTCATCGTCCAACCCTATACGATCATTCAGGATTCCAGCGTCGGCGCCGGGTCCCGCCTCGGACCCTTCGCCCGGCTCCGCATGCACAACGTCGTCGGAGCCATTGCGCACATCGGCAACTTCGTCGAACTCAAGAACACGACGCTCGGCGACGGCGCGAAAGCCAACCATCTCGCCTACCTCGGCGACTCGATCATCGGAGCCCGCTCCAACGTCGGCGCCGGCACGATCACCTGTAACTACGACGGCGTGCACAAACACCCGACCACGATCGGCGAGGGCGTCTTTGTCGGGAGCAACTCGACGCTCGTGGCCCCGGTTACTCTCGAATCCGGAAGCTACATCGCCGCTGGTAGCGTCATTACCGACACCGTCCCCACGGGCGCCCTCGGCCTCGGCCGCGGACGGCAGGTGAACAAACCGGGCTGGGTAAAAGCGAAGAAGGGTTAACCCTTTACGCTATCGCCTGCTCGCTGTTTGGGTTCCTCGCTGTTTGGTGTGGGTAGAACCGCCCGTCCGGTTCCAGCATCGACGGTCGGAGCCCGTCCAATAGTCCAAGTAGGCGACCGTGGAAATGACGCGCCGTGGAAAGCGAGGAAAACCAACTTCAGGTTTTCCCTCC
>Ga0209086_10000222_pt1 | contig 50563 bp, 48 predicted proteins | sample M_130207_XF_Meta_FD_187312 | JGI IMG/M metagenome (GOLD analysis project Ga0209086, IMG submission 187312) | Freshwater microbial communities from Lake Montjoie, Canada to study carbon cycling - M_130207_XF_MetaG (SPAdes) (version 2) | ecosystem: Environmental > Aquatic > Freshwater > Lake... | reverse complement strand
AAAAAAAAAAACAATACATTGAAAAAAAAAAAACAAATGCAAACAATTCAAAATCTCATTCAAGAATGGAAAATTTCTGAGGATCATCCTACCCTGACCTCAATCAAGGCAAATCTCGTCAAGGGGTTGAAACGCATCCGTGACAATACCCGTCCTGACAAGAAGATGCAGGCATTACATTTTCTTTCCGACAAGGTGGATGCCCAAAAATTTGAGAAATTACCGGCAAAAGAGAAAGAAACCATTTATAATATAGAAGCGGGAATCAAGAATCTCCTTTCCGATACGATACTGGATTCTTTGGGTAAATATTGTGTGATTCACAATCGTCGTGGGTGTAGTTTATGGGCTGCCGGCTACTTGTACACCAAACTTTTTCTCACCGAAAGACATCCTGGCGGTGTCTTTCAACTGGAAAAAGGTATAATGGAGGATGGAACTGTGTTTGCATTCCTCAAGGTCAAAGTCCAGGAAACGTATTTCTATCTGTACGGGACTGAGGAAGGAACGATTTATGCGGGAGACGAACAACCCGATCAGAGGCTGAGAATCGAAATCGTATGGCACGGTGAGGATTATGGTTTCATCTTGCGTTACAATTGGAATCATCTGTTATTTAGTGTAGCGGGTCTCGATTGTTCCTATACCTTTCCGGTCCGCGGGAATCCCGAGGTGGAGGGGATCGGCTTTTTTCAATGGTCCATCGTGCCGACAGACGAGAAGGGAGATCTTGTTCCACGACCGCAAAAACAACAGGATGGTATCGTAGATCTCCGCAAAGTGGCGACGGAGTCGTCTTTTGAAGACCAGGAGGAAGAACAACAACAACAACAACAAGAAGAAGAGGAGCCATATAGAGAGGCGTTGAATCAGGTCGTGGATGCCATTGCCAACAGCGCCAAACCGATTCCGCAAGCACAGCTTCGTAGCCTTGATACGGTAATAGGAAATTCCGCCGCTCATCTTGATGTCTTGAATACGGTGGCTTCTTCAGAATCGGATCATGTTCCCGAAGCCACCCGAGAATCGGCTGCAAAAGAAATCAAGCAGATCCAACAGACGCTGGCCTCGACAGTTTCCGACATCAATGGCAGTGGCAGTGTTGAGCCTGTTGTGACCACTGTGCTCCCGGTGCTCAAGAAACAAAATATACAGGCCCAAAAATTTATCCAGAAACATAAATTGGTGGAAATATCCGAAGAGCAGCAAGAAACGTTTCGCGCGGCACGCCACTTGTTTGCGGATTCTCAATCCCAGGTGGCTCTTTCCTCCATTGACAAACAACAACAAACCAAGATGCAAAAACAGATCGAGCAAAAGAGGAAAGCCCAACAGGCTCGCTTAAAATTGGAACAGGAAGAAGAACAGGAACAGGAAGAAGAGGAAGAAGATCTTTTGACTCTATTCCAATCCCAGATCGATCAATTACCTACTAATCAGGAAGAAAAAAGTAGGTTGAAAAAACGTGCTACTGGTTACTCTCAAGATCGCCGAAAAGAATTGTATCAAGCGAGTCACAAGAATGGAAAACGTGCGGTGATGAAAATCTTGCAACAGCAAGATACACAAGAAGCTCAGGTACAGGCGCAAAAACAACAACAGCAACAGCACCGGAAAGAAGACCAACAGGCAGCAAAGGCGATGGAAATAGTAAGAAAGAAGCGTCAAGAACAACAGGAAGCAGCGGCTCTTGCAGCAGCCAAGGAAAAGGAGAGAAAACAGGCCCAATTAGCGACAGCGGAAGCTGAAGCGATGGTGAAGAGGATGCAGCAACAAAAGGCAGAGGCGACGACGATCGCACAGAAACGACGCAAGTTTGCTGCAGCCGCCGAAGAGGCAGCTCAAAACGCCAGAAAAAAACATCAACAGGCTCAAGCTCTTGCTGCAGTAGCCGAGGCCGACAAGAGAAAACAACAACAAGCACGCGTGACAGCTCAAGCACTGTCTCGTAAGGAGAAACAACAAGCAGAGGCTGCCAAAGCCCTTGAAGCGGCTCTTCAGAAGGAGAAAGAAGCCATCAAGGAAGCCGAGACGGCCGAAGCCAATGCTCGACAACAACAACAGCGCGCTTCCGAGGCAGAAAAAGTGGCTCTCCAGGCCAAGAAAAAGCATGAAGAACAGATACAGGCTTCCAAGGCCGCAAGGGACGCCGCTGCCGCTCAACAACAAAAAGCCATCTTGGCGGCCAAGGCATTGCAGTCTCAGGAACAGGAGAAGCGACTGCAGCAACTCAAGATAACGGCTCAGAAAGCCTCGCTTGGATCCGCAGAAGAATCGATCGAGCGTGCAAAAGAAATATTGCGACAAAAAAATAGGAATGGTGCCGAGGAAGCATTGGCGGGACTTACCGGGATCGCGATCAAAGCCGCCCAACAGGTTCAGCAGTCAACCGTTGCGCTCAAAGGAGTGGATAGCCAACGCGTGACGGCACTGACCCAGGTTTCCCAACAGGCATCGTCTCTTGCCCAACAATTAGTCGATATATTACCTTCCTCACCAATTAAGAAAGAGGCGGGTCAGCTTACCCAGCAAGCGACTAAAAAATCGGCACAATTAAAGGTCCTTACACAGCATTTACATTCGACGCAGAACGGTAAACAGATGCTACAACAACTTCAGGTGGCCCAGGGTATGAAAAAAACCTTGCCGACCTTGGAAGCCCAAAAAACAGTGGATAAATTAGAACGGACGATTCAAACGGCAAAAAGAGAAGCACAAACATCTTCTACGGCGGGAGATACTGCTCACGCCGAAGCGCTCACAGAAATAGCCCGAAATGCGACCCAGACCGTGCAAAAAATATCCGACATTCTTCAAAACAAAGGACAGCGGGCGTCGTCGTCGTCGACGTCGACCTCCACGACGACAGGTATCGGAGGTTTCTTTTCGAATCTATTTGGTGGTGGTGGCGGTAACAACAACAATGACGACAGTAATAATACCGTCATTGCTGATCAGGATGAAAAGCAAAAGCAAAAACAAATGCAAGAAGATGTCTGGGAGGAAAAACCTTTTCCGGTAAAAGATCCTAAATATCAGTCCATGACTCCGAGGGCACGACGTCTCTTTCCCTCCGGTTTTCCTATCTCCACCATGACAAAGGCCAAGATTCATGATTCCATTCTTCATCTTGGTGGTGAGATGGAGGACGGAAGAACCAAGAAAGAGAATCTTGAATATTTAAAGGGTCTTGTTTACGGACAGATCCGACCGTCTCGACAAATCCAAAGAAGACAATTCCAGAAATCCGCGCCTGCAAAATCATGGGATGAACGTATGGAAAAATATTGTAATGTGTTTGACGATGAGGATATCAATCCTTTTAATGCATCCGGGAGGCGGACAAGACCCCTTCCCGGAGGCTACACCCATGAATTACTAACCTCGCTGTGTGAGGATCCTCGAACTTTTTGCAATAATCGTCATTCATCGACAAGCCATGCCTACAAGAAATATTGTGCCGTCTAAGATGCCTCGAAAAACAAGGCATAATTCCTGAGATCATGTAATCCGTACGAATCAGGTAAGGGATCGATAGGAATCCCGCAAATCATCGACGTCTCTATTTGCATGTAAGGGGGTCCATCGACCTGGTAGCCTTCTACTGTCCCATCATATTGTTGAGGATTTCTCTGATCAATGGTTTCTATCTGCCAGACTACACCACTCTGGGACATGACCGATCGCAAACCTCCGACGTACTTGTCCGTAAACGTTGTATCGCCAATAAAAGGACCCGCAAATCCAATCATCTTGGAAGGAACTACGGAAAAACGGAAATAAAGATAGACACCCATCATTAGCTGCAACGCGCCACCCAAGCTGTGTCCGGTCAAATACACCGCTTTGGAAGGGCTCAACACCTCTTGTAGATCGACCTGACCCATGAGACTGCAAAAGGCTTCTTGAAAGCGATCATTCACCATTCCAAGACATCCCTCACCCAGAAGAGGAACGCACGATACAAGCCTCCGATTCTTATGGATATCCTGACCTGGAGCCGTGTTCTGGGTTGGTCGAAAGACAAAGACAGTTACCGCACTTGTTTGATAGATTTTCATCCTCGTGTCGTACTTGCCATGTACGTCTTGAATGCATGGATATCCTCGGACATCACTACATCCATCCCATGATACCGCGTCAGAAAGCACGACGAGATCCTTCATGATCGGGTCTTTCCTCCATTCCTGAGGACAAGGCGTGGAGGGATAACCCGTTACTGTTGTCATCATCGCCAGCACCACCCACCAACATTTTAGGAGAAAAAACATTATTTTTTTCTCTTGAGACAGTGTTCCTTTTTAAATATTCTATTTTAGCTTTTTCGTCATGGGAATCTTGAAGAAACGAGTCAGATAGCTGATAAAACCCATCCAACATTCATGGATTCGATAATAATAATGCAACGCGTCCTTATGGTCTTGATAAAATCGGTAGATATCGTCGGGAATCGATTGCGCTTGATGTTTACGGATTCTGGTCATGATAACATTCATCATCTGAATCATAGGACCCCAAGAAGGATCTTTCATGATCTGAAGAATCTCATTGATATTTTTAATCAAGAGCGGGGGTGGTTGTAGATCCTTGAATTTCGTCAAAAAGTTTTGTAAGATGCGTGGTGTTTTTCCAATATCGCCTTCATTCCATGTCATCCCATAGATGGAGAGAGCCTTGGAAGTTGTGGTATCGTCAAGAAGAAAAGAACTACAATATCGTCGTTGAAAACATTCTTCCAGCCTTGCTTTTTCTTCGGGAGGGGCACGATACAACGTAATACCATTTCTATTATCAAACTTTCTCCAAGGATATTCCCCTATTTCAAGCAAATTCAGATAGAATGCTTTTTCTCTTTCCAGATCGGTGAGAAGACTCAGAGGGGAATTATAGATGGAAGGACTCTCCGTTCCCTTGGTGCGAAAAAACTTTCTTACTGTTTGCCTGTTGCGAATCGTAGTGGCAATATCTAATCTATAGATTCTTTTCAAGATCTCTTCAAAAAATCTCTGGATACGATAACCCATGGATTCGGGAGAAAAGGGCTTGGGGGCGATTTTATCACGTGCAACGTCTGTTCTTGTCATCAGAGCGTACCACAGATAGGAAATGAGTCTGTACAGGTCGAAACCGGGAATATAGTAGGGGAACATGCCATGATCCGAAAAGCTCCCGGCAAAGCCTTTGCCCACAAAACCATCAAAGGTAACATTGGGTTTGGCTGCTCGTTTTACATTCTTGCAATAGACGGTCGAGTGTCCAAAATCGATGATGGTAGGAATATTTTCCACATTTTCCAGTACATAGAGGGAATCCAAAACCACGAATTCTATGAATGGAATCCGTTCGACGTTCCTGCATACAATGTTCTTGGCGTGCAGATCAAAATGCGTAAACAGACAGACCTCTTGACCAATCTCCAAGGCCAGTACAATTTGAATAAAAACCTGGAGAAAGGATTCCATCAACGGTGGATTATAGGGTTGGACGAGAAGAGAGGACATATACTCTTCCAGGTTTTTTCCATTGACCCATTCCAAGGCAATCACATTGCCCTTGGAGGCATCATCGTTGTACATGGCATAGGTATACATGTAATTAGGAATCAGGGCGCGTAAACGGTTGATGGCGTAAATTCCCACGATATATTCATGTAGAATATCCGGAAAGGAGACAATGCTTCTTGCGAATTTCAAAACGATGGGAATGTGAAGAAAAGTGATCTGAACTACATCACCAGACGTGTTGGCCGCTCCACTAAGAACCCGTCTGGATTGGCTTTGGAATAACCATCGATTGCGATCGACATGGATAGGTGGAAATTCGACGGAGAGTTCATAAGGAGAAAGGGAATAAAATACCCATTGCATGTAACACCCGATCGAATACATGAGGGAATGATCACGAAAATTTCTTTGAAACAAGTCATGACATTCTTTTGAACTTCCTCGATCTCCTTGATAATTAAAATTTCGAATCATATTCGGTGGAGGACAAGTAATGATATCGAATCCTCGTGGGTCAAAAAATACATAACTTCCTTCCATTTTTATTCTTGGGAGAGAGGAATTTTTTTTTTTTTTTGAAGCATGAATCATTGTTTATTGAGGGGCCAACGAGGCCATATCCACCGTTGTATATTTTTGAAAGAGAAGATTGTCGTGACTTATGATGAGCATCGTTTCCTTCTTACTCAGCTTTTCAATCAATCGCACGACCAGATCACGTGTCTGTGCATCCAGATTGCTCGTGGGTTCATCCAGGACCAAAAGATTTCCTTGTTGTGTGGAAGAAGAGAGCAGGCATCGAAAAAGAAGCACGAGTCGTCGCTGTCCTCCAGACAGATATGAGCCTTCTTTACCCACATTCCGATCAAGATCCTGGATATTTTTCACCAAAAGAGGGACATAGCCATGTTGTTTTAATCGGTCCATGCATTGCTCCCTGGAAAGAGAATAGCCATAAATCAGATTCTCATAGAGGGATCGTTCAAAAAGAATCGCTTCCTGGGGCATATAGATGAAATTTTGACGCCATTCACGGCGGATCTTGGGATCAAAGCGGAGACTGTCCTTCAAGATCATGGTTCCTTTTTCAAATTCCAAAAGACCGAGAATAATCTTGAGAAGCGTGGTTTTTCCTACACCGATTTTACCGCGCACAATCGTGGTCGTGCCCTGTTGGAGAGTCAATGAAAAATTTTTAAGGATCCACTTTCCCTTGTGACGGAATCCTATATTTTGGAGAGAAAGATGAATATCCTTTGGAGGCGCGGAAGGCATGGTGGGTTTTGACGGCGACGACGACGACAAGGAAGAATCAAGAAGAATATGAGAAATCTTTTCTTCCGTGGAACGCATATTCCCGATGGTGTAGATGAGATAGGCCAGATGGCCAAAAAGCTTCATCACATCGTTGATCCAATACGTAAAAATAATAAAAAGACTCACCATCGTTCCTATTCCAATCTTTTGGGCCAAGAATAATCGATAAGCTCTGTAGAGGATATAGAAGACCGTAATCAAGAATATGACAAGAACGATATTTCGGTAAATCAATAGATGAATCGAATAGGTCTCATAAATGTCTCGAAATCGTCTTTCCTGATTTTCAATAGCACTCAGTTCTTGATCGGTGGTACCCTGGATGTAGACTACGGACGAATTGTGGAGGACATCTTCCATGTTGGAAATAATCTTGTTATGCTGGATATCCCGAGACTTGGATTCTTCCACAATGAGGGGAAGGATAAAAAAAGAGAGCGCAAAAAGAATCAGGACAATCACGGCAAAGATATAGAACAATTGTCGATCGACAAACAAAAGGTATCCACCAACAAAAAGCAACAATAACAAACTTGGACATATTGATTCAATCATATAGGTGTAGATCTCTGTCGTAAAGAGAGGATACTTGGTAAGTTGTGTGATCAGCTCCATGCGATGAATCTCTTCTCCGGGATGCGTTTCCAGATAACGGAACAATTTCTTGTACGACTCTTCTCTCACGTGGCTTTCCAGCATTGAATTGACCTTGAGCTCAGTATAATCATAAAGAATACGAAGAATGATGGCCAGGATCCACAACACCACAATGATCAGGGAGCATCGTAGGACTGCGGAAGAATCCTTGATATTTTCCATCCATCGACCATAAAACATGGGTAGCACGACTTCTTGTAATGGGAACGAAAAAATGGATACAAAAGAAAGTCCCGTAAGGGAAGGATATTTGATGAAAAAATTACCAATTTCACGCATTATTATTCTTTATTTTTTTTTTGCAAGACATAAAAATTTATAATTTTATTTATAAAAAATCATGGAAAAAGAGCTACATGAAAACTTGGATACGATTTATAAGAAGCTAATTCAATTAAGTTTACAAGATTATATTATCAATTCAAGATCCTTGTATGAAGTCATTTTTCGTTTTCCTGATATTCGAGACATAGAGAAAGAATTGGTTAGAATAGAATTTTTAACTCTTTTCAAAAATTACGAGATCAAAGACTATTCATTGCGAAAATGTTTGATAAAAATAATGCGTAAATATGCAATTCCTCTTTCTCCTCCTCCTGTTGATTCATTTGAACCTTATCGAGATATACATACTTTTCAAAAAATCTCAGAGTTGATTCATTTCAATAACCCAGCCCTTGCTATTTTCAAACGTCATTATCTACAGAATCTGACAACAGATTTATTTCATGCAATGATGAAAGCCTTTTATGAATCTTCAAACTCATTGATAGATGAAAATCAAGTAAAAAAAGAGCTTGATGATTTTGTTGATCATAAGACGACTGAAAGAATTCCATTGTCCATCGGATTTGAATTTGAATTTTCATTTTTATCTTTGATGTTTGCAGAATCGACACGCAATACAGCGGATCATGCAATCAAGGCGAATTATACTCGTCCAATCCAACTATCTACGACGGTAGAAATATCAAGCGATTTTGGTTCAGAGCAAGAAAGTATTCAAGTTTCTCTTTTTGGCACACGTAATACATGTATCATACAATTACCCAATGGGCAAATGGAGAGAATAGAAATACCTGCTGAAAGAGCGCATCCAAGATATATGTTAAATAATTGTGAATTTATAGTCACGTATAGACAACCACAACTGGTATCTATTTCTGAACTTGAAAAATTTATATACACAAAATTTATAGAGGCCAATAAAGATATTATAAAGGTGTTGAAAGAAAAGTTTGTTCGTGCTAAAATGCAGAGTCAAGAGGTAAATTTTTTTACAGATCGTGTTTTGTATCATCCACAACAACGCATGGGTCTTTTTTCAAAAAAAGAAAAAAACCACATGTGGTTTACTCCACAATGTTCTATTGGCCTTTCGGTTGATTATCTAAAACCTGTAATGAACGAATATTATCGATTAATTGGTAAATCGAATAGGTGTTATTCTCATTCGGAATATGTTACTCGTTTCATTTCATTATTCGCATCGTGGGATAAGACACTTAGAGATTATTTCTTCTTCTTTTATTATTCGTATTTAACGCGTCATTGTCGCAAAGCAAAATTGCTTTTTTTGAGGGTGAAATTTCGACAAGCATGGTATTATTGGATCGGTCCACAACGACTTGAGCAATTGAAACAGATTGTAGGCGATAGTAGATATATTTTTTCATCAATTTTTAGGAAATATTTTGATGATGTTCATGGCATGGGTCCATGTCCTGAAAATGTACAAAATACACAAGAATCAACAACATTCCCCATGACAGAAGAAAGAATTATTATCGTTGAACTGCGTAAATTTCCCATTAAATATCATAATATATTAAACATAGATTAACAATCTTATTTTGATTTTTCAAGGATAGGTCGTGGACGACGAAAGAAAGAATGACGCAAGATCTTGGCCATCCAATACGTATTGAGTCCCACCAGATTCCATCCCAAAAATTGATGCATCAAGGACATATCTATAGAAGATGTCCATAAATGTTTGGTCAATCCATACACGCGATAGTAGGCAAACGTAGAGGCAAACAACAGATCGTTAAAACCATGACGAATGCCATAGGCTCGAATCACCAGAAACACCGTGCTGATTTCGGTTTTAAAGAAAGGAAGAATGAGATCGTAAGAGATCTGCGGTTGTTGAAACATGGTTGTGAGACATAATAAAATACTCAAGATGTGATGATAGATCATATCGGGTTTCATATACGGAGGACGGATAAAATCGTGGATACACAATAAGATCATGCCGTAGAGAGAGGCCTCACGACGGTAGGGTACAAGAAGATCAACATGATGGATGGAAAGAAGGAACAATAAAAACAGGGCGCATACCGAGTTTTTGGATAAAAAGATTGTCATTTACTTTGATAATGACAATCCATATCTTTTTAATTTCTTTTAAAGAAAAAATGAGACCCGTGTGGATGATGGGCTTCTCAGCCTTTTTTTATTCTCTCCAGTATTTGGACGCTCGACTCCTTCGCAACGATTTTTGTCTATGGATGATAACATTCTGTAGAGGCCTGTCGGGTCTGCTGGTCATTATAATATGCATGGCGTGGTGGAGAACACCTCATCCTCTGGGATTGCAAAAAAGGGCACTCTGTAGTCGTGGCATCCTTGGCGCGACCAATATTGCCCTTTCCTTCTATGCCGTCCAGCATCTCCAGCTTTCGGTGGCCACGACCCTTCTTTCCACAGCACCTTTGTACACCGGGATCCTTACCTGTTGTGTACATAGACTTCAATGGAAATGGGGAGATACCGTCAGCGGTGTCTTTTGTCTCGGTGGTGTGATCTTGATGTCGTATGAAAAATTCACCAATCCTCCGGACCATTATTTTTACTGGGGATTTATTGCTGCGAATGGTGCTGCCTTTGTGAATGCGCTTATCAATATCAGCATCTATGGCGTCCGAGAAGAATCGGCCCTCACCATTGTGGGATATGCCATGTTTTTCGGCACACTAACCGCCATCCCAGGACTTTGGGTGGGCACACAACGTCACCATATCCCCTTCTGGAACGAGTCCAACAACACCCTAAAATTGTGGCTGGCCTTGGTGGGTACGGGATCTCTCAGTGTTGTGGCACAGCTCTTGAAAACCAACGCCATCCAGGCGTCTCAAGAAAACATCCGCATCGTCCTCCTTCGTTACCTGGACATTCCTTTTTCCATTGCATGGGATTGCTTGTTTTTTGGATCCCGCTTGACGATGCGAGAAATTGTTGGGATTGTTTGCATCCTTATCGGTGTAATGATCCGAGGCCTCATGAAAAAACCATGTAGGACGTCTCCTCGTCCCACTGCATTTCCCACTCCAACTCCGACTCCGAATCCAACACCCACCAATCATTGTATTCTTGAAATTATTAATTAAAGCTTTAGCGCAATTTTTTGTGTCCTTGAAAAATAAAATAAAATAAAACGACCGCGTCTTTTATTTGTTCTATGCTCCCCCAAGACATCATTCATCGATGGCTTTTTGAGTCAGAATCGAATTAATTTGGGAAAACGTATCCTCGGGATTCTGCACGACCCTGGGATGGGTTACACCGGGATGTCGTAACAAACTTTCATCATTTCCATCGGGTCCAGTACTATCTCCAAAGTACCAAATCTCTTGATACGTCTCAAGAGAAGGAAGCATCGCAATGATCTGAGATTTATCCCATCCCCGTGGGAAAAGAGCAATGCCCACGCTTCCTCCCTTTCGAATCTCAATCTCTTTTTCTTCTCTATTTTTTTCCAAGAGAAAGGCGCGCAGTCTTTCCATAAGATATTCACGGTAGGATAAATGGTGCTCAAGAAAACAACGCCTCTCGGCCTTGGTGGCCGTCATCCCCACACAAGAAATATACACAATGCCTGTACGGACATCGATCATATGACCCCCCAAGGGATAAGGAGTCTCGGCCAAGATTCCGAGCGCTTTTTTGATCAACGTATCTATCACAGCTCGAGCTCTGGGATGATCGCTTCTAAGATCCTTGCTTTGATGCAAGGATCCGTCACGATAATATACACATCCACACTCGCTAAAAATGTGACGAAAAAGATAGGCACCATCGCCCAATTGATCCAAAATTTTAGAATGCGTTCCTCCTCCGACAATCCCAAGCTCGTAACCCTTTTCTTTTAATTGTTGGAGTTCTTCAAGCATGCAATCGGAAATCTTTTCCCCAGAATGCGCCAGCGTATTGTCCACATCAAATAAAAACAATTTTTTTCCCAGAACCATGTCTCTTCTTGTTCTTAAAGAAAGATAATCTTCTTGCTTTATTATTTTAAATTCCAATCAAGTTCCCAATGGGGCACTAACAACTAACACAAAACCAAAATCAATCAACAAGACAGAGGCAGACTAAAAATTAAAAAGAAGAGGCACGGGCCTTGGTTTGATCCACGCTCTTGTAGACTTGAAGCGCCTCCCTCTCCGCGATCGTTTGCTTGCTGGGGTCTTTTGTCCTGGCATGCTCGACGAGGTTCTTCTGGTTGTGTGACATCATAGCGCGCAGCGTTGTTGCCAACATCCTCTTTCCTGCCTCCGAGACCTTGCGTTGCTGGGGTTGGGTTTGGGTGTTCATGGTTCTGTTCTGTGGTAGATGAGAGGTTTAGACTGTAAAGGAAAAATTAAAAAAAAAGTTAGAGGAGGGAATCGAAATGCAGAGACAAGTCAATCTTTCTGGTGGGGTGAGGGGGTCCCTGTCTTCACTTTTTTTTGTGTGAATATCGAGATCATACTTCTATCCATTTTCTTTGAACGGGTAATCGCAACACACGATAACCAAGAACGATTGGATAATCAAAATAATGTCCATACCGCTGGATTTTTCCATAACGACACCATCGATCTATAAATTGTGAAGCAAGAGCATCCCAATCGGAATAACGGGGAACCGCAATACCTCTTGCTCTGTGAAAATAGGAAACCAATTCAAGTTGATGATTACCTTGTCTTTGCAAAAAAAGAGAAAACAGGATACAAAACTCGTGATAATTAGTGTAAGCCTCTGGGGATTCATAACAGCATGCCTCCAAAAATGCATAATACTCTTCCTCTAACATCTCTTTAGGAAATTTTTGATACGAGGGAGAACAATTGTTACCCATTCTTTAATTTTTTTTTTTTGAAAGAGGAGCTATTTAAACCTGCGTTGGTGATCCCTTTATAATCATAGATGTGGTGGTCGTGGTGGACGACCTTGACCACCACGACGACGACGACCACCACCACCACCACCACCACCACCACCACCACCACCTCCACCACCACCACCTAAATAATTTGGTTGGTCAAATAAGCTTTGTTCTACTTCCTCCATTTGTCTCCTTCGACTCGAGCGTTGTCGGATTGTCATAGTCAACGGCGAAGGCGGGGATGAAGACGAGGCTGGTAGAGAGAGGTTAGGACGATAGCGCATCGTCGATTGCGCCCCTACAGCGACAGGGATGGAGGGGGAGGAAAGAGTCGCCGGTGAAGAATATCGCGTTAAATATCTCGCTGTGGTCTCGGAGGGTGGAACAACGCCCATTCGTAACGAATTCTTCATTTCTTCTTTGACTCGAGGATCCATGTTGCTGTGCTCGATAACCTTTTCGAGGATTCGTTCTTGCATCATATATCTCTGTCTTTGTTTCTGTAGCGCACGTCGAGCTCCGTATGCAGATCTGAAACCCGAAAATAATAATAAATAAGAACTGAAGAATGTTCCCGCCATTGCTTTTGCGGAGCCGAATAAAAGATGTTGCGTGAACAATGACATGTAGTAATTGAAAACACTATCTTCATGCTTTAACAACGGAATAACAAAAACGATCGTCATATAGAAAGACAAGGACACGATGACGTCTACTACTAAGGGAGGGAGGATAGGTGTAATTACGCTTTCTAATAACCATGTCACTTGACCGCCTGATAACAGAAAAATCCAGCCCATCAATAGATAAAACCCGCCCAGAGCCCCGTTATACACCCTGTCGGATTTACACTTTTGATATTGAGCTTTCATACGTTCTAACACGGGATCATCATCTATTCCCAAAATTTTTTTTGCATCTATCATTTCCGCAAAATATTTTAGAGTCGAAACCACATAAGATTGATCATCTCGTAAAGTATACGAGGTAGAGGAAGTGGGTTCTTTTCCACAATGAAGATTGCCTCGTACATACAAGCGGTAAAATGCAGCCACAAGAAATAGTAGTGTGAAAAATAACGATATCATGTTCATGATTTGAAAACGCTTCGGCGGACTCGTTCTATCCGCATTCATCATGAGGTCCAATATCTCGGTTTCTTCTTTTTCTATATTCCTGCGAAAGCTGGTGCACAATGAGAGGTAGAGTAGATGGATATCGTGACGCACATCGTCTTCCAGATCATTAAGATAGAGGCGAATGATGAGGAGGAGTTTATAAAAATCTTTGGGTATGCGGACGGATTGTCTTAATTCTTCCATACTGCTGATGTCTCCAGTTTGTTGTGAAGAAGCAGGCAACATCTTTTTAGAAATGATGGAATTTTTTTTATGTGTAAAAAAAAAAATAATTCCTTTTGGATTATTTTCTTGAAATGACATTTTTGACACCAAGGTAAAATTAAAATTTTATATATCTTGGGATAAAAAATAAAAACACATGAGAGGTCGTTCAAGTAGTTTACCCAACGTCGCCGATTTTTTATATCCCCCTCCTGATGAACAAGAAGATGTCGTTAGTGGTGGTGGTGGTGGTGGTGGTGGTGGTGGTGGTGGTGGGGGTAGTGGTGGTGGTGGTGGTGGTGGTGGTGAAATATTACCTCCGCCTCCTCATGCGCGTCCAAGATCGAGTCAGGGAACCATGTCAACCCCTAAAGCTTCCATCAAAGGAGGACGAGGACTATTGACTGTGGTCGATTTTCGAGGAAAGAAGGCGATGAAGAAACAAGATTTGGCCTCGACGACCCAGGCGGGAAGAAAAAGAATTCAACGACAGTTTTCTAATATGATCAAAGTGACTTCCATGGACGACAAGCATTTTGCAAAACCATTATTCAAGGATCCGGATAATACATATTTTGTGATGCAGTATTTGGAAGACCATCAGTCTCTTGCCGAATTACTCAGTTCTCGTTATTTTCTCAAGCCCGAATCGCGCAAATATATCGCCAATAGTCTCTTACATATCGTTGATAAACTTCATAAAGCGGGGTACGCGCATGGAGATATCAAACCGGAAAATATCATGGTTCGTGTGCGATATCTTGGCGACAAAGACAGGGAAAAAGTCGATTCGGTAAAACTTATCGATATGGAATCTCTCTTGTCCGGCGATGAAACCGCTCCACCGTTAGTTACATCAGGAACTATTGATTTTTTCCCTCCAGAAATGAAACAACGATCCCCGGGGGATCCCCCCTTGACCTTTGAAAACTACATGGCTTATGATTTGTGGGCAGTCGGGAATATTTTACTATCCTTTACGTTTAAAGAATACCAATTCCCCTTCTTGTCCCCTAAAATGCCAAATCCTAATCTTATTTTAAAGGCTCAGCAAAGATTGAGTGAATCCGGATTTCCTTCCTCGTTGCTCCATCTGAATCTTCGTCATCGTCTTATGCATTCCATGCCTTCAAAGCAAAAGAAAAGGTCCATGTCCTTTTAAATGTTAAATGGATAAAAAGAGCAGGTCATGAATCCTTCCAGAATCTTGTTCATGGTTTCACATAATTGGGAGGGGTCGTGATATTTAGGGCACCAGGCGTCCTCTGTGTTTTTCTCAATCTCAAACAACATGTTCAAGAGACTGGCCTGTCTAATCGTGAGTCTTGGATTAACGGGTATCAAGACATACACACCCTTGCGTGTGATGACGAGGTGTTGACGGTAGCCCTTGGTAAGAGTGATCAAGATGTCATTAGAGGATGGAAAATCAGACGCGCAATCTCTGGAAGACGAGAGAGGATGAGTATGAAAAAGAATCTTTTGTTGGCTATTCATGTCGTATGGACATGGAGGCACCCTTACGTCCTCGTCCAAAACTTTCAAGACATTATAATTCATATCCATGATCCCCGTGATATGTTTATGTTTTCCCACCATTTTCCATATTTTTTTACAAATCTCCATCAAGTTTTAATATTTTATATCTTAAAACTCGAAATAATTCATAGCCGGTTTTTTTTTTTCTTCAATGGGAAGATAAAAAAAAAACCGATCCCAGATGACCTTTCTGAATATTTTGCGCATTATTATTATTTTAGTCAAGATCCTTGTGATTTCTCTGGATGTTACCAAGATTACGGTATGGAAGCTTCATAAAATTGTCCTTACCGAGGACGTTCACCGTCTCAAGATTATTATTGATGAGATTTATTTCGTCCTCATGGCCCTATTTATTGTGATTCTCTTCCATGGCGTCTTTTTAGGGCGTCAGAAAGAATTGCGTTTGCAAAGAGAAGATGCGATACTAATCGTAATCTTTACCCTCATTATCGTCTTTAATTCTCTTGTCAACGTCTTTGTACCTCATCCTGACAATTATAATGCTTAAGCGCACGCACATATTCCTCATCTCAATACAATCATAAAGGTTTGTTTATAGAGAGAGGGTGTTTGTAGGATGGTTTGTAAAGAGTTGGGATTCAAGTCATACAGAATTAGAGGCGCTTCGCAAAAAAGCATGGCATCCCGTGAAAAATTGTCGGTATCCATGACAAAATAATCTACGATTTTTATCTTTTTCGAGGACGAGGGAGACAAGCTTAAAGCGGGCGTATAGTAATGAGCCAAATGACGCGCAAGTGGTGCATTCAGACGGAGGTGTCGAAGCACCGTGGCGTTCTTGGAAAAGAACATGAGATGATTCCAATCCTCTTCTCCCTTGTAATAATTTTGAATCGTTTCGATGAATCCCTGGACGCTATCTTCGGTGGAAGACAGTCCATTATACACAAGATTGGTGATTTCGGGATTCTTTAAAACAAACAAGATTCGCATCCAATCTTTTTTGTGCGGTTGAAACATACGCAGGAAATCATCCAGAGAATAAATGGATGGATCCAGAAACCACTGACGACCCATACATACGACCGTGACACTGATATACTGGGATATGTTAGAAGGCTTGGCAAAATTAGACGTGATAGAAAGAGGATTATTGGCAAGATCACGTGGAGTTTTGACCCCGCCGTGGTAACACACGATGACCATTCTATACTTATATACTTCCTTATTATTTTTTTTTTTCAACTTGCATTCGTTTTCTTATCCGACCGGGGACTCGATTGCTTAGAATTGGTCTTGCTACTCAGGATGACCGATAGTGCATTTTCATCTTCCTCGACGACGGGTATGTCGTCACCTTCCAGAAAGGTCGAACCGTGGATACAGGCCAGCACCCAAAAACAAAGCCCGATCTTGGAGATGATAGCCATGACACTGAACATCAGAAGGGCGGAAAAGTAGGACACGATTTGCGTGATCTCAAGAACCCAGATGACGGGGAAGACCATCCTCGATAAAAACAAACATCGTCCGGTAAAAAAATACTTCTTGGCGACCTCTTCTCCAAAATATTTCTTGACCAGCGCGTAGTCAAAATCATTCAGAAAGAAAATCCATTGCGGGAGGAAGAAAAAACAACCCATCGTAAAATATATCCACCGGCTGACACCGCACGTGTATGCCCCTAAGAGTCCGCAAATGTTCATAAAAATGTCCAGACAACATAGAACAAAGATGCTCGGGAAGGGAAACCGACCCATGATAGCGACGACCACCAGCATGGTCGGAACGGTGACAGTCCAGTCAAGATACTCTGCTCCCCGAAGAAAATGGCCGTCTCTCGACCTTATCATGAGTATCTTGTCGTATATCATGTAGTAACAAATAGAAGAGCTTCCACTAATAAATCCGAGCAGATAATGAACAAACCGTCGGCTCGGAAGTAGCTTGAACGAGTCGAATAAAATATAAAAAAAGGTGGCGCCCATGATGACCGAATCTACGAGGACCACGACATCTTCTTTTGTGATCATCATAAACTATTTTTGTGAAAAGCAGTCATTTTTTTAAATATAAGTGAGTAGTAGAACAAGTTTTTAAAAAAAAATAAGAATGAATTCATTATTTTATTGGTATCCGACGTTTCGCGACGACCGGATGCTTGTCATGCTTTTCCGAAACATGATGAAAACCAAATCACCAACAGAAAACCACGATCCCTTATTTTTTTCGTTCAAGGACCCCCCACCGTTTCTTGCACTACATAAAATAGTATCGGTACCAATTGTGCCATAATCATGACGAGCCAGAACGTGTCGACAAAAAACGAACCGTCTCTGTCTCTATTTCCATTTCCGGTGATTCCTTTCATGGCGATTCCAGAAATGGCACAAGTATAAAACAAAATATACGGTAAAAGAATGAAAAACGTGGATAACCGTTCTCGTGGAGGAGGTTTTTCCTCCAACGATTTCTGCGTGGTTTTAAAGGTAAAGTGGCGAAATCCCAGCTTTTTAGGCACAAAACTGGCGATAAAACGCAACGACAAGAACACCATGAACAACGTCTCCTGAAAAGATGTGACCATTACCTTCCAGGACAGGGAACGATGAAAGTATAGTAGACATGCCAGATAAACCAAGGCGTAGGGCAAGAAAAAGAAAAGATAATGAAGACCGTCCAGATGACATAAGAAAGTACGGTGATAAAATAGGTCCAGGAGAGGTCCCAGCATGAGACAAAATAAAAAGATGGCAAGAAAAGGAGACGCTCCGGAAAACGTGTAGATCCATTTGTACACCATCGGCAGTTTTTGAACCCTTTCGTAAAATAGTGGAGAAAACACAATCTGTAAACCACCCGTCGACCACCGTTTCCGTTGTTCGTAGAACCCAACAAGGGAGAGCGGGGCCATACCAACCGCCGTCTTACCCGTGTAGTACCTGGAAATAAACCCCTGGGAATGCAATAGCATCGAGGTATTAAAATCCTCCGTCACACTACCGTACTGGAACCCTCCAATATCCATCAAAGTTTTTCGGTGGAATACGACGTTGGTCCCACAGCACGGCACGCCCAGGTGAAAACCACTGTACGCCCTTTGCACCACCTGGTAGAAAAATAGGTAGTGCTGTCCCAACCAGTCAAAGCCGTGTATATTGTAAAAGGCCTGAGGAGATTGGACAAAAGCGCATTGGTCATTCTTTTTTATTTCACCGCTCCTCTCCTTTTCCCAAAAAAAGGGAAGCAGGTTCTTCAGGATATCGGGCTCCGGGATCATGTCACAGTCCAGAATTAATACATAGTCTCCAGGATACAAAAGATGGTTTATATAATTCATGGTAGTATCCTCCGACGCAAACAGGATATCGTTGATATTCCCCGCCTTGGCGTGACCCTCTAAAAGCATCCTTCGATGATAAATGAAGGAGGGAAACGACGTGTGCATAAACTCTTGGACGTCATCATCCTTACCGTCGTCTCCCACAACGACCGTAATACGTTCCGGGGAATAGTCGATGCGCTGAATGGCCTCCAATGTTTTTTGCAAAACCACCACGCCTTCGTGATAGGTGGGTATAATGACAAGCACGTGGGGTATCTCTCCGGCTTCCTCCAGCGCCGTCCACGCCGGCGTCTCGATCATAGATTCTTTTTTTTTCTCATATCGAAACGTCCCTTCCATGAGAACATGCGTATTGAGACACCCAACAAGCAACACAATCGTTTCCGAAATAAGGAATAAAACATTATACCCCGCACAAACAGACCGCCATCGTGCCCATAGATACAAAGATAAAGGCGACCATAGCGTTAGCGCCAGTAAAATATTCATTTGTCTTACTTCTCGTCAGAGTATTTATTTAGAAAATGAATATTGTTTAAATAAATTGTCCAAATTTTTATATTTAAAACAGGACGGATTCACGATGAATTAAAAAGGATTGAATTCCTGGTCGATCCACGTTGCGATGCGAGTTGGATGACAGGCCTTCATCATCAGCTCTTCCCGTAGAATATCCATGCGGAATTCAGATTCTCTCATCATCACCGCCGTGATAATCTGTCGGGCTTCGTCCAACACCTGGACGGGTCCAGAGATGCGCTTGTCATCCTTTTGGGACGTCGCCGGTACGGCCAGGTTGGCATTGAATACGGGGTTGGCATGGTCCCAGCCATATTTATTCTCACCTTGGAAATGAGGAACATCTATTTCTATAAAGGGCACGTAAATGTTCAAGGCTTCGTATTTTGCATGTTTATTCAGCCACGAGGTCAGATGAAGGTTTGATGGTAATTTGATATATGCGTCAAGGTAGTAAGTGTAATAATTATTATTCAAACTTATATTGATAATAAACCCTTCCTTGGTGCACAACCGAAGCGACCTGTCGTTACATCCTGGCGAGACGGGGACCTCTCCTTCTTCCAGCTCCATGTTCCAGTATAGGGTGTCTTTAATGAGACACTGCCGTTGAATCCAGCGGAGATTTTTTTGAAAGGTGTCGACGGGCCCTTCATGCTTCTTGGCCATCAATTCTTGAATAAATGCCCGGCACGTGTCCATGATCTGTACCGGTCCGGATGCGTGACAAAATTTCCATTGTTTTTCAAGTGGATGAAAGAAATTGGCGTCATAGGCGTAATGATAGTCCCAAGTGTATCGATGAGAGACGCGATCATAGAAAAGCGAGGAGGGTTCCATGATACCGTGGAGTGAGAGGGTTTCGTGGTCAAAGTCCTTGGGAAGGGCCACATCGACTTCAAAGAAACCTTCCTCGTCTTGAAACTCGAGAGCGAGGAGGAACCCTTCCTTGGTGCGCAGTCGAAGCGATCGATCATTACACTCCCACGCGTTCGGTGTTTCACCTTCTTGTAGCGTCAATCCCCAATACTCGGCGTCCTGGATGACGCATTTTTCTTTCATCCGGTGAAGACATTGATAGAAAGTATCCATAGCCTGTATGTCCAAGGAATACATAAGAAAAATGAAATATATTGTTCAAATTCTGACAATATATTATTATTAAGAGGGTTATCACTCTTGTTGTGGAATTTTGGCCTGATGATCTTCAGTTTTTTTTTTGTTTTCCAGGAAGAATCTCTCACACATAAGGATCCGAGTAATCGTTGTTAAAACGAGCGTGGTGGAACTTGCGGAAATCCTTGGAGCCCAGGCGGAAATCCGGTGGCACCTCCTTGGCACGGTACCAGAACAAGCAGTCCTCCAGCTTGTTGCTGGTCGTGGCATTATGGATATAAAGGGCCGTGTAATCCGAGGTCACTTGATCCAGGATGCTACAAAACATGGAAAAATCCGGGATCACACCCGCATAATTTTCCCACAACAGTTTACGATTTCGTAAATTGGTTTCTCGTAAAATGAAAACACCATCCACATTGGTACGAATCACTGGCTTAATATCCATGCAATACTGCAACGATAAAATAAACCACATTTTCCAGTGTCTTCCGTTCTTGTATAATCCCTGAAATAGAGGCTTGTTAAACAGCTTTGGATCATCCGTGCAATCATCTAATAACAAAATTGCCCAAGGATTTGTAATATGCTTTTTGGCGATTTTTTGTCTTACCACAAAATCTTCGATTTTCTTTTCTTCCAGGCGGTTGTAGACAAAAGTGCTGGGCACGATCTTCTTGTAATGCCCGTTGCTATCCTCGGTTCCCGACATGATCATGGCCACGGGAAAGATATCCCGCTTCTCATAAAGAAGCGAGGTAATCAGCGTGGTTTTACCCGTACCGGGCTTACCGATAATCACAATCTTAGAACCGCCCTGTTCCGGTTTATTCATCGTCTGTGAATTAGGCGCAATCATATTGACATCCAGCTCCTTGATATAAACATCCATGAAAGTTAGGTTATTTTATTGACGATCAATCGTATCATCTTAAATCTCTTTTTTGATTAAAAAAAAAAGTGAACATAAATATCCTCCTCAAGAGATTGTACGTGTTCAAGTCATAACACATACAGATCCCCGATTTTAAAAACCCTTTTTCTTTACTCATGCCTGTGATCCAATATAATACAGAAACACAAACACAGGATCCTTATATGCTTTCGGACTCGGAGGATTATTACGAGGACTCGGATCTCGAGATCTCCCCGCTACCGGTGCATCGATTCAAGGGCTATGGTGCCGTTGTCGAACATGAAGACGACATGTATTGCGAGTATTATGGCTGTTGTGGTTTTGCTGAAGATCCGTATCAGCATGATCACAACTATAACAACGACGCTCCCCATCACGCCATCAAGAATTTTTCTCTCACTCCTCCAATGATGGATGGGAAAGAGCAAGTGGAGGAGGACCTTGAGAAATATGAATATTACCCGGAATTACCCGGCTACATCATTCTAAACAAACCTCCCACAAAATCTTCCTCTTTCTCCTGTGGGCAGTGGGGTTGGAAGCTCGATCCGTCCCTTGAGGGACCGTATGATCATCGGATGAGGCCTATCACACCCCCACCCCCTACACCGCCACCTACACCGCCACCTACACCGCCACCTACACCGCCACCTACACCGCCTCCCTCTCTTCCAGTCTCTCCACAGCGCTCCGTATGGAACGTGAAGGAAGCCACCGTCACAACCGTGAAGAAGTCTCTTAGCATGGAGGAGATTCAAGAAGAAGAACGCCTTCAAAAGGAACGACTTTCTCGTCCCCCACCTCGCACATATTCTCCATCCTATTCCCAAAATAGGCATCAACACCGACCACCTTCTTCTCCTTCGGGTTCCTTTGTTCCTCGTCGTCTTCTGCCTCAACAACCACCTAAAACGGAGTCCCGTGATGATCGTCGCCGTGATGATCGTCGTCGCGATGACCGTCCCCGCGACCGAGATGATCGTCGCCGTGATGATCGTCCCCGTGACCGAGATGATCGTCGCCGTGATGATCGTCCCCGTGACCGAGATGATCGTCGCCGTGATGATCGTCCCCGCGACCGAGATGATCGTCGTCATCAGAATAAGCCTCCGACCGACAGACCTCGCTTGCTTGGTAATCCTTCTGCCACACCGACACCTGTTGCGCCCATCCCTACACCCAGAACCACACCTGCACCTGCACCTGCATCCACCACAACATCCAGATCTACACCTACGCCCACACCCACACCTACGCCCACACCCACACCTACACCTACAGCCAGAGCTACACCCGCACCTACAACGGCTTCAGTGACGGTTCCGACGAAAAAGGAGCCTCGAAAGGATTTGTTGTGCTTCAACCGGATGGGACATGATCCTTCTTGCCACATGTGCCACGATCTCGCGTCTTGGAATCCCAAGACCTGTCGTTTTTTTGAGACCTGCAGGAAAAAGTCTCAATGTACCTTTTGGCACAAGGAATCCGAGTCCAAGAAAGCCTACATCCAACGTTCGCTGAACCTTAAGGATACCTTTTTTAGCAAGCATAAGAAGGAATTTAGTGCTCTTTACCTTTCATAAATGGATTCGTGACAATGTGATTTTTTTTTTATTATACTACAAAAAAAAAGGAATGAAACCAAACGACGACGAGATTGATTTTGATGATATTGATTGGAGTTTTGGCGGTGGTGGCGCTCCATCTGCACAGGATAGACAGCGACGTAGAAGACAAGCGATCGAAAGAACAATTTATAATCCTCATACTCTTGCAGGATTCCGAAGTCAACCACCACTATCATCAAGCTCCTCTGTTCATGATAAAGAAGCCTATGATGCAGGTGCATTGCTTTCCACTGTTTCTCAACAAAAACAATCCTCCTCAAAAAGACGTAGGAAGAAACCTTCTTTGTATGCTTCTGTCGAGGATATTCAAAAAGATTTGGAAGATATGATGCAACAACAACAACAACAACAACAACATCAGCAACAACAACAACAACGGGCACGACAAAAGGCACCATCCAAGCAACAGAAACCACAACAAACCCCGTTAGGATATAATACGCTACTCACCAATGTGCAATTATACAACTCTACCATAGCATTACTTCCATCCACGTGGATTGATAATGGTTTAGTTTCTCACAGTGTATATTCACGTATTCATGCCCTGTTGGGAGATAATTTCAAATACATTTTTACCTGGATACCGAATCCTCAAACAAGGAGAGGACAGGGGATCTTACAATGGAAGAGATGATAATTTTAATTTTTTTTTTATCAACGGGATAAAAAACAAGCTTATAACCTACAATGAAGGATCTGGAAACCCTCTTGAATCTTTTACGGGCCATCTTTTTATCCATTCTCGCACCTTTTAATTTTTTTTATAGTATTTTTATCACCCGGAATTTCACGATTCCTATACTCTTTCTTGTCATTCTTTTTATTGGTTATGGATTCGGTGTCGCCAGCGCGGTAGTGTCTCATAATCATATCTATTTGGGTCTTTTTATCATGGCCGAAGTATTTATTGTGCTCTCTTTTATAGGAAAATTATACATGATTCGTTTCGGAAAAAAAAAAATCTTTTAAGAGAATGAATATTCTTGAATCAATCTCTACAAAAAAAAAATAATAATAATGAAATGGTTTCATGTTTTGATTGTTTGCTGGAACATCATCCTGACGACGAACGTCGTGACGGCAAGTACCGGGGCTACCTACAATTCTTTTGTTCATCAGATTGGTTATTGCAAGATGCAATCTTATGACACGGTTTCCCGATCTACCTCTGGATCGGTGCCTATGTATATGGATGGTCGTGTGCAAATTGGTGTAGGTTTGTCTTCCATCAATACCGATGATCCTCAGGCACCCAATCTGTGTGGTATGTGTCTGAACGTGACTCATATAGAAGGAATGCCCATTTTTAATCATGAATTGACGACGTGGTCTTATGATAATGCTTTCCAAGAAAAGAAATGGTTTATTGCCATGGTCTTTGATCGTTGCGGAGATGAGATCTGTGTCCGTGATTTTCTTGATTTTGATATTTATTCCGAGACACAACCCGTTGCCATGGGAAATCCTCACAACCTCGAATGGCACGCTATACCATGCCCAGTACGCACCGGAGAACGCATCGAGTATCTTATTTGCACCTCGACGACCTGTAACGCACAGGATCAGGTTCGTGAACACCTCTTACAAGAACCCCAGTATTATTGGTCTATCATTCTGCGCAATCTGAGAATACCCATCCGGCAAGTATTTGTCCACAAGGATGGGATCGAGTATCCCTTACGACGAGGAATCGCGGAGGCCTCCTGGGTGTGGGATTATCATCTTTTTGTGCTACAAGAAGGAATCTACATTACACTACTTGATCAAGAAAACAATACGTTTCATGATTCTATTTTTTTAGAGGACAAAGATGCACTGGCTTCGTATCACGGAGGCTATTGGAAACAAGCCTCGTTTGCGTACTAAGCTTAAGCGCTAAGACAAGCATTAAAATATTCCTTAAGCATAGGATTGGGGTTGGCCTCATTCATGGTGCGATAGAGTTCGGCATTCTTGCGCACTTCGTCCGGATTAGGTAGCGCTTTACGAACGGTTTCGTCAGGTAGATTACGAATGGCTGGATGTTTCAAGAGGGTATGATAAAGACGCCATGACTCGTCCTTGTACGTATTGTTTCTTTCGATATGGCGATTGCGCAACTTGTCACGCAGTTTCTGACGAAGCTCATCGCGAGAAGATGTGGATGTTTGGGATTGTACCGACGACGGTTGCGCTTGATCCGTAAAAGACAACATATAACTATTGGTTTTGACTTCTACTACTTTGATATCCTTGTACGGAATCACCCCTTCTGGATAATAGATGGTCGTTAGCATTGTTTGTTTCCATTTTTCTTCTTCTTCCTCTTGTTGGACGCCTTTTTCACAAAACTCGCGAAACGAGACACGGATCTTCTTCTTTTGAGGCAAGGAAAGCTTGTTTTCCGGATCGACAATTAATATTTCCATGATTGACTTTTTTCAAAATAAAAAAACAGACAATAGAATCACAATCAATTTTTTTATTTTTGATTTCCAACACCAACACATCCAAAGAAGAAAAAAAAAAATGAAGACCCTACCCCCTTTTTTTCTCTCTATCCATAGTATTCTTAAAGAGGATGAATGACATTATGGATCTGATTTTGTTCGTTCTTGTGTATCTCCAGAAATATGTTCTTCGATCTTCCCAAAGAGCTCATTGACAAGATTAACGGATACGATCCAACCAAGAGGTTCCATTTCGACAAGGTGGTGCACCAGTTACGTATGCGTCAGGTGTGGTACGAGGTCACTCGTTACTCGCTCTTTCCGGCTGAAAAATGGATCCCTCACTTTGGATCGCAAAGGTTCATGACCGGAGACATGTTTGAAGATCATGTCGTTCTTCAAACGCGCTGGCATCGGATCCATGGAAACAAGCCCCGTCTTCCCTTCAATCAAGAGGACCTGTTTGCCAACATCTTAGGAATATGATTGGTAGATTTGATCATTTTGATAAGCGCCAATATCAAAAAGAAAGGAAAAAACCAATACTCGTTCTTAACTCTCGGAGGGATGAATGGTTTCCTCAAGAGAGGAAAACATTTTTTATCGGTGTAAAAAATAAATTTATCTTTAAGAAAACTCTATTCAGACGATCGTTTGTCATGCGTTTCATAATTCAATTACCTTTCGCATTATCTATAGAATCGTTCATCGTTCTCGATGAACAAGAAAAAGAGTTCATCACCAGACTATTTTGGATCTTATTCTATAATTATGTAGCAAAAATCCAGCTCATGGATAAAAGGACTCTTGAATTGTTGAGAGATAATATTGATATCAAATTATTTGATGAGAAAGATACCAGAGAGATCCATTCGATTGAATTTCAATTGACCAGACCAAAGTATTTTTTCCTGAAAGAGGATTTGGAAGACTTCCAAAAAATCCTTGATGTTTTGTCTCAACCCGTTTCCGAGGGAGAGGCCACGTATGCTGAATTCATCATGTCACTCATCCATGATTTATTTAGACTCCAACAGGCATTGAAGGATCAAGATCGTGATGATTTTGAAATCATGACCGCAAAAGTGATTGACATCAAACGTCGTATATCTTCTCATTTTTTCAATCCAAAACTAAATTATTTTCCACGATTATTGAAAAGCTTTCTTCAATGGAAACTAAACCCTGACAATAGCAATAAGGCGGTTTTGATTTTATTTCAATTTTTAACCATGCTTTTTTCTGACGATCCACGCAGAGCCATTCCCGATTTCAATGACGAAATGGCGTTACAAAATTCCATTCAAATCCTTGGAGAATTATGTGTAGAATATGGACGTAAAAAAGAGGAGATTTTGGAATTATTGGAAACCCATACCCAAAATCCATCCATGTTATACAAGCTCATTTATTCGTATTATCCAAAATCGTTGATCAAAGTTGTTTGTGATAATGATGATTTTCACGATATTAATCCTGGTTCAATAAATGAAGAAATGTTCAAATATCTTTTGACCTATTTCATTCTTTTGAATCTACACAAAAAAGATGGTTTGCGACGACAACAACAACGACAGCAACAGCAAAAAGAATTCAAATCATTCTATGAAACCGAAATGTATCATCTCCTCATCGACAGTGTGATCAAACGCAAGAAAAATGTATTAATTGGATTAAAAAATACCCCTTTCTTTCAACAACACAAAAAGAAGATTGAAAAAATAGTAAAAGAAGGGATCGTAGATCATATTTTCCAATCCGGTGCCATCGTTTCGGATGCAAAGTATAAGTACTCGTCCGATGATATTACTCCGGAGCAATTAACAATGATTATGGATACATTGAAAACAAGCTATGTCCAAAAATTTCTTCATAGCTTTCAATGCATAGACGTAAAAGAAGAAGGCGAAAAAAATAATTTAGTCTTTCATTTCCATCGTCCACCCCTTTTGGACAATTCCTACAAAAGTATTGTGGATCGCGTAAAACAAAATTTTCGACTAAAAGATCTTCAAAACATTATGGATGCGATTATTCTATGTGTCAAGAAAGCCTTGTCCGATGCCGCCATGAGACGAAAAAAAATAGAAGATGCCATGAAGTTGCTTATCAAATCTTATTTGCAGAAAAAAAAGAAGACAAAGACAAAATTGAAAAAAAATGCTCCCCAAAACATTTTGACTCTTCCTCGTCGTCATTCCGAACCATCCTTTGTACCCCATCGTGCACCTCCATTGGCAAGCGGGCATATATATGGACGTCTTGATGTTCCGGATATTGAGGTGAATCTCGAGGAAGTCTTTCAAAACATTTTCACCATGTTCACCATGTCCGTCGAAAATGCCCAAAATTATATGGAGAAAACGGTCCTTCGTAACGCGAAAACCGCGTCTGCTTGGATTGCGTATGTTTGCTCGCATTATGATCATCGTCAAGGGGATTTCATCTACGACGAAATCATATCTCATATGATTCTCTCCGCCCTTTGCCGGTACGGCCTCAGGGGCAATATCTTGAAAAAAATAGGACAAAAGGGAATCCATTTGCTCCACTCGTTGTATGATCAAAATGGATCACCCAAAGGAATTATTTATGTGGATTTTCTTCCAACGACAGGATATACGGATAAAGATTTGTATCACGAATTTTCCAAGGAGCATTTATCCATGTGTGCTCTGTTCCGAAACAATGATTCCGAAACCCTCGGTAAAGGATTTCTGTGTTTTATCGGAATAGAAGAGATGATTGATTTTATTTTTTCTTCTTCCAAAAAATATTCCAAATACGAATTTGCAACCGCCTTTCCCATGCCGTTTACATCCGAGTCCAAATATACAACCTTTTTCAAAGAAATCCATTTTTTCATGCAGAGTTATCGAACCATCTTTCGTGGAAGAACTCCCGATGATTTTAAAACATGGACGCAACACCGTTCTCCATGGTTTGGACGTCGATTAAACTCGGATCCATTCGATCCAGCAATAGTGTTCAGGAATGCATTACAAATTCAAACGATAGAATCCACGCAACAATATATCGAAGACACGGTCTTGATATCTGTTTCCGACACCTCTGCTTGGCTTGACTATCTTTTTACGAATTACAATGGTCAATCCACAGAATTATTGTATCATCAAAAATTTGCTCATATAATACTATGGACATTGAGTTTCTATGGGATGGAGGGCGCAATCGAAGCATCCCTTACCACGAAGAGTCTCCTTCTTGTCAATGCCATTTATTCGATATATGATACTCCGGAAACTCCTTCCGGCGTTATTTTTGTAAAAGGACTACCAAGCAATGATTATACGGACAAGGATTTTTATCGAGAATTTCGTCAAGTGATTCGCGATTCTTTGAGTATGTGTGCTCTCGTACGCGTAACGGAAAAGATCAATATTGGTGGTTTTCTTTGCTTCCCCACAATGGAATGCGTCGTACGATTTCTTTCGACCTATCAAGACCATTCTCGTTTTACAATCATGTTACCAGGTTTTTCAAGCCCTGTGTATATAGCGACGTTTGGAATAGTCGAAGCGTATGAGAAACGAACTCCCGAACGATTTCTTCAATGGACACAAAGCCGTTCCAAATGGTTTGGTTTGGTGCTTGAACATCCGTTGGACAATCCCTCATTATCTGTTTCTACGTATTCTCCTTTGGTCGAGATTGGAAATAGAATCTATTTTCAAATTCTTGACGTTCTGAAGAGTGAGTTCATCACGGACCTACCGATACCAAAATCAATCATCGATCGACAAACATTATCAGGAATGATCACTCAAATGGTACTTGAGGGAGATTGGGATGAAGAAGATCGTTATATTCTGCTTTCCTCCAACATTTTGCCCTGGGATTGGACCGTCCGAATCATTCGAGCCGCGTTTGAATTATTGGAAAAACATCCGGATCTATGGAAACAAAAATTTCAACAACAACAATAAGCTTTTTAAAAAAAATGGACATTGCAATCTTTAATCCAACTCGCTTCGCTATTCAAAAAAACAAGAAAGGATGAAGAGATGGATGACCAGACTTCCCCGTGAGATGGTTCAACACATTGGTTCTTATTTTCCTCTTTATGTACGAAAAGGCTTGACGGATTCTTTTCCAGAGCATCTTTTATCATGTCTTATAGAACCCAGGAATGAAAAAGGCGAAGCGGTCCGTATGATCTCCTATTATCATCATTTGCCTGATTATTATCATAAACCAGAATACGGACTTGCGATTAAGAAATGGAATAGTAGTTCTACCTCCGATGGTTTTATCTTGCGATACCACCGTTTGGATTTCCAATTTTATATCAGCATCCATTCCTCCTTGACGGTGACCCTGACTATGATCCCTCAATGGAAATTGACCCCTCTTTTGCAAAAAGTCCTTGCAGATCCCGAACTGATCAGCTGTCTTTCAGAAGACGTTATGGCGATCGACCTTAAACCCTCCTATATCGAATTTTTCTGGATCCAGCCCTACACTCTTGGTTATTTTGTTCCGGATCATGACACAGATCCAGGGGGTCGACGTCACATTCTTCAGAGAGCTTCAAATCTCATCAATACACTCTGTAACAAGGTCAAGAAGATCAAGAAACGACATAGGGATAGGGGATGATCATCACCGCGTAGGTGGTATCGTGCTATTTTGCCACGCCTGCCAGATCATCTCGGCCAGAATCTTGTACCCCGCGTCATTAGGATGGATACCATCCGAGCCCAGCATCTGTGGCGTCTGCAACCCCTTACCGGTCGTCGCGTTGTATCGCGGATCCACAAAAACACAATCGATCGTGGCCGTTTCACAAATTGAAGCCATCATCGGATCCGCATAATCTGCTGCCTTTTCCAATCCTTTCAGATAATAAAAGCCCAAATACACCACGCGTTCTACCCCGTCTTGGTACGCATCCTGAAGAATGGAGGATGCGATGCTCATCGAATGCTGAATCATCTGACGACACGCATCATTCCATGCCTCACAATCCCTTCGATGACTGATCACATCATTACCCCCTCCATCCATAATCAGCGTCGTGATGTTGCTCGGGACATGTTTATTCAGATCCAGGTACTGGGATCGAATACTTTTCACCCATCCATCTTCCAGCGAAGCGCCCACCAGGGCATGATTCTCAATGGAATGCCCCTCCCAGGTCTCGAGCCATTTCGAAAGAGGACTCGGCTGACCGCCGAAAAAAGGTAGCCCACTCCAAAACATGGAATCCCCAATTATCACCGGTCTTGAGGCCTGAGTAACACAGAGTAGGCTTAGGACATACGTAAACAATATCAATCTCATTGGTCGTCGACTTCTTCTTTTAGAATAGAAACCTCCTATTTTTAAATCAGTCAATCAGGCAAAATGATTTAAAATTAAGAAAGTTGGGTTAGAAACGATGATTCAGAAACCCATCCGAGATTTTCTGGTGGAGAATGCCATCGAGGAACGGATTCCTTATTTTGGTCGTGCACGGCTGTACACATTGCCTATGAAACAACTGCGTCGATCGCCTTTTCAACTGCCACGCGAGGTGTTTCATTTTGTCACGGCGATCTATCTCATTGGAAAAAGCGGTGGGCTGGCTGGTGGTGATGGTCAAGATACTCCTACGAACAACGGTGGTCGTACGTTTGAGCTAAGAATCAATTCGTACAAACAACTCGTTACGGACAAGGATTTATCGGATATTTCTCATCAGAACAATGATCGCAACAATCTGCTTGGGGATCCCGTTTTTCTTGGTATGAATACTTTCATGTCTCTTGCGCTACTGGAAGAAGGTCGAGGAAGTGTAGAAGATTCCGAAGGGGGGGGAGGAATCAGCCTTTTAGTAGAATATGCCAAGATATCACCGGAGGCCTACCGCGCCATGCATCAGAATGACATTGTGCTCGTCAGTAAACAGAAAGAGACAGAGATTATGCAATTTCGAGGTAATTCTCCTTGATCCATTGAAATTATCTCTTGATTCTTCCAAAATCCATCATGGACATCAGAATATCCTCTCCAGAGGGTTGCTGATATTTGTAACCCAAATAACCCTTTTTATGTTCTCCAATCATAACCCAGCCTATCGCACCCACAAACATTTTAAAGTTGCTTAGATAATCACGATGTAATTGTAGTTCTTTTTGGCTTTTTCCTTTTCCTTCATTCCATCTGTCAATCTCATCATGATGTATAGAATTCAAATAATCTCTCATAATATCCTGAACTTCTTTTGCCATGCCAGAAAAAACATCCTTACCTTCCATGTAATTATGATCAAGACTTTTTTCCGTTTCCTTACGGACGCATCTGCATATCCTACGAATATCTCTAAGAATGGATTGGATATTGTAACGATCTTCTTCACTTTTGATGATGGGATCATCATAGGTCCATGTGAATTCCTTCTCTTTTTCCAAATCAGGTCTTCCTTGATTCCTGTAGGCCGATTTGAATGTAACAGTTCTCGTCTTGTTATCCTTGTGGATCACCGTAAAAGGGGAACGGCTTAACGAGATGTCAATATTAGGATTGATTTCTTCACGGAGCCGGTCCATAAACTCGGGTTCAAAATAAACTTTGTCTCCAATGCGGAGAGATCCGGGTGTGGTCGGTGCCATGATGATTCCTTTTTTATTTTGGACCCCAAAAAAAAAAATTATTACACCGATTTGGACAGCCCAATAACGGCACAAGCCATTCGTCCGCCAGCATTGCCCGTCTTGAGCGATTCTTCTTCTAATTTTTGAATCATGGATTCCGTAGATCGTCCGCCCTGGATTTTGTATTTCCTCTCATTACACAATTCGGAAAGCTCCTTGAAATTCATCTCGCGATAGTATCGGATGTCAGGGAGACCACCCGCTTGCGGATCCTGTACAAGAATTCCTTTCAAACCCAGATCATCTTCATAATAATGAAGAACAACGCTCCGTCCCGCAACCATGGACGGTGTTAGATACGGCGAGTGATAACGGAGTTGGACAGCGCCATACTTATCCGCCGTGATATTATTCATCAGATCGCCGTGATGATGATCTCCCTGATGCATGTGTGTATCGGAACCGTGTTGGACACCCGTGGGATTGAAATGTGATCCAAGAGTATCGCAACCCCCGGTCAGATCGCCGTATTCATGGATATGAATGGCGTGCGTGGAATGAGGCTCAAAACCCGCAAGTCGAATCTCCATCTCATGATTTGGATGAAACGTGACCGTTCCTGTAATCCCACTGTCATTCGTACGACCATCAAAAAAAGCAATCGCAGAGGACATTTTTTTGTACTTTATTGACTGGAAATTCATGTCCCTAAAACAAAAAAAACTGATTTTCCAGTTCGTTGATTTTGTTTTTCCAGTTCATTTGATCTTGAAATTAGAAAAAAATTGATCGCCCTTTTTTTTTCCAACAAAAACACAGGTTTCAAAAAAAATATGTCCCTTCATCTCCGCGATTATCAGCGCGAAGCTACCCAGGAAATCATCGATTCTTTTGAAGAACATGATCGTTGTCTTCTCAAGATGTGGTGCGGCACCGGCAAGACCCGTGTCTTTTTTTTCCATCTCTTGGAACAACGTCTGCCCCTCAGCGTCGTGGTCTTTCCCAGCCTTGCGCTTGTAGACCAATTCCGCAAGGATTATTTGAACAACGCTCAATGGAAAGACCATGTTTGTAAATTTCAGGTCCTGGTGGTCTGTATGTACGGCACCACCGATGCCGACGATATTGAGAGGTTTATCGACGACAGTGACCACCGTCCCAAGATCATCGTTGTGACCTATCAGAGTTTCCATCTCGTTCATAATCTTGAGGCGGATCTCATGATCTTTGATGAGGCGCATCATGTCGTGGAAGACCGTGTGCGTGATCTCGTCTTTTCGGAATCCGAAGAGAAGGTGGTGGTCAAGAAAATGCTCTTTGTCACCGCGACCCCCGAGAAGAAAAACGGCATCGATATGCTCGACGGCATCTGTTGTGGACCCGTGGCCTACGACTATACTTATTGCCAAGCCGTGAATGAAGGGGTCTGCAACGCGTTTCAGGTCGTCCCCTTTGCGGTCGCGCCGCGTTTCGAAGGCGAGAACAGAGTCCGCAATATCCTTCCCCAGCTCGAAAAGGACGCCAATGCGGTGGGTCACGGTCGTATCTTGACTTTCCATGGCCTTGCGGAAGCCGAGTCCAACTCCCGGTCAGATGTCCTCCGTTTCGTCAAGACGGCACAGGATCATTTTAAGGAAAACTCCAGCGTCACGGTTCGTGGAATCAAAGGCTCGACCGCTAAGGAAGACCGTGACAGGCTCCTCTGGGAATTCGAGTCATGTCCCGATAACAAAATGTCTCTCCTCGCGAGTTGCAATACGATGGGTGAAGGTGTGGATACTAAGACCGCCAACAAGGTTGTCTTTTTCGATCCCAAGACGTCCCACAAGTCGGTCGCCCAGGCCATTGGTCGTGTCACCCGTCTTCAGCCGGGAGGTGTAAGCGAAGTTCACGTGATCATGGACATGGATCTTGAGGCGCTTCAGGAAACCCAGGACTCGACGACCCTGACCGTCGAGGAAAAGGATGCCACAATCCGCGAGGCCTTGGGGAAGAGCATGTGTGTGACCCTTAATGTCTTTTCCTGGCTCAAGGAGGAAGACCCCGAGTACGCGTCTATGTGCCTCCACTACCCCAACCGCTTCTCCTCGAATGAGGTCCATCGGAACCTGGAGAGACAGGGATGCGTCGTGGAGGAAGAGGCTTTAACGATCGAAAAGATGTTTGGTACGGAAACGCTCGAGGAGGCTGCGGAGAAGCAAGGAGGAGCGATCGAGGTCCACAACACAAGCATGGAGACCCCGATTGTCAGGATCGGAGAGGGTGACGTCGTTGCCCGCATTGCTGAAGGAGAAGAAGAGGGAACGTATCACGAGGTGATGATGGAGGATGATGGTGGTGAGCAGCAGGTGGAGCCACCGCGTCGGAAGCCGTTCTTCCGCGTACCGAAGGGATCGGATGGGTTCAGCGTGATGTGGAAAGTCGTGGCGGATGGCATGGGAAGGTCATTGCTGGAGTTTGATGCGGGGGGTATTACCCCTTCGGATAAGGTCGATCCAACTCTGATTTATGTGAAGAAAAACGATAAAAGTCCTCCTACAAACGAAAAGGTCAAATTTACCAAGAACGGAGTCGTCCACGAGATTTGTATTGGTCAATTCTGGGCCAATATCAAGAAAGGTCATAACAAGGATCTTCGCGATCGTCTCTTGGAAAACGACATCCTGAAGGCCGATTACGACAAATGTCAGGAGAAAAAAGAGATCACCCCTTCGGATAGGGTCGATGCCACTCTGATTTATGTGAAGAAAAACGATAAAAGTCCTCCTAAAGAGGAAAAGGTCAAATTTACCAAGAACGGAGTCGAGCACGAGATTTGTATTGGTCAATTCTGGGCCAATATCAAGAACGGCCAAAGCAAGAATCTTCGCGATCGTCTCTTGAAAAACGACATCCTGAAGGCCGATTACGACAAATGTCAGGAGAAAAAAGAGCATAAACCAGAAATTCCCATCACCCCTTCGGATAGGGTCGATGCCACTCTGATTTATGTGAAGGAAAACAAGAAAAGTCCTCCTCAAGACGAAAAATTTACCAAGAACGGAGTCGAGCACGAGATCTGTATTGGTAAATTCTGGTCCAATATCAAGAACGGCCATAACAAGGATCTTCGCGATCGTCTCTTGGAAAACGACATCCTGAAGGCCGATTACGACAAATGTCAGGAGAAAAAAGAGATCACCCCTTCGGATAAGGTCGATGCCACTCTGATTTATGTGAAGAAAAACAAGAAAAGTCCTCCTCAAGACGAAAAGGTCAAATTTACCAAGAAAGGAGTCGAGCACGAGATTTATATTGGTAAATTCTGGTCCAAAATCAAGCAAGGCCAAAACAAGGATCTTCGCGATCGTCTCTTGGAAAACGACATCCTGAAGGCCGATTACGACAAATGTCAGGAGAAAAAAGAGCAAAAAAAGTCCTCCACGAGCAACTCGGCTCCTCCTCGTATCTCTCTTCCCCAGGACCAACAACAACCACCCCTTCTTTCTTCAGACGAGCTCGTCTCCCCGCGCGCTCCCTTGCCTCCTTGCACTATCGAGACGGATAGTGCCACCATGACGATGAAGCAGTGGCATCAGAAAGCCTTTACCATGCGGAGTGAACGTCTGGCTTCCATATTCAGCCAAGATCCTCAACGGTGGCATGCCTATCACCAGACTCGCGAGCAGACCACGCATGATTATGATCCTCTCGACCGCGTTGTTCAAGAGATGAAGGCCTTGAAGCATCGTAAAACCAAGACGGTGGCGGATCTTGGATGTGGTACCGGCAAACTGGCACGGGAATTAGGATCAAACAAGAAATTTGATATTAAGAGCCTGGATTTTGTGGCGCTTCCCGACCAACCCGAATCGTATGCGTGCGACATCTCACGGTGCGATATCCTGGAGGATAATTCAGTGAACATTGCGGTACTGTGTCTGGCATTGTGGGGCACCAATCTGGAGGATACCCTGCGATCGGCGTATCGTATTCTGGAGACCAATGGAGTGCTTTACCTTGTCGAGCCTACTCGACGATGGACAGTGGACGCCAGAGAACCCGTCCAAAGTTTATTGGATTTGGTCACGTCCATCGGCTTTCAAGTAGTCACCTCGGAGTTTCAAGCGGACGATCGTTTCTTGAAGTTTGCCTTTTTCAAACTTCTCAAGAATGCTTGAAGGATATTTCTATCATTACAAGTAAAACAACAGGTTCTGATTGGAACGTTGTTTACAAAGTCATATTGATCCTGATTCCTCATGATCGCTCTCAAACAGATAAATTTACTGGGATCCTGTTAATATGAGAGTTTCTGTTGTGACCGTGGTTGCTTCCAAATTTTCAATTGTGATTGTACTACCACCAACTTGGTTTTGTAATTTTTCCACTTGCAATTTTAATTGTTGAATATTCAAAAATAATAGATTAATTTGTGTTTGTAAAGACTCAAACGCACAAATCAATGAACAATGATCCATCATCTCTATAATTAAAAAAAAATTTTTTTTATTTGTAAATGACAACGTGGAAATCACGAACTTCCGCCGCTGATAATCAATGGTACTCAGTAACTTATGGAAATGGATTATTTGTTGCTGTTTCTGGAACTGGATCAGGAAATAGAGTGATGACAAGTTCCGATGGGATTACGTGGACATCACGAACTTCCGCCGCTGATAATTTTTGGACTTCAGTCACTTATGGAAATGGATTATTTGTTGCTGTTTCTTTAAATGGATCAGGAAATAGAGTGATGACAAGTCCTAATGGGATTAATTGGACATCACGAACTTCCGCCGCTGATAATTTATGGACTTCAGTAACTTATGGAAATGGATTATTTGTTGCTGTTTCTTTTAATGGATCAGGAAATCGAGTGATGACAAGTCCTAATGGGATTACGTGGACATCACAAACTTCCGCCGCTGATAATCAATGGTACTCAGTCACTTATGGAAATGGATTATTTGTTGCTGTTTCTGAAAATGGATACCCAAATCAAGTGATGACAAGTCCTAATGGGATTACGTGGACATCACGAACCTCCGCTAATGCTAATAATAGTTGGTATTCAGTAACTTATGGAAATGGATTATTTGTTGCTGTTTCTGGAACTGGATCAGGAAATAGAGTGATGACAAGTTCCGATGGGATTACGTGGACATCACGAACTTCCGCCGCTGATAATTTTTGGACTTCAGTCACTTATGGAAATGGATTATTTGTTGCTGTTTCTCGAAATGGATCAGGAAATCGAGTGATGACAAGTTCCGATGGGATTAATTGGACAACACGAACTTCCGCCGCTGATAATCAATGGTACTCAGTAACTTATGGAAATGGATTATTTGTTGCTGTTTCTTTAACTGGATCAGGAAATCGAGTGATGACTGGGACAACTCAAGTAGCACCAACTTTAGGTCCTTTTACCATTCCAACCCAAGTCTATGGAGATAGTCCATTTACGATTACTCCACCAACATCGAATAGCGATGGATCCTTTAGTTATAGTAGTTCCAATACAGCTGTTGCCACCATCAGCAATGATATTATTACCATAACAGGTGTTGGATCATCTACCATTACAGCGACTCAAGCTGCCACAACGAATTATTTTTCTGCCACAACAACTACGACTTTTACAGTGGTTTCAAATTCAGAATCAAATCCTGTCGTAATTTCATCTAATGAACAATTAGTTTATTTTCTAAATTCAACAGCTATTTATTGTAATATAATAGCTGATATCACAGTCACAGAAAACCTCTTTTCATTATTAGGGACAAAAATAATTACTAATAATAGTTCTCAAAATGTAAAAATAAGTCGATAAGGGCCAAGCATTCATGTCATTGAATGTGATTTTTAACCAAAAAAAAAAAGTGATGTTCTTATTTTTTGGAAGGAAGAGATGAAATCTCTCAAAAAGATTGAAAATAAACAAAATGACAACAACCCCTTCTTCATCGATGGAAACCATGCCCCTGCGTCTGCAGGACTACCAAGAATTCGTTCAACAGGTTACCAGTAAGGAATCCAATTCCATGGAGGCTTTCCTGAATCGTATCCGTTCCCTGGACGACCAGGATCAGGCTCAGATCCCTCTCCTGATGACCTCGGCGATCGGTCTTTCTTCCGAGACCGGAGAATTCAATGAGATTGTCAAGAAGATTCTTTTCCAGGGCAAGCCTTTGACCGATGACAATGTGTTTCATATGAAACGCGAGCTGGGAGACATCCTCTGGTACTGGATCAATGCCTGTCGAGCGCTCAAGCTGGACCCCAACGACGTGGTCCGTGAGAATATGGAGAAATTAAAGGCACGGTATCCAGGCCTGGCCTTTAATGCCGACCGATCGGAGAATCGCAAGGCGGGTGATCTTTGATCTCCATTTTTTCCATAAGATCTTGAACATAAGCGTCGTGATGTCCTCGTACATGATTAAAGGCCTCGGTCGCATCACGATTATGATATCTGCGCAAGACGTGAGCACCACCTGGATGTTTAGTAGCGTACTCTGTCACATCAAAAGAATGATTATCAATCTGTATAATGATTCTTGTTGGCTGTGCTTGTGACATGTTTCCCATTTTTTATCCTCTATATTTATTGAATGATATATTTTTTCCTCCACGTATCAAGAAACGGGTTGTGGAGAGATTTTGCTGATGGCATTGGGTGCAATTTCGGCATCTTCCTTCTCTCGCTCGGCCTGGAGTTGCTGGGCGAGATTCTTAAGACTATCGTGTTTCTTGTCATGAATACCTTTGACACCACGCGGGTTATGATTATTCTCCTCTCCGGGGCTATCTTGTTCGGTGTTCGTCATTGCAGAAGGACGCTGAATCAAAGGACTCGTCTCGATTCGTCGTTTCATCCCCATGAGATCTTCAGGAGCGGTTTCCTCCACGATCCGGGGCGGTGATGTCGGCATCGGCGATTCCTTGAGAGTAGTAGGTTGTTGCAGGACCTGCATCGGTTGTATGGGCTGTATGGGCTGGATGACAGGCGCCGGCGCCAGAGGCATCATCGATTGATGAATGCTTCGTCTCATGTTGATCGCCCATTCAAAGGCCTTGTTGTCTTCATACTTTTGCATCACCCCGGTACTCATAAACACAATCACCGAGGGTACCATCCGGATGGAATATTTATCTCTTTCATTAAGAATGGTGGATCGAATGTCCGCATGATCCACACAGATCTTGCGAAAATCCAGGACATCACGAACAATCTCAAACAATTCCGCGCATTTCGAAGAGTACTTGCTGTAAAAAATTACCACGATATTGCTCTCCATATATGTTTTACATTCGTGTGGACGCATTTCTTAAATCAAGACATTCATGACGACGATTCTTCCTGATTATCATCATTGTCATCATTGTCATCATCACTGCGATAATCTCTGGGATGACCACGAGAGCGTCCACGTCCACGGTCAAGGATGGAATCGTGATCGTCGTCCTCGTCGTCGTCGTTCATATCGTCGTCGTCAAAGAGATTAGAGACGACCTCTTCGCTGACTGGATGTCGACATAATGGACATTTCATGTCCAAGGGACTCATCTTGACAAGACAAGATTTATGAAAAAAGTGTTTACATTCGAGGGCGATACGAAAACATTCTTCCTGACAGATACCACATTGCTCCGACTTTTTCTTATGGATCATGAAAGATTTGTAAAAGATGCAGGCCTCGCATTCCTGATCTTTCTTGACCAGGCGACAGCAATCCCTACACAGGCGATACCGCTCCGGGAACTCCCAAACGTACAAGATGGCACGCTCGATATTTTTGAATTTTTTACATCTTCCCTGATACTGTTGAGAAGCGAGGTGTGGATGAACATAATATTGAACTCGGACACGAACAGAATCATGAATACTACCCTCCCCATAGATGATGGCGCTCACCAGCGTATATTGATCCGAGGCAATACATGAGTTTTTGAGATCGACATTATAAGACCATCCGCTTCCGATAAAACGTAATTTATCAATATTCTTTTGAATAAGAAGCAATAAATCTTGCATGATTCCTATTAAAAGACTGGAAAAAAAAATATTTTCTTCTATTCGCCACGGAAGATAAAGAACAGAATAATGGTCAGCAAGATCCAGGAGAAGATGTAGGCGGTAGTGGAAAGAATAATTTTTTTCCATGGCATGATCTGGACTCGGGGAGAATAGTACGCCATCAATAAACCGATGCCAATAACAATAAAGACGATGCCGATAATTTTAAGTAACATGAAGTGGAAGTGGTTTTTTTTTTGTTGGTGAGACAAAAAAAAAATTGTTAGGTCGATATGAATTTTTCTTTTTTCGACGACAACAACACCAAAAGAAATGGATTGCATTTGTGGTATATGCCTTCTTCCCATGGATCAGCATCGCCGTCGTCATCAACTACAATGCCATCATTCTTTCCACAGGGATTGCATTCGAAAATGGCACCAGTATAAGGTTAATTGTCCCTTGTGTCGTAAAGGCGACGGCGACGGCGATGGAGACGAAGAAAAAGAGGATCTTTCTCTCTCGATGACAGCCATTGCACGATGTTTTTACATGGTGGAATCATTTACTCTAATGATTGTTTTCAGCTTGTGGACGTCTCTTATCATAGGACTCTTTGCAATATCTATCTTTCGTTTTTTTTCCCAGTTTTCTTTTCTGTATCCTCAGACGACTCTTCCTGCATCTTATCATCAGGAGATGGGAGGAAATTTATCATGGCCCGTATGTTTCCCTCACGAGGAGCCCTAATCTAAAGAATAAAGCGATAGGGGAATCAAATGTCGATTCAAGAGGATTGTCGTCCTTCTCTCCGCGGAGAGATGAAAAAGGCACGTCACTCGGGGTATGATCTGACCTCTTCTCTATTTGAGTTTATCGATAATGCGCGGGATACCGGTTGTGAGGAGATTCGGATGGATCTTCGGGAAAAGATAGAGGGTAGTAGTGGTAGTACCGGGAACGGTGGAATCAAGGGACGCAAGATCTTCAAGATTATCATTTCCGATAATTTCTCGGAAGGGATTCCTCTTTCTGTGCTGCGCACCATGTTTTCTTGGACCTACGATCGTCAGCGATTGTCGGACCAGATTGGTGAATACGGCACCGGGTTCAAATCGGCCTCGGTCAATCTGGGTAATAGATTATGTGTCTATACCCTGGATGCCTCGACGGGGGGTTATTATCGTGCCATTGCGGATTGGGAGGAGATGGAAGAAATGAATGTATGGGATCCTACGGTAGAGGAAATCGATATGGAAAAATATCGCATGTATCATCCTTGGGAGGTGGGAACGTCGTTTGTGATGGAGAGTCTGCGACACGAGTTTTTTTATCATCCGAGGAATCATCCTTGTATTGCGCAGACCTTGTATGAGAATATGGCCTATCATTACAAATATTTTCTGGAGGCCTTTCCGGAGAAAAAGATGACGGTGAGGGGTATTTTTGAGAATGGGGAGCCCGTCACGATGAAGACATTGTCTTGTCAAGAGGGTCTGGAGAATTGTTCCTTCTTTCGAAAGGCGCTCCACATAGTGGAGAGCCGGGTGTTGGTGTATCTTGATCAGGCCGGTTTTTTCAATTATTTTGTGCAACGTGCCCCTTCTTCGTCCACGGGAGGAAAGATTGAGATGGTGGAAAATGTGGGGACACGAAAAAATGGGAATGCGATCCTCAAGCCCGTCGAAGTCAGTATACGGATTCTGGCCAATATGAGGTTGATTGGGGAAGTTGAATTCCGAAGCTGTGTGTATTTTACACCCGTTTCCATGGAAACGACGACGACCACCGAAGCGGAAGAACCCCCTCCGACCTCGTTGGGAACCATCGATGTGATTCTCAATGACCGTGTCGTGGGAAGAGATCTGACTCTTCGAAAAAAAAGAACCGATGGTCTTATGGATTATGTAAAACACGAGGTTCGTATCTTGTCCAAGGAACTAAGCTCGATCCTTGGTATTCAATACAATAAAAAGAGCCATTTTGCCGACAACGAGCTGAAATACACCCTGGAGCATGTACAGGGCGTGCATGAAAAGATGATTGTCCGTCAGTACAATATGACCGTTACCACAACCGATCATGTATCGGCTTTGGATTCTATGGGAAACAGTACGGTAATGGGAGCAACAACAAAGGAAGACGAGTTTTTGTCCATGATTCCGCATATTGAAACGCTTTCTTCTGTCCCTTCGACGCCATTGCCAACACCACCACCACCACCTCCACCATCTCTGTCGCTACCATCATCATCACTGGCACCAGAACCAGAACCAGCTTTACCTTCTATAACAGTACCACAAGATGGGAGTAGTGGTGGACGACGTAAGAATTTCACGACCCAGGCCAAGATCTCGATCCTCACGGCACAAGAGTGTCGTGATTCCGAGATGGATTTTCTTTTAAAACAGGATATACTTCCTTTTGACTATGATCACATTTCGGATCGAACCAATAATTCAGAGGACAATGGTCAGGCATTGAGTGTCATCTTGCATGCCATCAAGAGCCGGCGTCCCATCGCCTATGAAAAGATCCTGAAAAATCGTACCGAGTATATAGTGGACCTGTTGAATTGTATCACGAGTAGCAAGATCTTTCGAGAAGCGTATCAAGAAGGGAAGATTGTTGTGAAACCCCCTCCTGAGAAATGCTCATCGTCTATAGAGATTATGAAGGGTATCTTTTTCTCGGGTTGAAAGAAGTATATGATTTTTTCATCTATTTTTTTTTTCATTTTACATAAAATATGAAAATTACCATCCGATCATTGAATGGAATCAACTCCGAGATCGAAGTTTCACCAGAAGATACGGTGTATCGGATCATGCAAATAATACAGGCACAACATCGTGTTCCTTTGCATGAAATTCAATTATTTTTTGGAGCACGACGTCTCCGATTTGATGAAATACTATCCAATAGCGGAGTCGTCGATGGGAGCGTTATAATTTTATTTATTAGAAGAATTGCAAATATTACCCAATTACGACGTTTACAGGATTTTTTAAGAAGTCATGCTGATGGGGGAGAAGAACATAGAAATAATTTACAAGCCCTTAGAGCCCATTTATATGGAACATTAGCAGTCAGTGGTGGCGGTGGTGGTGGTGGTGGCGGTGGCGAAATGCCAGATCAGACGATTCGAATTTATCTTCGTAATGAGAATCCTGATGGTCCGCGTGATCATTACATTGATATCTCTCCTGTATCTACGGTCCGTCAGCTTTATCAAACAATACATGAATTGACTGGTATCCCCGATGATCAATTAATTGTATTATATCAAGGACAAGAATTGCGTTTACAAATGGATAATACCCTATCGAGTCTCGGCATACGGGATGAGAGCATCATTACATTTTTTCGATATCGACAGAGCGGTATAGACGAAGAAGACGCCGTTGCTGTATACCGTGTTGGTGGAGGTGCCGTTGCCGGTGCAGGCGGTGGCGGTGGCGGTGGCGGTGGCGGTGGTGGTGGCCCTGTAGTCGTACTTCATGAAGGACCAATCCTTCGACAACCCGGTCGACGTGCTGGAGGGGGAGGTGGTGCAGCTTCATCACCACCCCCACCTCCCAATAAAAGAGTCGATAAGCTCCTACAGCAACTCGCGAAAAAAAATCAGAATTGGAAAGATCTTCTGACCCAACAACAGAAAAGGACACTTAAAAAGCATCAGGATGCCGTCACCTTGGAAGCCTTTCGGGATCCAGTCACGATTCCACAAAGCGGGCATACTTTTCAGAGGAATACTTTGAGGGAGATGATTCGTAAGGGATCGATGTTTTGTCCTTTGACCAGGAAACCCTTGAATCAAACACTGGAAATGATTCATACGATGCAACCAAGTTTTCACGTCCGGGATGGAACCGTGGAGATTCTTGAGAGAATATTGCAACGTATACCACCCACTGTCCCTTCACCAGTCCAACGAATGCTTGCGGAAATGCACGTGGATGCCTCGGAACGAGCACCTTTTCAAACATTCCTTCGTGAACAAGGTATTTCCTCTCAATCCTCCACCCAACAACAACTTAAAAAAGCATGGACTCGTTATCGTCGTCTCAAGACCATGTCCTCTAAGAAGTAGGTGTGATATGATATTGGGAACGAAGCCTCTCATGTTCTTCTTTGACCGCCTCTACCGAGATGGTATAGGTCTTGTTCATATTCGATTGGAAGGTGTACATGCCTTTTAGATCGGGTTTTTGTAGCGCCCCGTGCAAAGAATTCATGGTAGTGATCTTCTTTCCATTGCATCGATCCAACAGCTCCCCCGTCTTGAAAAAATCACCGGCTGCCACGGCACTTCCCTGCATGACATTAAAAATCACCACTCGTGGTTTATGTCGATTTTTGGGAGACACCGCCTCCATAAATTGGAGAAAGGTACCATTATCGATTTTATTCTTCTGATCATAACTTGGTGACAAGTCATCCAGACCATCATGGATCTGGATGCTATACTCAATATGCATTAATAGATTGAGTGTCAGAGGCAAGAACACCATCCCCGCAAAAACCATGTAATCAAGTTTTTCCACCGGCAGGAAAAGCATTCGTACTGGCTGTTCTTTTTCCTCGATGCAAAATTGACCCTTCATGATCGTATCGTCCCGAAGAATCTCAAAAGGGATGGAAGATCCAGGCGCCAGAGAGTAGAGAAGATCGGTCAGATCCATATTATCATTCATCCACATCTTGGATACCCCGCCCTTTTCCCAGACCTCGTACCCCGCGATCCTGGTGAGGATATCTCCTTTTCGTAGAGACAGCGTCGAAAATTCGGTCGCGATGGAATGCGGTACCACTTCTGTAATCATCACCCCTTTCTTTGATTCCCCTTCCATGACGGGAATACTCTGATGGAAAAATCCCCAAAAAAGAGGAATACGAACAATGACGTTTTTCAGCATAGAAGAAGCGATATTCAGATATCTTTCTATGGGAATGGCATATCCTACATCCTGAGCACCATCGAATCCAGCATTGACAATACCAATTACCTTGTTTCGACGGAGAAGCGGGCCCCCTGAATTGCCTCCATTGATGGGGCTATCCATCTGGTAATAACGCTGATGACCGCTCAAAACCCCTTGGGTGAGCTTGAGATTGGATTGTCCGAGTGGGAAACCAATCACCGTCACCTCATCACCCGCGCGACTGTCCTCCATTCCTCGAGAATCGAGTAACAGGGGACGCTGAATGGGAGGTGCATCCAGCACTTCCACGATGGCAATATCAAAAGAAGGACAGACGGACAAGACGCGAGCGGAAAAGGTTTTCTTCCCGTGAATGGGAATATGAACGCTGATGGCGACGGCGTCCTGAATGACGTGGGCGCACGTCAGGATCCGATTGGAATTCTTTTCAAAAAAAAATCCCGTACCGGCCGTGGAAGAGGAGCCGTTGCTTGAAAAGGGCAGATAATAATTAGGTACAATTTTGGTGCACACAAGTTGAACCACCGCACCTTCTTTTTGTAGAGTCTGCATATATTTTTTGTATCTCAAATAAAAAAAAATTTTGTTCTACCTATTTTTTCTTTATACAAAATAATCTGAAGGAGAGGATAATATGTGGAAAAAAAATTACCAATATTGTTGAGAAAGATATTTCTTGATGACATCTTGTTGCTGTTGTTGTTGTTCTTCTTCTTGCTGTTGAAGTATGAAAGGGAGAGTCTGACGTATGGGGGAAAGTCTCAACATCCATTGCTTCTGTTTTTTTGATCTGTCCTGTTGTTCTTGTTGTTGTTGAGAGAGCTTCCACAACGACGATTGCTCTTGTTGCTGGAGTTGCGAGATTCTTGTCTTTAGCTGAATGCGCGTTCTGCTATCGACAGGTGGTTTTTTTACCGATAAGATGGCATCAAGTAATCTGAAATTTCTATTCTGAGCTTTCAATTTCTTCAACTTTTGTTCCAGCATTGTTTTCAATAAAGTTTTACGTAATCGTGATATCCTTGCGTGCATCCTGTTATTATCTCTTACAGTGGGATTCTCGGGAAGTAGTCGTAGTTCTTGAGCATACGCAGCATTTATGTTGTCTTGATATGTTTTTTTTTCCTGTGGAGACAATGGTTCCATTCTTGATTTTTTTTATATTAACAAAAAAAAATTAACGACACCATCACCGAGTTCATAGAAACGCATCGTAACCCGCCTGCAAATAAAAAAGATTATGAAATCCAAGTGCATTTAATTGTTCGGCAAGGTTGCGTGCCATGAGGCACCTGGGATTTCCACAGTAAACCACGATCGGCGTCTGTTCCTTTTGGATGGACAAGATTTTTTTCACTTGTTGCGGCGTGTATTGTGCATCGGCGGGAAGAGAAACAGCACCCTCCAAATGTCCTTGTTGGAAATATTCCAAAGGTCGTGCATCCACAACCCTTGCGCCCCGTGGAAGGCTATCCAGAAAAGAAGGCTCGACAATGCACAACACGGGGACCGTCTGAACCATATCGTCCCATTCACCCGTCGTCTCATCTCCATACACAAAATGGAAATGACGCGGATACACTATACCATTGTCAAAAATATAGATCTGGGGGCATTCCAGAGAGACCCGCAGTGTCCCCTCTGTGTTGGTGTGGGTCATACCACTGTTGGTCAAAGAGCCATAGGCCTCGTCTTTGTGTTGCAAGGGAAGTCCCACTTTGCGTGACTCGGCACCGAAATAAAAGACGGGTCGTTGAGGTTTAAGACCCTTGACGACAAAGGATTGCATGCCCTGGGCATTGATTCGACGAGCCTGGTACGCTTTTCTTCCAGGCACTTCCCGTAGGGGAGGTAAGGCGGATTGAACGACGGTATCCATGGCCTCGGAAGCATTTTGATATGCCTGTTGAAAATGAAGAGGCGTGGAAACGGTACAGGTACCACACGGTTTGAATTTTGACATTTTTTTTCTTTCTTCCTCCAAAGAAAAAAAAAAGAAGATGCTCTTTGTTCTTTTCAAAGCCACTATCCTTCTATCCTCTCCTCCTGTGGTTGAATTCTTGTATCCAAGATATTCAGAAGGAACACAAGGCACGATTGATATTCAAACGGTTTTTTTACCGGATACACAACAAGATCGTCATACTTACACGATTGACATTAATTTGAAGCGACGCTATCATACCACCACCATTCCTTCTTCCCTCTCCTTCTTTGTCGATGCACCCACTGGACAATCTTTGAGTGCATCTTCTTTGATAGGCACCATAACCTCTAAATCGGGAGAGTTCCGTTTTGTACAGAAAATACGCCTGGATGCTGATACGAATCTTATTACATTTTATGCATAAAGGTTAAAACGTTGGATACGGCTGTAGGCTTTTTGTAATCTGTTGTTTGAAGGAATCGATGGTCGTCCAATCATCCAGCAAGAAACCGTGCACATCCCCCGAATTAGGTCCCAAGCTCCAGAAGAAATGATTCCTTTGTTTCTTACTGATTAGATATTGTACCAGCGTCTGCATCCAGGGACCATCGAGATCAGTGATCCCACCATACTCTCCAATAAAAAACGTATGTCCGTCATCCACAAGAAATCCAAAAGAATTGGTCCAATCCTGGTACAATTGCGGAATATTATAAATATCCGTCGAACTCACCACAGAACGACCATAAGTATGGGCGCTATAGACCACTCGCTGGGCAATGGTCGGGGAATCGAATTGCAGGGGGTGATATCTCGCCTGGGACAAATCTTTTCCCCAACCGATACCCTCTACGAGCATAAGCCAATGGTCCGTGTTATAGCGAGCCACGATCTCTGAAATCGCATATTCGGCAAACGAATTCCAATCTGTGCTTGTATCCCCCGTACCCCACGTCGCCCGTCCATGAGGCTCATTGAGTAAATCAATCGCAATGAGAGAAGACCGGTCGTGGTATCGGTCCAGGATCACAAACCACGTGTTGATAAAATCGCCGGCGGAAAACATGTTGTCGGTAGGACTGTACCATAGCTCCGAAATATATTCCTTGTGCAACCGATGCAGATCCAACATGATGTGCATCTGTCTCTCCTCGGCCATATCAAATAATGTGTCCAAGATCTCGATCGATTTCTTATGCTGATTTTGGGGATCCGCGCTAATCATGGATCCGTCCGGATACAAATCAAAATTATACAGGATCCATTCCGCAGAAAAGGGTACACGGATAGTATTGAATCCATTGTCCTTCATCACGTCCATGTAAAATGACATGGGATGCGTCCATAACCCATTCGTAACAAAATCCTGCGTCTCAAACCCAAACCACGAGATACCACTCAGATTATAAACTTGGTTACTCTTATCGTAAATCACACCATCCTTGGTTTTCCAGGCTTGCACTCCCACGCCTCCCAACCCCATGATGGTGGCCAGACCCAAGAACCTAAAGATGGAAACACATTTCATTCTGTCTTCTTTTTTTTTACAATGGGACACTCTGTTTAAATCAACGCATCCAATCATGGAAAGAGTCGTCTTGAAAAAAAAAAATTATTATTAAAAAATAAATGAGCAAGAGCGATCACGGCATTCTAAGCAGTGAGACACGTCCCTGGGGAAGGTTTGACATTCTTTACGATGGTGATTGCAAGATTAAACGTCTTGTGGTCACTCCGGGCAAGCGTCTTTCTCTGCAAAGCCATCATCACCGTCGTGAAGTGTGGCTCGTGATTCATGGTAAGGGCAAAGCACAGGTCGGTGAAGAAATCCGGGAATTACAAGAAGGTAGTTTGGTCACGATCGAGAAGGAACAGAAGCACCGGTTGATTCATGATGGTCCATCGGAGGCTCCGAATCTGGAGATTATCGAGATCCAGACAGGGACGTATTTTGGAGAAGATGATATCATCCGGTATGAAGATGATTTTCAACGTGTATAAAAAATTATTTTGTCAAGTAAATAATAGAGAGTTATTATGTCGATTGACGTTGTCAGAATTTCTACTATCAAGACGGCGAATCCTTATCATATCATGAAATACTCTACGTACAAAAGTCCTTTGTATACACAAAACTCGTATTCCATCTCCGCTCAAGGATCCATTTCCACTAAATATACTTGTGCATGCATTACTGTTCTTGATGTCCTGGCATCCACCACTACTTCTCTTATCATGTTAATAGCTATCATGATTCCAACACTCAATCATGGAAACCCCATATTTGCCCAAGGAGTCTATTCCTGTTCTTCTGCTGTACTGTCATTTTACAAGGCCCAATATCAGGGAACTGTTTCTTGGTCCAGCAGAGAGACTGCCAGTTTGACCCTTTACACAGGGGATGGATTGGACGTTTATATGTCCTCATTACAAAAAACTGCGGGAGGAATTATCAATTTACAGAACATCCTTAACCGTTATCCTTTTCCGTCTTCGGCCGTCATCAATAATACTAATGTAACAAATGTCACGAATGTTACTAACATCATTGAGAACCATAATGACCCCGTTCCAGGAACAAGCACAATTTATCTCCAACTCAATCCTCTTACTTCACAAACCGTTGTACAAACACCTCTCTTTAGCAATGGACTAACATTTTTAAACGGGATCAATGGTGACACGGGCACTTTTACAGGATCTCTTTTTTCTCTTGCCCACAATATTGGAACTGGAACCTCGAGTCTTGACTACAATTATTCTATCAATGGCACCTCGGTCTTATCCGCCACGGCCTTGGGATCCGGTGTCACCAGTTCATCCTTGACCAGGGTGGGTACACTTAGTGCCCTCAATCTCGCTTCGGGTACTTCCTACGAAATCGATGGCACGTCGGTCTTGTCCGCTACGGCCTTGGGATCCGGTGTCACCAGTTCGTCGTTGACCACCGTTGGAACACTTAGTGCCCTCAATCTCGCCTCGGGTACTTCCTATCAAATCAATGGTACGTCTGTCTTGTCCGCCACGGCCTTGGGATCCGGTGTCACCAGTTCATCATTGACCACCGTTGGTACACTTAGTGCCCTCAATCTTGCCTCGAGTGCTTCCTACGAAATCGATGGCGCGTCGGTCTTGTCCGCCACGGCCTTGGGATCCGGTGTCACCAGTTCATCCTTGACCACCCTTGGTACACTTAGTGCCCTCAATCTCGCTTCGGGTACTTCCTACGAAATCGATGGCACGTCGGTCTTGTCCTCCACGGCCTTGGGATCCGGTGTCACGAGCTCGTCCTTGACGAGCGTCGGAACACTTAGTGCCCTCAATCTCGCTTCGGGTACTTCCTACGAAATCGATGGCACGTCGGTCTTGTCCTCCACGGCCTTGGGATCCGGTGTCACGAGCTCGTCCTTGACAAGCGTAGGAACACTTAGTGCCCTCAATATTGCCTCGAGTGCTTCCTATCAAATCAATGGTACGTCGGTCTTGTCCGCCACGGCCTTGGGATCCGGTGTCACCAGCTCGTCCTTGACGAGCGTCGGAACACTTAATACACTCAATCTTGCCTATGAGGCTTCCTATCAAATTAATGGCACGTCGGTCTTGTCCGCGACGGCCTTGGGATCGGGAGTGACCAGCTCGTCGTTGACCAGCGTCGG
>Ga0209086_10000220_pt1 | contig 50616 bp, 42 predicted proteins | sample M_130207_XF_Meta_FD_187312 | JGI IMG/M metagenome (GOLD analysis project Ga0209086, IMG submission 187312) | Freshwater microbial communities from Lake Montjoie, Canada to study carbon cycling - M_130207_XF_MetaG (SPAdes) (version 2) | ecosystem: Environmental > Aquatic > Freshwater > Lake... | reverse complement strand
GTTCACTTCCACGGGCCGCGCGACGCTAGGAGTCCCTGCCGGCCGGTACACGATCCTCGCCGGACGCGGCTTCGAGTACTCGCTCGCTCGGACTGAAGTGACCGTCGCAGCAGGAGAGACATTGGAAACACGACTCCAGATTTCGCGTGAGGTTCCGACGAAGGGCTTCGTCGCCTGTGACACGCACGTTCACACGCTGACTCATTCGGGACACGGCGACGCGACGATCAACGAGCGAATGATCACGCTCGCGGGAGAAGGGATCGAGCTGCCGATTGCCACCGATCACAACAAACACATCGACTACGAAGAGGCCGCCACCAAGCTGGGCGTGCGGCCATACTTCACGCCGGTGATGGGGAATGAAGTGACGACCACGCGCGGGCACTTCAACATCTTTCCGATCGCCGCCGGTTCGCGCGTGGTCGATCACAAACAGACCGACTGGAAGCTGCTGTTCGATGACATCGAGAATCTGTCCGATTCCTCACCCCCCGCCCCGGCTTTGCGGGGAGAGGGGCCGGGGGTGAGGGGTTCTTTAATCGACTCGAACTCAAAGCCCGGCGTGAAAGTCGCCATCCTGAACCATGCCCGCGACCTGCACAGCAGCGTCCGTCCGTTTGGGCCTCGGTATCACAACGCGGTTGTCGGCGAGAACCTCGACGGTTGGCCACTGCGTTTCAACGCGATGGAAGTCGTGAACTCGGGAGCCACGCAAACGGAGCCACTGCGGTTGTTCCACGACTGGATGGGGCTGCTCAATCGCGGGCTGAACGTGACGCCGGTCGGCAGCAGTGACTCACACGATGTCGGGCGGCACTTCGTCGGTCAGGGGCGCACGTACATCCGCTGCGATGACAGCGATGTAGCGAAGATCAACGTGGATGAAGCGGTCGCCAACTTCGTGCAAGGGCGCGTGATGGTGAGCTACGGGTTGCTCACCGAGATCACGGTGAACGACAAGTACCACTCGGGCGATACGGTGGCGACGGGCGATGAGAACGTGAGGATCGAAGTGCGCGTCCTCGCACCTCACTGGTCTCGCGCCGACCGAGTCGATCTGTTTGCGAACGGCCGCTTGATCAGTTCGGCCTCGATTTCTGAGTCACCCGATCCGACTCTGCCTGCCGGAGTGAAGTTCGTCGCCCACTGGGAGACTCCAACGTTTCAACACGATGTCCATCTGGTCGCCATCGCCACGGGACCGGGAATCGACGGACTCCACTGGCGTACCGCGAAGCCCTATCAACCGACCTCGCCCGATTGGAAGGGACAAGTCATCGGATGCAGCGGCGCGGTGTGGCTCGATGTGGACGGAGACGGCCGCCGCTCATCGGCTCGCGACTATGCGGAACGTCTCGTCACCGACGCACGCGGCGACTGGAAGAAGCTGATCGCCAGCCTGTCGAAGTACGACGATGCGGTCGCCGCGCAGGCCGCTCATCTCGTGCGAGTCTCCGGGACATCGCTCCAATCGGAATCGTTGGTCACGGCACTGAAAGCTGGGGCAGACATGACTCGCTCCGGCTTCCGCGCATACGCCGAGGCGTGGCGCGAGAACGAGATCGAACGGGCCAAGCAAAAAATGTAGGGTGGGACCAGCTCGCCTCGAGCGCCGGCCCACCAACATCCAAACACTCGAAATCTTGGTGGGCCAGCGCGGCGAAGCGGCGTGGGTCCCACTCTATGTTTGAAATTCGCGGAGCCGTGATACCGAGGCCACGTCGCGTGGAGTTTGCCCGTGCGGGTTGGTCTAATCCTGTATCAACCGAACCGTACCGGGCTTGCCCCGGTGGATTCCGGTCTTTGCACTACTTTCGCTTCATTGGAATCAGTGAAGCGAGTAGTGCAAAAACCCGCGAGCCACCGGAGCAAGCCCGGTGGGGTCGCTAGCTTGAGGTCTAATCGCACTGACGGGCCTAGGCTCCGTGTGCTCCGTTTTCCATCGCGATCACCCCACCATGCACGCCGTCGAGTTCCTCAAGCAGTCTCCCACTGAAGTCCCTCCCGTCGCCGTGTTGTCGGGAGGGCAGCGGCATTTGAAGCAGGCGGCGCTGGCGATCATCAAGCAGATCGTCCTCGGCGACGAGGACACGTCGCTGACGAAGTTCATCGGGAAGGAGACCGATCTGCAATCAGTCACGGACGAGTTGCGAACGATCTCGATGTGGAGTGACCGTCGGTTGGTGGTCGTTGAGGACGCGGATGAGTTCGTCACGAAGCACCGCGCGTCGCTAGAGAAGTACGTCGAGAAGCCCGCCAAGAAATCGGTGTTGGTCCTCGACGTGAAGACGTGGCCGAAGACGACTCGGCTGGCGAAGCTCGTCGCGAAAGAGGGCCTCGATGTCGAGTGCTCCGAACTGAAAGGGGCACAACTCTCCAAGTGGTTGCTCGACACGGCCCGCGACTCGTACCACCAAACGCTCGCGCGGGATGCTGCGGCACTGCTGATCGAGCTCGTGGGTGAAGACCTCGGACTGCTCGACCAGGAGTTGAACAAGCTCGCGTCGTATGTCGGGGCTGGAGGTAAGATCGAACTGAAGGACGTGCAGACGCTGGTCGGTGGCTGGCGTACCGAGACGACGTGGGCGATGACCGATGCCGTGCGCGACGGTGATCTGGCATTTGCAATCGACGCACTCGATCAGTTGCTCGTCGCGGGTGAAGCGGGACCGAAGCTGCTCGGCGGGATTTCGTATGTCTTCAAGAAGTTCGCACAGGCGACCGATCTCTCGCGGTCACGACAACTCGACCAAGCCCTGCGCGACGCGGGAGTCTTCCCTCAAGCAGTCGGTGCCAGCTCGGCCTACCTCCGCCGCATCGGCCGCGCGAAAGCCGAACGGATTCTGAACGTCCTCTTAGAAACCGAAGCGGGCCTCAAGGGAGGGAGCCGACTCCCCGAACGATTGCAGCTCGAACAGTTGCTGTTGCAGTTGGCGGGCAAGGTTTGAGGCATCGTTTGGGGCGAAGTGACAACCGCAGAGAAGCCCCCTCACCCTAACCCTCTCCCCGCAAAGCCGGGGCGAGGGGACAAGAGAAGATGACGGACCTTCAAACACGCCGTCCCTTGAACCACGCCAGACTTGAGGCATCTCATGACGACACTGACGCTCACCTCCGAACAACTCACCCGCTTTCACGAGGACGGCTATATCGTCGTGCCGAGTCTGCTCGATGCGGATGAGATCGAACTGCTCCGCAACATCGCCAAGGCGGACCATGCCCTCGAACGCGACGCGGGAAGTCGCGCGGATGGCGAAGGGGGCGCGGTGAAGCTGGTCGTGCGGAACGACTTGCCCGACGACACAATCTACGGCGCGATCGTTCGCAGTCGGCGGATCGTCGTCGCGATGGAACAACTGCTCGGCGACGAGGTCTATCACTACCATCACAAGATGATTCTGAAGGAGGCCCGCGTCGGCGGCGCATGGGCGTGGCATCAGGATTACGGCTACTGGTACAGCAACGGGTGCCTCTTCCCCGACATGGGGAGCTGCATGATCGCCGTCGATCGCGCGACGAAAGAGAACGGCTGCCTGCAAGTCCTCAAGCGGTCGCACCTGCTCGGGCGGATGGACCACGGCAAGGTCGGCGATCAAACGGGAGCCGATCCCGAACGAGTCGCCGCCGCACGGGAGCGACTCGAATTGGTCTACTGCGAACTCGAACCGGGTGCCGCAATCTTCTTCCACGCGAACACGCTTCACCGCTCCGACCAGAACAAAAGTGAACACCCGCGATGGGCCTTCATCGCCTGCTACAACACAAAACACAACGACCCCTACAAGGACTCGAAGCACCCGCGCTACAGCCCGCTCGAAGCGTGGGAGGATGCACGCGTGGCGGAAGTGGGACGACAACAGTGGGAGGGAATGCAATGACAGCGACACTGAAGAAAGCACCGCGTTCAAAGGGGGGGCCTCCGAAGCCCGTGCTACGACAACGGCCACTGCCAGACGAGGAGCCGCAACCGTTCAAGTGGACTAGTGCGGAGTACCACCGGCTGGGCGACGAGGGTTTTTTTCTTGGGCAGCGTGTCCAGCTCATCGAAGGGAGCATCATCGAAATGAGTCCGCAGAAGCATCCGCACGCGGCTGGAATCGATCTGACTCGAGCAGCACTCGAAGCCGCATTCGGACGTGGCTACTGGCTTCGTAATCAACTCCCCCTAAAGCTCTCGGACCTCTCCGAACCAGAACCCGACATCGCCGTGGTGTTTGGCGGACCGCGCGAATGGACCGACCACCCGACAACGGCCGAACTGGTCATCGAAGTGAGTGACACCACCCTGCGGTTTGACCTCGGAGGAAAAGCGGCCACCTACGCGAAGGCCCTGATCCCCGAGTATTGGGTCATCGACCTAGTCCATCGCCAGTTGATCGTTCACCGGCAGCCGAAGCGACCGCGTTCGGGAGCGGCCCGCTACGACGAGGTCACCGTGTACGAGGCCGATGCCGTAGTGAAGCCGCTCGCCAAACCGAAAGCTTCGGTCAAGGTGGCTGATCTACTGCCGTGATGGTCTTTCACAATGCAAGCTCCGGAGCGACTCATGCAATCACCGTTCGTCTTGATTGGGTTGCTCGTCTTGTTGGGACTTGGATCGACCGCTTGCGGTGCGGAGCCAGCCGATCCGGTCGCCTTCCAACACGCGCGTGTGACTGATGTGTGGGAGGCTTACGCGGACAAGCTCACGTTTGGCAAAGGGCAGACGCTCGCGCTGCTCGATGATGGTTGCAAGCTGTCGATGCCCGAGTGGTCTCAGTCCGACGGCGATCTCCCCAAAGTCCGTGTCTCGTACGACAGCGTCGATGGAGACGACGACCCCAAGCACGAAGGTCGAGGGTATCACGGTTCGACGATCGGGATTCCTTCGTCGGTGAACTACCAAGGGAAGCGAGGCGTCGCGTTCAATAATCAGGTGGCCGTCGTGCGGGCGCTCGAGTGTTGTCACTGCAGTGTCTCGGACAGCAAGACGCTCGCGGCGGGGCTGCAGTGGGTGATCGACCATCACGAACAGCATCGCATCACGGCCATCAACCTCGCCCCCGTCGATGACCTCGAACATGCCGAACCGGTTGCGACCGAGATCGACGCGAAACTCAAACGACTCCGCGCACTCGGCATCTGGGTCAGCGCACCGGCGGGCAATCACAACTTCACAAAAGGAATCTCGTGGCCCGCGTGTCAGCCCCACTGCTTCGCCATCGGCGCGGTGAAGCCCGGCAAAGATGAGGTCCACCTCGACCGACACGCCAAACTCGATCTGGTCGTCCCGGCGTCAGCGACCTCGTCGTCGAACGCCATCGTCTGCGGTGCCGTTCTGCTCTTGCGTGAGGCGATCGACAAATCGGGCTACGACTGGAAGCAGGACGGCCCGAACCGCGCTGCGGCAATGCTGGCCATCCTGCAAAAGACCGGGACTGAGGTCCACGATCCCACCAGCCAACTGACCTTTCGTCGGCTCGACGTGAAAGCGGCGCTCGACTATGTGTTTGAGCGTGGACGGCGATGAAGGTCCTACTCAAAACGAGCTCTGGCGATCGTCGAAGCTCGTAGGGTAAGCGTCTCGCTTGCCTCTTTTCTGACAGCAATGACGGGCAAGCGAGACGCTTACCCTACGTTCTTCGATACGCCATCCGCTCCGCGAGTTTCATCCCACCATGTCACACGTCCTCGACCGCCGTCAGTTTTTGAACCTCGCCGCCGCCGGAACGGCCGCGGCGCTTTGGCCGACACGAGCCAGAGAGACTTGCCTGCACGCGGCCGAGCGACCGCAGCTCCCCGTCGCGGCGGTCGTCACCGTCTATCGCGACTACAGCCACACCGATGTCATCGTCGGCAAGATTCTTGAAGGCTGGCAGCAGACGGGTGGAGTTGGTCCCGATCTCAAGCTCGTCTCGATGTACATCGATCAGGTGGATGACAAGGACATGGGCCGCAAGATGGCGGACAAACACGGCTTTCAGATTGCCCGCACGATTGATGAGGCGATCACGCTGGGGACCGATCGCGTTCAAGTCGCGGGCGTGTTGAGCATCGGCGAACACGGCGACTATCCGTACACGCCCGACACCAAGCAGCAGATGTATCCGCGGCGGCGGTTTTTCGAGGGGATCGCAGCCGCGTTTCAACGCGGAGGCAAAGTCGTGCCGGTCTTCAATGACAAGCACCTCGCGTACAACTGGAACGACGCGAAGTTCATGTACGACCTCGCGCGCGAGCGAAAGATTCCGTTCCTGGCCGGATCATCGGTCCCAGTCGCGTGGCGGTTCCCCACACTGGAACTCGATCGATCCGAGGAACTCGAACACGCCGTGACCGTCGGTTACAGCGGCCTCGAAATCTATGGCATTCACGCGCTCGAAGCCCATCAGGCGATGATCGAACGGCGGCGCGGCGGTGAGTCGGGGATCGTCGCCGTGCAGGCTCTGCGAGGCGACGCGATCTACCGCGCGGCGGACGAAGGCCGGTGGTCGGTGGACCTCTTCAAAGCCGCCTTGGCCACGCTCCCGAAATCCCCCTCGTCGCATCCCGATTGGGTCAAGCAGAAGGAAGCGGCAGTGTATCTGCTCGAACATAAGGACGGCCTGAAATCGGCCGTCATCATGATCGGAGCACTCGCGCCCGAGTTCGCGTTCGCCGCCCAAGTGAAGGGGCGAGACAAGCCGGTCGCCACCTGGATCAGTCTCCAAAACGAACGCCCGTTCGGTCACTTCGCACAGCTCCTCAAAGCGTTTGAAGAAACCGTCCACTCGGGCCAAGCGGTCTATCCCGTCGAACGAACGCTCCTCACAACGGGAACGCTCGATCGCCTGATGCACAGCCTCGCCCAAGGCGGTCCGCGTTTCGAGACTCCCGAACTCGCCATCGCTTACCAGCCGACCGGCTGGAGATATGCCAATCATCCCCGCACCCGGCTCGTGCTGCCCGATCCCAAGTGAGTGGCAGCGGACACCTCGCGCGGTCCCTGACGAGACCTCTGAGCGGGGCGCTCAGAAAACTCTCGCTCTCCGCCGCGCGAGGTGTCACTTTCTTATCGAAACTTGATCGCGGCGAACTCACGCATGCGGTTGGTGATGGCCGGTTCGACGGGGAGGCGTTCCATCGAGCTGGCTCCGTAGAAGCCGACGATCCCCTCGGTGTGGTCGAGGATGTATTGAGCGTCCTCGGGTTCGGCGATCGGGCCGCCGTGGCAGAGAACCAGGATGTCGGGCTTCACACGCTTGGCCGCGTCGTGCATCGACTGACAGCGACGGGCCGCCTCTTCGAGCGTCACGGCCGAGGTCGCACCGATCATCCCCTTCGTCGTCAGGCCCATGTGCGGGATCAGGATGTCGGCTCCCGCCTTCGCCATCGCGGTCGCCTCATCGTCATTGAAGCAGTAAGGCGTGGTGAGCAGCCCCAACTCGCGAGCCATCCGGATCATGTCGACTTCCAACCCGTAGCCCATCCCGGTCTCTTCGAGGCCCACGCGGAAGTTGCCGTCGAACAGGCCGACCGTGGGAAAGTTTTGCACGCCCGAGAACCCCGCCGCCTGCACCTCTTTCAAGAACAGCGGCATCAGTCGAAACGGATCGGTCCCGCAGACACCGGCCAGCACGGGCGTCTTGGTCGCGACAGGCAGGACTTCACGCGCCATGTCCATCACGATGGCGTTCGCATCGCCGTAGGGCATCATCCCAGCCAAAGAACCTCGCCCCCCCATGCGGAAGCGGCCCGAGTTGTAGATCACAATCAGGTCGATCCCCCCCGCCTCCTCCAACTTGGCGGACAGCCCCGTCCCCGCCCCGCCTCCAATGATCGGCTGACCAGCGGCCACCTTGGCTCGCAGTCGGGAGAGGATGTCTTCGCGTTGGAACAGGCTCATGGTGTGGCTTTCGATTGCTTGTCGTTTTTGTTGGATGACGGAAAAGGCTGGGGTCAGGTGGTTCAAAGTTCAGTTTTCGCGGACACACGTCTTCCGATACTCAAAGTCGTTGACCCGCGAAAACTGAACTTTGAACCACCTGACCCCAATTCGCTCTGTCCGATCTCCTGTTGGTCGAACCACCAATAAGACCACACAACGAACAACATGAGCCAAATGATTCCGGGTAAAGTGAGCGTGACCAGTAGAGCCAATGCTCGAACGCTTACTTGCTGCTGTCGAAGACCAGTCCAATTCACGCTGACCCAAAAAACAGCAACGCCGAGGAAATATAGAATTGCCGGGACGAGAGAAAACAGGAAGACCGTGAATTCAAACTGGCGGACGTCGGCTTCAGGGATTTCGGCAAACCCGGCGGTAGCGATCAGCAGATTCATTTTCTCATCCTGTGCGCTGAGCGACACTCAAGAATCAACTCTCTTGCGTAGTCACTGAAACCATTCTGTGACGTTGTTCGCAAAGTTACCGATCCGTCGGGCAGCCGCTCGCCTTGAGGACCGTTTCTTGAACGGCCAAGTCGTGCATCGGGGACCAGTCGTGAGTCTTCTCGCCGCGGATGACTTTCGCGAAATCGGCCGCGTCGCCGACGTAGCGTTCGAGGGGTTCGACCGGCACGTCCTGACGGCCCTTCTTGTACTTGCCTCGTTCCTTGGACAGGGTCAGTCGCATCAACTTCGTGGCGTCGAGCGGTTCGATTTGCAGCGTCCCTTCGGTGCCGCAGACGACGAAGTGTCGGCGTGCGCCGCCATCGACTTCGAGGCCCGACGATTTCACGGTGGCCAGTGCGCGCGGGTACGAGAGGACCGCGAGCATGTTGTCGTTCAGAGCGTCTGGTTGCGGCCCTGCGTGTTGCTTGAACGGCGTCACCGTTTCCGGCTGGCCCAGCAGATCGACGACGATGTCGATCACGTGGCAGCCCAGCTCGAACATCATTCCGCCCGAGTACTCACCGTGCTTGAGCCGGTTCGCGGGATCGACCACTTTGCTCATCACGGTGTGAACTTCAAACACCTCGCCAAGGAAGCCCTTACGCACCAAGTCCTTCATCAACACGACGCCCGTGTGGTAGCGGAACATGTACCCCATTTGCAGGCAGAGGTGCTGGCGAGTCGCCGTGTCGAGGATACGTCGGAACTGCATCAAGGACTCACCGGCCGGCTTGTCGAGATGGACATGCTTCCCCGCATCGACGCACGTCTCGGCGTGAGCCAACAGATGACGCGGCTCGGTCTCGACGGCGACCGCCTGCAAACCGGGGACGTTCAAAAGTTGCTCGACCGTCAGCCACGGCAGACCCTGAAACGTCGGCTGCTTCTCCGCCGCTCGCCGCAACTTTTCGTCAGGTTCGACAAGGCCCACGACTTCGTAATCGGAGGACTTTCGATAGACCTCCAGCTTCCCGCTGGCATGACCGTGCGCCGTACCGATCTGACCGATTTTGATCTTGGGCATGAGTTGCCTGTGCCATTTGTAGGATGGGCACTCTTGCCCGTCCGCCTTTGAAGTTTTTGGGTTCAAACGATGAAAGCGAATGTAGGACGGGCAGGAGTGCCCATCCTACATTCGCGGTGACACTCCGACTCACGCAAAGAACCGGCTGACGGGGACGGCGAAGCCGGGGAGGGCCTCGAACGTGAGTGGCTCGTCTCCTCGCAACTTGATGTCGTCACGGTCGGCGAAATAGAGGTGAGCGGTCTCGGTGTGTGCATCCAAAACACAGACGGTGGGGACGCCCGCACCTTGGTACTCGCCGACCTTCTCGTGGATGTCTCGCCAGCGGTCGTCGGGCGAACGGACCTCGATCACCAGATCGGGCGGGACCGGCACGTAACCGGCGGGCAGCGGCCCCTTCGGAACGTTGGCGTAGCTGTAGAAACAGACATCCGCGCCGCGCACGGTATCGGGGTTGCGCTTGGTGACGATGGTCGAGTCGTTGGTCAAGACGTGACCAAGGTCATGTTGACGGGCGAACAGCATCAACTCGAACGCAGCGACTCCACAAATCTGACCATGACGCGGCATCGGTGTTGGCATTTCGACGACCCTTCCTCGAACGAGTTCGACCGGGCCATCGATGTCATCAAGTTGCAGAAACTCTTCCGCAGTCAGGTTCGGGATGACGGCGGATGCGGAGGACACGACGGGTGCCGCAGACAACGCGGCTGAGACGGGCATGACGGACACGGTGGACATGGCGTTCTCCTTCGGGCGGTTGAACCGGTACGGCTCACAATCGGATTGGCAGGCATCCTCACGGCGGTTCATCAAAGCGAGCAACTTGTTCGCGGCGACGGCGGCGAACTCGGGAGCGTTGATGTGGAGGTCGAGTTCGATCAACTCGGTAGCTCCGTGTGTGAGGCGGATGCCATCGTACAGAGCCTGTCGCGCGGCGGGGTCACCGAACGGCTGGCCTTCGCTGTCGATGGCCGAGACACCGCGTAGCGGGATCAGAATCGAAGTCGGCCCCGTGGCGGACGCGGCTTTGCGTCCGATCTCTTCGCCGAGTTGCCGGTTCTCGTCGGGAGTGGTCCGCATCAGCGTGACGGTCGGGTTGTGTTGATAGAACAATCGGTCTTGGAACCTGTCGGGAACCGTCGCGCGCGGCCCGAAGTTGACCATGTCGAGTGCGCCGACCGAGATCACTTGAGGGACTCCGCGTTTACCCGCCGCAGTCAATCGGGTCGGCCCCGCCGTGAGAACGCCTCCCACCAATTCATCCGCCAGTTCCGTCGTCGTGATGTCGAGGACACCGGCGATCAGACCGTCGGCGATCAGTCCCTCCATCGCCTCGCCGCCATTGCCGGTAGCGTGGAAGACGAGGACCTCGTAACCGGCCGCTTCGAGAATCTTGCGGGCGTGTTCCACGCAGGGTGTGGTGACGCCGAACATCGTTGCGGCGATGAGGGGCTTGTCGGAAGAGGGTGGTTTGTCTTTCCCTGTCCCCTCGCCCCGGCTTTGCGGGGAGAGGGTGAGGGGTTCTTCGTTCGAGTGAGACCTCAATTTATCAGTAAGACTTTCTTGCGGACTCGCCTCGCTCATCAACGTCGCCAGTTGATCCGCCCCCCTCACCCTCTCCCCCCCAAGGCGGGGGGCGAGGGGACAAGAAGTGCTGCCGTCGTCTGGCTCTTGGCTCTCAACTCTCGTCTCTCGTCCCAACAGCACCATCCCGGCCATTGCGCGTGCGGCTTCACTGAGGACCGCTCGACTGATCCGGTTGATTCCCGCGATATCGACGACCGAGTTGAGCATCAGGATGTCTTTGCCACCGACGTACGGTCGCGTCTGGCCCGAGGCGAGCGTGCTGACCATCAGCTTGGGAACGCCGAGCGGCAGTGCGCGCATGGCCGCTGTTCCGATGGTCGTTCCCGCCGAACCGCCGAGCGCCAAAACGCCACTCACTTTTCCTCGCGCCTGTGCGGCGGAGACGATGTTCGCCACACCGAGCGCCGCCATCGTCACCGCTTGTCCGCGATCATTTTGATCACGCAACAATGCCAGCGAAGAACCCGCCGCCGCGAAGACCTGCTCGCGCGCGATGTCTGCCGGGATACTCGGCGAACCAAGGCAACCGGCATCGACAACACACGTCGTCACGCCGTACTCGTGCAACAGGTCGCGGACGAAGGCGATCTCACGCCCCTTCGTGTCGAGCGTTCCGAGCAGATAGACCGGCATGACTGTGCGACTCCTGATTGAGGTGACGGACTTCGCGGTGACCACACGCGGCCGCGAGCGAGACGTTCTTCGGTTTAACCGCGACCCTCTGGGGAGCGCGTAGCTCGGGCGGCTCGCAACTCCCGCTCGCTCCCCAGAGGGTCGCGGTTAAACATCTCGTTCCACGTCGCGCGAGGTATCAACGAACAAACGCCTCCCGCTGATCCACCAAAGGGCATTTCAACACTAGCCCGACGCGCAAGCGAGGGCTGGGCATTCGATGATGGTGAAACCCTCGCTTGCGCGTCGGGCTAGTGTTTTGAGACACAAACAGGTTTTGAAATGGTCTCTCGTCACTCTGGCAAACGAGACGGCTCTGTCACACTCATCGGTCGCGGTCTTGGGAACGCGAGCATTCGCAGGCCGTTTAAGACCACGACCACCGTACTTCCCTCGTGCCCCAAGACGGCCAGCGGAAGTGGCAGCTTGGTGACGAGCGTGAGTACGAAGAGGACGATCATCACCGAGAACGCAATGACCAGATTCTGACGGATGATCTGTTGCGTCTTCCGGGCGAGAGCGATCGCGTACGGGAGCTTCATCAAATCGTCGTCCATCAGCACGACATCGGCGGACTCCAGCGCGACATCCGTTCCGGCTCCACCGAGTGAGAACCCGACATCGGCAGCGGCGAGCGACGGGGCGTCGTTCATGCCGTCTCCCATCATGCCCACCTGACCGCGCGTTCTGGCTCGACGTGGGACGACGATCAACCCGCCCGAGCTGATTCCACCGCGAGCCAACTCGGCTTGTTGCCGCTTCATCGCATCGAGTCGATTCAGCTTGTCTTCGGGAAGGAGGCCACCTTCGCCTTCCACGCCGAGTTGCTCGCCAATGCGGGCGACCACGGCGGGATGATCCCCTGACAGAATGGTCAGTGATGCGAGGCCGAGCCGCCGCAGTTCCTCAATCGCCGGGATCGCTGTCGGCCGGAGTGGATCGGAGACCGCCAGCACACCGAGGACTCGCTCACTGTCAGCCACCGCGATCAGCGTGTGCCCGATCGCTTGGAGGTCGTTCGCACGGGCAGCCAGTCCGGGATCACAGGGCGTTCCCTGTTCGTCAAACCAGCTTCGCTTCCCTGCCCCGCAACGACGACCATTCACGACGCCCACGATCCCGTGACCGATGACCTCTTCGACCTGATCGGCTTCGAGCACGATGAGCCCCCGTGTGCGAGCCGCGTCGACGACGGCTCGTGCCAGCGGATGTTTGGACTGCGATTCGAGGGCCGCCGCGATCTGGAGCAGGTCCGCCTCCGAGACATCCGGCGCGGTGAGTACGCTCGCCAGCGCGGGGCGACCGATGGTCAAAGTGCCGGTCTTGTCGAAGGCCATCGCGCGCAGGACCGCCGTGCGTTCGAGATGGCTCCCCCCTTTGAACAGCACCCCACCGCGCGCGGCGCTCGCGATGGCCGACAGGATCGCGGCCGGGATCGAGATCACGACCGCACACGGCGATGCCACGACCAATGCGGTCATCGCACGATAGAACGCGTCCACAAACGAATCGCCGAGGAGATAGCGACAGACCAGAAACACCGCCGCCGTTCCCGCCAACACGATCACCGTGTAACTCTGACCGAACCAGTCGGTGAATTGCTCGGAGTCCGCCTTCACCGATTGAGCCTGCTCGACCAACTGCACCATCCGCGCGAGCGTGGTCTCGGCACCGACCCGTGTCACTTCGACTCGGATCGAACCCTGCATGTTCAGCGTTCCGGCCAACACCGGATCGCCGACCGTCTTCTCAATCGGAATCGACTCGCCCGTCATGGGCGACTGATTGACGACCGTGCGTCCCTCTTCAACAACCCCATCCGCCGCGATTCGTTCGGATGGGCGAACGATCAGGCGATCGCCGACGACGAGCTGTTCGACGCGGATCGTTTGCTCACGCCCCTCGCGGATGACAACCGCTTCGTCGGGAGTCAGCTTCATCAGCGACGCGATCGCCCCGCGCGTGCGGCCCAGAATGAAGTGTTCGAGTGCGTGTGAGAACGAGAACAAGAACAGCAGCACCGCTCCTTCGGGCCAGTCGCCCAACGCGGCCGCACCGAGGGCCGCGAGGATCATCAACAGGTCGATGTTGACTCGCCCGCGAACCAGGTCGGTAAGTGCTTCCCACAGCGTGTGGCCTCCCCCCGCGATGAATGACACCAGGTACGCGATCAGCGCGGACCATGGCAACACGGGGTGAGAACTCCCGGCCGCAGAGCCACCGGCATCCGAGCCATACGCTTGCAGCACCAGCCCCGCGATCAGCCCCGCCAGACAAACGCCCGACTCGACAAACTCTCGCCATGCGGGAGCCTCGCGCTGCGCCGCAGGACCGCAACAGTGCGCGTGCTCCGACACACTCGCCGGCGTGCGTTCTTGATCGCGGTCGCAATCGTGTTGATGTTCGTCAGAACCGGACATGAGCAGTTCCGCTTTCGCGCCAGAAATCAGGCACCGCAGAATTCATTACGAGCGGAAGGTCGGGCAGCTCGCAGTCATACCGCGAACGCCGCCAATACAGAATTCAGAGGCGGTCGCTCTCGAAGTTCGGCTCACAAAGCGACACCTCACGCGGTCCGTGGTGAGACATCTGAGCGGGGCGGCGTCAGCCCCCCGGTTCTTGGGCGTCAGCCCTCTTCGGAAGAACCGAGGGGCTGACGCCCAATGGCACTTACTTTAGATTTCCGTGAGCGGCATGGCGCTAGCCGCCGGTGTATTTTCAAGTTAACAACCGACGGCTAGCGCCATGTCGCTCAGTAAAGTAAGTGCCATTGGGCTGACGCCGCCCCGCTCGGAAACCTCTCACTTTGTGCTGCGTGAGGGCTAAGTCGGACCTCAACCTCGGACACATCACGCGGCGCGACGAGCAGATGCATTGATCGACACAGCCTGCTCCTCGAAGTTCCATGTGCGGCGAACGGTGTAGTTCGTCTGGTTTTGGGCGGCGAAGTAGATGCGCGAACAGAGTTCCCCCAGCATCCCGAAGAACAGAAACTGCACCCCCATCATTAACGACATGACGGTCAGCAGCAGCAACGGATTGCCGGTCATATCGACTCCGCCCGAGACCTTCATCCACACCGTCCCGGCTCCCGACAACGCGGTGACGACAAAGCTGAGCAGTCCGATCGAACCGAACAACTTCATCGGGCTGACGACGTACTGGATGAAATACTTCACAGTCATCAGGTCGAGCAGCACGCGCGTCGTGCGCGAGATGCCGTACTTCGACGTGCCGAAGCGCCGCGCATGATGCTGCGTCACGACCTCAACACACTTGGCTCCGCGCCAATGAGCGAGGATCGGAATGAACCGATGCATCTCACCGAAGAGCTGCAATTCCTGAGCGATCTCCGTCTTGATCGCCTTCAGCGTGCAACCGAGATCGTGAACCGGGAACTTCGTGACGTAAGAGATCAGCCAGTTGGCAATCTTCGACGGCAGCTTGCGATTGATGAACGTGTCCTGCCGATTCTTGCGCCAGCCGTGAACAAGGTCATAGCCCTCGTCGAGCTTCGCCAGCATCATCGGAATGTCGGTCGGATCGTTCTGCAAATCGCCATCGAGCAGCACGATCGCCTCCATCGCGGCGGCCTGCATCCCAGCCTGCATCGCGGCCGTCTGACCGTAGTTCTTGCGGAACTCGATCACCTTCACGTGCGAGTCATTTCGCGCGAGGTCTTCCAACGCGGCGGTCGATCCATCCTTCGAGCCATCGTTGACGAGAATCAACTCGTACGGCTGGCCCAACTGCTGCATCACGTTCGTCACCGCCTCGTGCAGCAACGGGATGTTTTCGACTTCGTTATAGATCGGTACGACAATAGACACGCTCATGAATGGCTTCCCTGCGCAGAGCAAAATTTTGACCCAAGTCCTTTGGGCGGCGGGAGTGTGTCAGAAGGCCCGGAGTTCGTCCAGATAGGTTCGAGCAAACGAATGACAGGCCCCGAGACTCACCATTCTTCAATAGACAGCTCCAAGACATGCCGGAAATGGGCATCGCGTGTCACCAGCGTGAGTCCATGCTGCATGGCTGTCGCCGCGATCCAAATGTCGTTCTCAGGCAGCGGAGTTCCCTGTAATCCAAGAGCGTGTTTGATCTCACCGTAGTGTCTCGATGTCTCCTCGTCACAAACGAGAACCGAAATGCTGGCAGCAAACTCGTCGATCCGCTGAGTGTTGGCCTGCGAACGGGCTGATTTTCTTGCTCCGAATTGGAGTTCGCCCAAGACGGTGGAGGAAACAAAAACTTCCGCAGCTTGACCGAGATTTCGTCCTACCGATTCGTCAGCGGCAAAGAGTGCGATCACGACGTTCGTATCAAGCAGGTAATCACCAGTCACGATCATCGATCCTTCCACATCCTTCGCTGATGGCCTGGGAAATGTCTGCGAGGTCGTCCTTGGGGATAGCACCGGCAAATGTCAAAAGCTGTTTCCCGGAAACGCCGCGCGGACGCGCATCGACCAGTGAACGAGCAAAATCCAAAACCTGCTGTTGTCGTTCCAACGGCAGCCGATTTAGTTGTTCTCGGATCGCACTTTCAAGAACGGCATTTGTCATGGCCCAACTCCTTGTTTCTACAACTTCGCGACGGAGCGTCTGTGCCTCGCGGCCGACTTAGGGTCGGCATTTCAAAACTAGCCCGACGCGCAAGCGAGGGCTTCACCATCATCGAATGCCCAGCCCTCGCTTGCGCGTCGGGCTAGTTTTTCGAGGCACAAATAGGTTGTGAAATGCCCACTACGACGGAGAACGTACCTCAACGCGGCCGGAATTGTCATCACCGACATTCGCGTCGAGTCATTGCGCCAACGTGTCATTGCGCCGCCAACGGGGCGGAGCCAACAGGAACGAAGCGACGACCAGCAGGCCGAACACCGTGTAGAGCAACGTGAAGACCCACGGTTCGGCATCGAAGAACAACAGGTCGTGGACCAAATTCGCCACGAAGGCCCCTTGGTACGACTGCTGTCCCGCCGCATCGCGAAGCTGATGCTCCCAGACCGTCAGCGGGCACGTGATCCCGGCCCAAGCCTCACCGACGACGATCAAAATCATCGCCAAGTGCCCACCGCGCAGCCAGACGTTCCTCACCCAATCGTGTTTCCGCACGATCCCCCACCAGATCGCAGGTAACCCAAGTACCACGATCAGCACATAGGCCATGTGCAAGACCACGACACCATCCGCAGCAAGTCGATAAAGGAGTGACATGCAGAGCAGACTCGCCGCAGGCTCCATTTCTTCCTCGCGTAGTCTGAAGTGAGAGGTTTCTGGCGAGCGGGGGACGTGAGTCCACCGAGTTTGCCGGCTGTCTCGAAGACTCGGGGGACTCACATCCCCGCTCGCCAAATGTCTCACTCTCGGCCGCGCGAGATACATTCCCGAGGCTGTGCGGCCTGACATAGCTGAGACGCGCAAACTCGAAGAATCGAAGAGACGCGCCACTGTTTCAACGTCTTCGTAGAAGCAGTGGCATCGGCCAGCCAACCCTCCTCGTCACGGCTTGTCGAAGATGACAAGGGTGGCACGTCCAACGGAGTTTGACGCCTCCAGTCGAGCCACTTCGCCCGCTGATTTCTGTCACGACACAGAAACCCACTGCTGTCGGCCTGAGGCTCGCGGAAGCAGGGGATCGCGACGAGTCTTCGATCAATTCGCTCAGCGCAGGGACCGCGACTCGACGACGAGCGTGTCTGCCACGAGATCGCCAAGTCGCTGGCGGCGGTTGGTGAGCGCGATGCTCACGATGCCGGGGGGCCAACAAAACAGGTAGCTGCTGTCCACGAAGAGCACGATTTCCCGAACCATGCCGCGAGCCATCCCGCAAGGTTTGAGCGTCGTTCGCAAGACCCTCAATCCGCACAGCCATTTGCCCGGCGTGACGCCCGTGCTTCCCTGAACGAAACCGAGCAGCGCGATGATCGCCAAGACCCACGCGACGTGCGCCAAGATGAGCCACCGGACATGATCGAGCGACGGATGATCGAGTTGCAGGTTGAGGGCTTCCAGCCACGCCGGCCAGTCGATCCAAGACAGACTCACCATCTCCAGCGGAACCGATGACAATCCGACCAGGCCAAGATCGACTCCCCGCGCCAAGCCCCTGCGCCACAGCGATGCCAGTCTCACGCGTGCATGTCCGAACTCGTAGACGGGCTTCGTCGCGAACCGCATCAGCAGCGAGGCGACTGCCCCGAGAATCAGCGTCGCGATGAGGGCGTTCCGAATGATCTCCCACAACCAGCCCCGTTCGCGCTCAAAGCTCGGCTGCAGACCATCGAAGGGACCAGACGCCTGTTCTCGGTGGAACCCGTTGGGATCGAGCCGGTAGCAGTGCCAGCCACCCAATGAAGTCGCCGTCATGAGGTGCGTGCTGCCCGAGCCGGGTCCGGTCACGAGTGAATACTGCTCGGTGCCGAACGCGAAGGAACAGTCAGCAAACTCGGACCATTGATCTGCGACACGACGAAACGCGCGACCCCTCGGACGCGACGCGGTGCTGTCGTCGATCACGATCACCGCCGGAGTGCCGTTTAAAATGAACGAGTACCACTTCTGACGTTACAGTGCTGCCAGCCCCGCAGGGAGCGGCTTCAAGACCACCGGCACTGGCAGATTCGTCGTGAGGACGGCCCACTCGCTGGCCTCGAAGGGAATGTTGTCGGGTTCGAGCGCCGAGACAACGGGAGTGAACACGGCTGGCACATCGACGCGCGCCTGTTCAGCGGCTGGGGAAACTGTTTTCAGTTTCACGTTGGCTCGATGCAGCAGCGTCTGACCAAAGAGAGCTAACAGGTGGATGTTCGATCCGTCACGAACGATTTGGAGAGGCTCCATTCCACGCGTCCCGGCCAACGTCTCGACCGTCGTTCCATCGACGTCCCACGTCGGTCGGAATCGCGGTATCGGCGACGAGTTGGTTTCGGTCGTGATCCAGTTGCCATTCACCAGCGAGACCTGCTTGATTCCGAACTGTCCGATCTGGAGGTAGGCGAGGTGCCTCTCGGCTAGAAACAGCCCCAACGTCACGGGGCATTTCGGTCTCAATCCTCTCTCCTCGGGCGGGACCACCGATCTTGCGGACTTCGTGCTGGAATACGATCCACAGAGCATCGCCGTCCGGCAGAATCTGAGGTCGGGAATTGCGAGGCAGTTCGATCGCCGCGTCAATCCGTGCCCGCCTGTCCTGGGTCGGAGAAAACGACTTGCAGTCAAATCGGCGCGTTTCGAGTTGCTCACGGCCGTCGTGCGTCTGCTGCTCGATGAAGTGCATTCGCTCGGGGCTGGACACGGCAAGAAGCGCGGCAGCGGCGTGATGTTCAGTGGCAAACAGGCCCGCAATGTCGATCGGAACCCGGCCCATCACAAACCAGTTCCGATGAAAGTTCACCAGGAAATTGATTTGGAATACCGAGCCGAACAGTGCCGCCACAAACAGGGCGGCGATGAACCGACCGCTTCGTTTCTCAAACGACTGCGGATCGGTGTCGGGGAGACTCATACTCATCCTCGCTTTTCCGGACTATCCGATTTTGGGGGGGGATCACAGATTGGAGCAAAACAGATGTCTGTCCGAGTCTTCATCCTGAAGGGATGAAAACCGACGACGGCAACATCCGTGTTGAACCGACAATCCCCCAAAAACTCAGATGAACCCGAACTCACAACGCGAGCGGTGTGAGGTTTCACTCAGCCTCGCTCCTTCTTCAGCTCCGACTTCCATTCTTCGTGCCATTGTTGGATCTGTCGGCCAGCGTCTTTGGGAGGGTGATCAACGCTGTGCCAGGCGAGGTAGGCGTCCCCCTCGGCGGAGATCATGACTAGGCCGGTGAGAGCCTTGGCTCGCTGGAGTGCGGCGAGGGCTTGAGTTGGAGTTTGAGCGATCGGGCTACCGACGTTCAGCGACGTGTTGACGCTGACTTCGACTCCGACTCGACGACCGAGGGCGAGGAGATAGGCGTGAGTGAACGGGTCATGTTCCGGACGCACGATCTGGATGCGAGCCGTTCCGTCGTGATGAATGACAGCGGGAATTTTGGCCTTCGCTTCAGGGCGGGCGAGGACCGTGAGGACCATGTAGTTGTAGGCGTTGTAGTTGTCGTCCACCGCACCGGGGGCGAGGACGAAATACTGTTCGGCAGCGGCCCGCGTCATCATCGGAGCGAGCGGCCGGATTGGCTCGCGGTTCTTCACGCGGAGATTGATGTTCTCCAGTGAGTTCGGGTTGCAAGGGTTCGCGATGATCGAGCGATGCCCCAACGCGCGCGGCCCCGTTTCCGCCGCTCCTTGGAAGATGCCGAGGACTCCATCGCGAGACAGCACAAACGCGACGAAGTCGGCCACGTCGAGCAACGTTTGTGAGTTGGACGTGTCTCCCAGCGGCAGGAATCCGATCTCGGGTTCGGCGGCGAAGGCCGCCGTGATCTCGGCCCGCGTGGGTGCCAGACCGCAGTGGAAGGCATGTTGCATCGGCGCGCCGGGCTTCGCTCCCGCTTGGAGGGCGAAGTTGTACGCGGCTCCCAGCCCAACACCGGCGTCGCTGGGGATCGGCGGAATCCAGATGTGCAGGCAGGTGTCCTTGCCGAGGTTCCGGCGGTACCACGCATTGTCGAACCGCGCGACCAACTGCATGTTGGCGAGACCATTGAGCGCCGTGCCACCCGTCATGACGAGTCGGTCGCTGCCAGTCGATCGAATCAGGTAATCGACGATGTGGAAGAGTGCGTCTTCAAACACTAATTGCGTCGCGGCGGCGAGATCGACTCGCTCGCGCGTGATGGCCGAGTGCTGCACGTCCTCAACCTTGAGGACCGCATCGGGGTTCCACATTCGCTCGGGCGGGATCGGGTCACCGAGCAAGTCGCGGGTCGCCTTGTTGTACGGCCGCAGTTCACCGGCGTTCTGCCAGTTGACCAACGCACGATTGATCTGCACTTGGCCTTTATCGCCGAAGTGGAGCATCTGACGCAGTCGCCGATAGAACGGGTTGGTCAGCCGATCATGATCGCCCCACGCGACGGCTCCCATGTAACGCCCTTCACTGCTGAGCGTCGTCCAGCCTCCCTGCGTCGAACTGATGATCGAATAGAAGGCTCCCAGCGAATCAACAATGCTGTGATTCTTGCTCAGCACACGCAGTTGCCCCTGTTCGGCGACATACAACGAGATCGCCCCTTCGTCACCGAAGCCGTCGAGCACCGTGACCATGACCGGCTCGTCGCACTGCCCGAACGGCGATGCGGCAAAGCCAACCGCCGCATGATTGTCGTGATGCGGCAATGTGATCAGCGGCACTCGGCCCGGCAGCCCGAGGTCTTTCGCCAAGCGTGCTTGCCCACCACGAACTTGGACTCCGATCTTTAAGAACGGGATTTTGGGACAGGCTGCGGGGTGCGCGAGTTGCAGGCTGAATGGAAAGTGCCCGAAGACTTCTTTCATCGAGAACGGGCCAAGCTCGGGATAATCCCACCCGGCGACGAACGCATGGATGTCGCTCGGCGTCAGTCCTCGTTCTTCCAGCCGCCGCTTGAGCAGCGCGACACAATGCTCGGGATAGCCATCGAAATGCTTGACCCCGGTGAAGCGTTCTTCTTCATCATTGGCCAGCAGCCGAATGCCGTTCGCGGCGGAAGCCTCGATCAACCCGATGCCGCAGTTGTGCCCCGACGTGACCATGCCGACCACGTAGACGGTCTCACCGCGAGCCAACTTGTCACGCATCGACTCGCGCCGCTCATTGGCATACGAACTCGCGCTGCGATGCACGCCGCACAACCAATAGGGGAACAGGTAGAACGGCCGGGAAATCTGATGCGCCAACCAACCCAGCCACGGAGTCGAAGGGCCAACGCGGCCAAAGATTTCGGAAATCGTGTCACCTCAATGGAATCAAAGTCGCCAGCGAAAGCACGAAGCCGCTCGCGAACAGTTCGCGAGAGGCTTCTCACACACTCGTAACGCGAGCGGTGACGGATCATGTCATAGCTCACCCCGTTCGCCAAGCAGGGCATGTGGAACCTCAGGGCCAACGCCTGATTCAAATTCGGGAGCCACAGTCGGCCATGTGGTTCCCAACCTCGTGGATTCAACAAGGCGAAGGGCTTGGACCGGCACCAGTTCATGTAGCCGACTGGGATCCACGGGATCACTTCCAATTGCGATCCAGAGTCCGGTAGTTGATCGCTTCGCTGAGATGTGCCGCAGTGATCTGGTCGCTCTGTTCGAGGTCCGCGATCGTGCGGCCGATGCGCAGGATTTTGTCGTGAGCACGGGCGCTAAGGCCCATCTCTTCCATCGCCGACTTCAACAACGATTCGGCGTCGGGTTCGAGTTTGCAGAACTTACGAATCTGCGACGGCGTCATGCGGCCATTCAAACGGAACGACCCCTTGCCGAAGCGGCGTTGTTGGATGACGCGCGCAGCGACGACACTGGCCTTCATCATCTCGCTCGTCGTGCCGACAGTCTGGTCGGACAGCTCGCGGAACGGGACGGGCGGGACTTCGATGTGGATGTCGAGTCGATCCAAGAGCGGCCCGCTGATGCGCGACGTGTAGCGTTCGATCTGCATCGGGTTGCAATGGCACTGGCGGCGCGGGTCGCCTCGATAACCGCACGGGCACGGGTTCATCGCGGCCACCAGCATGAAGTTGGCCGGAAACGTGAGGCTCCCCATCGCGCGACTGATCGTGACCTGCCCTTCCTCCAACGGCTGACGAAGGACTTCGAGCGTGCTGCGGTTGAACTCGGGCAACTCGTCGAGAAACAAAACGCCGTTGTGCGACAGACTGATCTCGCCGGGGGTCGGCATGCTGCCGCCGCCGACCAGTCCCGCTTGACTGATCGTGTGATGCGGCGAGCGAAACGGGCGCTGCAGCAATAGCGGTTGACCGGGATCAAGTCGCCCGACCGCACTGTAGATCCGCGTCGTCTGCACGCTCTCCTCGGGATCCAATTCCGGCATAATCGTCGCCATGCGTTGGGCAAGCAAAGTCTTACCGGTGCCGGGCGAGCCGATCATCAGCAGGTGGTGCGCACCTGCGGCCGCAACCGTCACCGCGCGCTTGGCCATCTCTTGGCCTTTAACGTCCGAGTAGTCGATGAGGTACTGACCGAATTCGGCCACCGCCTCGGACCAACTAAAGGCTTGAGGCGGAATCTCCAACTGCCCGCTGAAGAATCCCACGGCCTCGGTCAGCGAGCCGACCGGGATCACGTCCACGCCCTCAACGACTGCTGCCTCACGTGCATTGGCCGCTGGCACCACGACACCCTTCAGCCCGCGCTCCTTCGCGGAGATCGCCATCGACAGCGTCCCCTTCGACGGACGCACGGAACCGTCCAGCGCGAGTTCTCCCACCGCCGCGAACTGGTCGAGCAATTCCGACTGCAACTGGCTACTCGCCACAAGCAATCCGAGCGCGATCGGCAGATCAAACGACGCGGCATCTTTCGGGAGATCGGCTGGCGACAGGTTGATGACGATGCGGTCCATCGGTCGCACGTAACCGCTGTTGACGAGTGCCCGCTCAACACGGTGAGTACTCTCACGTACGGCCGCCTCCGCCAGCCCCACCAGAATCGTTTTGGGCAACGCTCCCGGTGAAATATCGACCTCCACATCGACCGGCAGCGCATCAATCCCAAGCAGGGAATAGGTCGATAATTTAGCAAGCATGGTGGACGAACGCCGCAAGAGTGAGGGGCCGAGCGCCGGAAATGGCGTCTCTCGCATCAGAGTGTTCATTCTGGAAGAGGCTTCGCGCGTTCGCAAGCGCGACAAGGGTTCTGACGGAGTCCTCGCCGTGTTGATTTTGCGGTCTCGGGGGCCACGGTCACGGAGCTTCGACGTGACCGTGCGAGGACGTGAAGACCGATTCACAATCTCACGGCCAGGTCGAAGCTCCGTGACCGTGGCACCCCAGTTTGAAAAAGCGATTGCCTCAGGATTCTGACGGAGTCCACGCCCGTCATGGCAGCTCTTCTGCGCGACCTATAGAATCCGCCCGCGTCAGGTCCAGAGACAAGGAGAAGGGGAAACGGACTGGCACTCTCCTTGTCTCCTCTTCTCCCTGTCTCCTCGTCCTCCAACTCACCCTTCCCAAGCCCCACTCCCCATGTCGCGCGATTCCATCTTCGAAGCCAGCGTCGGTTACTTCCTCACGCCCATCCGGCCGTTCTTGGAAGACGACACCGTTTCTGAAATCATGATCAACGGCTTCAACGAGATTTACATCGAACGGCGCGGACGGCTCGAACGGACCACCGCTTCGTTTCCCAGTCCCGATGCGCTCCTCTCGGCCGTTCACAACGTGGCTCAATTCGTGAACCGTGAGATCGACGCTGACCGACCGATTATGGATGCCCGCCTGCCAAACGGCTCGCGCGTCCATGTGGTTCTGCCGCCGAGTGCTCGGCGCGGGGTCTATTTCACGATCCGCAAATTCAATCGCGACATCTTCGGTATGGACGACCTGATCCATCTCGGCAGCATGTCGGCTTCGGCGAAAGAGTTCCTCGAAATCTGCGTTCGTCTGAAGAAGAACATCATCGTGGCGGGAGGGACCGGGACCGGTAAGACTTCGCTGCTCAACGCGGTCTCCACCGCGATCCCTTCCGACGAGCGGATCGTCGTGATTGAAGACAGTTCGGAATTGCGACTCGCTCAGCCCCACACGCTCTACATGGAAGTTCAGACTCCCGACGCGAACGGACGCGGCGGGGTGTCGATTCGCGATCTATTCAAAGCGTCGCTGCGAATGCGGCCCGATCGCATCATCGTCGGCGAAGTCCGCAGCGGTGAGGCCCTCGACATGATTCAGTCGATGATCAGCGGCCACGCGGGCAGTCTGACGACGGTCCACGCGACGACCCCGCGCGACGCCCTGATCCGCCTCGAAACGCTGTCACTGATGAGCGAAGTCGAACTGCCCGTCTACGTCGCGCGAGCACAGGTCGCGTCGGCGATCAATCTCGTCGTGCAGTTGGCTCGCTACTCGGAAGACGGCTCGCGCAAGATTTCTCGCATCGCGGAAGCCTATGGCTTGGACAAGGACAACAACTATCAGTTCCGCGATTTGTTCGTCTCGAAAATCAAAGGCCGCACGCCACAAGGCCGCCTGATCGCGGACCTCGCACCGGTCGGAGTCGTCCCGACGTTCGCCAACGAACTCGCCGATTACGGACTGACCGGCATGATCAAGGAAACGAAGGGCCTGTGGGGGTGAGAAGCTGCTTGCTAATCGCTATTAGCAAGCAGGCTACCGAGACCTTCAACGAATCGAGTTATTTCCCTGCAACCTGTTCCTCGTCTTCAGCTAACCGCGATTAGCTAACCGCTTTCTCATTTAGGACTCGCCATGAAAGGCCCCGGCTACAAGACTTCGCTCGACGTGAGGCGGACATGGAAATGTCCCTCCTGCGGAATCGAGCGCAAATTACTCGGCGACGTGACGACCATGACCTGCAACTGTCGCGATGGCGGCGTCTTCATGGCGATCATCACCGAACGAATCGTCGCTCCGCGCCCGTTCCAACCGCTCAACGAAGCCGATGTCCATTCGGCCGAGTTCGGGATCGAAGACATGCCGGTGCTGTTGCCGCATCCTTCGACGATCCCCGCCCCGCGCACTCCCGCTCGCAGGTCTTACGGTGAGCCGGCGAAGGCCGAGGAGCCGCGACCATCATCGGTTGATGCTCCCGCCACGAACGACAACCCTCAGGCCGCTGCCGCTGCCGCTGCCGCTGCCGCTGCCGCTGCCGCGCCGCGCCCAGCCTCGGCACCACCTCGTCCAAGGGAATCAAAAGAACCGAACGCCCCTCCAGACACGACTCGACCAGCGCCCCCCTCAATGGCCGCACCGCCTGCGATCGCAACGGTCCCCGCTGCAATCAAACCGGCCTCGCCACCGACCACGCCCGCCACGGAACCCGACGACGATTGGGGCGAAGGAATCCTGTGAGCTCAGTACCTCTCATTCAGACCTCGCGCGGTCCTTGGTGAGCCGCTCTGAGCGGGGCGGCGTCAGCCCAATGGCACTCACTTTGAGCGGCACGGCGCTAGCCGCCGGTAAACGGAGTTGTGTTTTCAAGTAAAGAACCGGCGGCTAGCGCCGTGCCGCTCACGGAGTGAATGACAAAGTGAGTGCCATTGGGCGTCAGCCCCCTGATTATTTGAAAACGGGCTTACGCCCAAGAATCAGGGGGCTGACGCCGCCCCGCTCAGAAACCTCTCACGCTCCACCGCGCGAAGTATCCGTGACGATCAAGCCCCCGCAGCTTGGCGGCAGGCGGCTCGCCAAGGTCTCATGGGATTCCAACCGGCCTGCGTTCACGGCGTATTCACGCGAGACGCAGCTGTCGCGGCCAGTTCTTGGCGACGGCGTTTGAAGCGAGGATCGAGTTCCTCTTCCTTCTGTTCGCGCTTCAACTCTTCGGCGGTCATCAGCAGGCTCTGTTCGTGCCGCCAGAATTGGAAGCCGTAGTCGAGCAGTGCCAGCGCGAATAACGTCAGCGCCAGCAGTAGCCCGAGTTCACCGAGGCAGCGTGCTGCGAGACTCAACATCTCAGAAGGTTCTGCTTGAGCGAAGGCTCCCAACGCCGGAAGCCGCACGCGCACGAAGGCGACTAACACGCTGAGTAATGCCACGAGCTTGATGAGTCCCGCAGCCAACGCGACCCCTGTTTTCAGACTCATCCAGCGCCCGAGTCCCTGGGTGGGATCGAGTCGGTCGAACTTCGGCAATACGACCGAGGGCGTCCACAGAAAGCCCGTTTGAATCAGGCTCCCCAGCGCGGCCGCAATGGCCGCGATCAGCAGCAGCGGCCCAACGGCCACAGCCAAGCTCATCACCAGCACCGTCAGCGTACGTGCGACTGACTCGGGCGTGAGCGGCAAAGAAGAAGTCGTCGAAAGGGCACCGCGCACCGTCCCGGCCAGATGCTGCGCGACACCGGGTCCGAGCCACCACAGCGCGGCCATCGTCGCCAGCAACAGGAACGCCGCGACGAGGTCCGCGCTCCGAGCCACCTCGCCCCGCGCTCGTGCTTCCCGACGACGACGGTCGGTCGGCGGATGCGTGCGATCACCCAAGTCACTCATGGCGTCACGCCTCCCGCCAGCAGCCCTTCGCGGGAGAGTTGCAACGATTCGAGCACGCTCGTCGCCACGGCCTCAGCAACGCCCGGCAATGTCGCGGCAAGAATCAACAGCGCTGCCGCCATGCGCACTGCGGTCAGCGCTGGCAAAAGTGACCAGCGGGAAGAACGGCTGACGAACCCGAGCGTCATGTCGATCAGAGACATTGCCACCACGAGCGGCATCGCCACACGCAACCCCAACACCAGCGATTGCCGCAGCAACGCGCCCAGCAAATCGAACAACGACGGCCAGTGACTCGCCTCCGCCACAGGCAGCGCGTGAAACGATTCGAGGATCGTGCGGGCGAACAACAGATGCCCGCCAACAGGCTCCATCAACAGAATCGAGGCGATGCCCAACAACAGCAGCATCTCGGCGGAGACCGATCCTTCGGACAGATACTCGGGATTGAGAACACTGCCCATCCCCAGCCCGCTGTGCCGATCCAGCCACTCGCCCCCGAGCTTCAACCCTGACAACACGATCGCCAGGCCGAGTCCCAGCACGGCACCGAGTCCCAATTCACACAACAGGGCCGCGACGAAATCAACGGGCGTCGTGATCGCGTCCCGCACCGCGCGGCCAGCTTGAGTCACCGACCGCGCCGCCGCTTCGCCCTCATGCCCGACGAGCTGCACTTGGGAAACAGTCTCCCGTGCGAGCGGCAACGTCGGCACCACGACCAGCGTCAGCAGCACGATCAAGCCGACTCGCACCTGCCACGTCAGCAGCGTCCGCCCGAGAAACAGCCCCACGCCCAACAGTCCCGCCAATCGAGCGACCACCAACAGTGACAGCCCCGCGCGGGCCAACCCATCGTCAAGCGCGAACTGTATCAACAGCCGCCCCCACGGATCGCGAATGAGTTGATGGAAGAAGTCGTGCATCAGAACGTGTCCGGGATGCGGCGAATCAGGTCGATCGAGTACTCGGTCAACAGGCCCAGCCCCCACGGCAGCAGCAGCAGCACCACGCACGTCAACCCGGCCAACTTCGGAGCAAACGTCAGCGACGGATCCTGCAACTGTGTCATCGCCTGGACGAGACCGATCACCAGCCCCAAGGCCAGCGCGACCAACAACGGCGGCCCGCACAACGTCAACGCGAGCAGCGTGGCGGAGCGACAGAGTTCGATGGCGGTGTCTGTGGTCATGAAGGAGAAGCCGATTGAAGGTGAGTTGCGAAACCAGTGTTCGCCTCGTTTAACCACACGCGGCGCAAAGTGAGATGTTTCCGAGCGGGGCGGCGTAAGCCCCCCGGTTCTCCCGAAGAGGGCTTACGCCCAAGAACCGGGGGGCTTACGCCGCCCCGCTCAGATGTCTCATCGTTGCCCACGCGGTTAAACAACGCGCACGCTCTCCAGCAGCATCCCGACGGTCAGGAACCAGCCGTCGATCAAGACGAACAGCAGCAGCTTGAACGGCAGTGAGATCAGCGACGGTGGCAGCATCGTCAGGCCGAGGCTGGTCAGGATCGAAGCGACCACGAGATCGATCACGAGGAACGGCAAAAAGATTTGGAAGCCGATTAGAAACGCGACCTTCAGCTCACTGAGTAAGTACGCCGGAGAGAGGACCGTCAGTGGCACGTCGTCGTAGCTCAGCGGTTCGCGCCAACGCGAGGCGGCAAGCGTGTTCTCGGCCGGTCGTTGGAAATCGAGCAGCATCCACACGGCATCGGCATTCCCCGCCCGGTCGATTTGTTGCGACATGAACTGCCTCAACGGAGCCGCCGTGCGCTGGAACGCAGTCACGTCGTCGAGAGCCGCCTCACCCGCAGCCGGTTGCGAGTACGGGCGAATCCCCTCGTCGTAACAACGCTGCCAAACGGGAGCCATCACGAGGAACGTCAGAAACAAACTGAGCGCCGTGAGAACTTGATTCGGCGGAGCCTGTTGCGAACCAATGGCCTGTCGCAGCAGCATGAGCACAACGGAAAACCGCACGAAGCAGGTCGTCATCAACAGGATCGACGGGACCAACCCGAGGACCGTCATCAGCACCAGCATCTTCAGCGATGCGCCGATCCCCGAGGGTGAGACGATGGCCGTCGGATCGAACACATTCGGGAGTGGTGCGGGTGCGGCGGCAGGGGACTCGAACGCGGCCGGTTGAACGATTCCAGGCTGAACAGCACCACCGCGTGGGCGAGCGGCATTCGGACGAGTTTCCAACCGCTCCTGGCCGACGGCGTGAGTGCCACCGAACAGCGTCACAGCGCCGCAGAGAATCACTGCCAGACAACTTCGAATGGGGGCGCAGCTCTCATTCATGGTGAGCCTCCCCACCACGACCGAACGTCGCGAGCCGAGGCTCTGGCGGGCGGGCAACGCTCGGATGAGCAGCGGTCTCGCGTGGTAAAGGTGTTCGCGCAGAGAACGAGGAACGACGAACATCACGCTCGCTCAAACAGGTCTCCGTCAACCGTTCCACTTCGATCGGATCGGTGATCTCGGAGAGAGTCCGCACGCCATCAGCTGAGACTCCGAGGACCAGTACTCGGCCTCCGCAGCGGACCAGATGGACGGCGACCTTCGGCTCGATCTGGCGTCGGCCGAGCAGTTCGAGAGCCTCAATCGGCAGGCCGCGCGGCGCACCGACATACGGCTTGAGCCACCGACCAACGAGTGTCAACACGCCGACAATACTTCCCAGCGCGATGACGGTCGTCCAAATGCTCGCGCTGCTCGAGGTGGAACGGGGCCGCCCTTCGGTCACGCCCTCGCGACCATTCGCGCGCGGAGGCAATGGCAGTCCAACCGCTAGCTCGCGCGAGCGGCTTCGTTCCACTTCCTCTGCCGCACACGCTGGTGAAACGCCCAGCAGGCTCAGCCAGCAAACGACCGCGCACGAAATCAGCCCACACCACAGCACGGTGCGTGACGCTGGCGACATCCTGTCCGCGTGACGATTCATGAATTCCGATCCGGCTCGTCCCTGAACGATCGGCAAAATCTGCCGCCGATCAGTGCGGTGAAATAGCCGGACCATGGGATTCGGGCAAGATCAGCTTGGCGGCGATTGTTCTCTCCCTTGCGAACCGCAGCCGTCGCGACTGCAGGCAAAGCCAGGCTCAAGCGCAAGCCATCGGTTCGCGTGATTCTGCGGTGCTGTCCTCCGTGTGACTCGCAGCCAGTTCGAGAATTTCGGCTTCGCGGTCCGCAACGGTTTGCTCAATCGTGGCGAGCAACGATCGTGGTTGAAACGGCTTCGTGATGTAGTCGTTTACGCCTGCCTCCAAGCAAAGCTCGCGATCGCAATCCGACACGTTGGCCGTGAGCGCGATGATCGGGATGCGCCGGAGGGTGCCGGCCTCGCGCCGGCGGATCTCTTGGGTGGCTTCAAGGCCGCCGAGAACCGGCATCTGGATGTCCATCAGCACGATGTCGAACGTCTCACGCGCGACCGCATCGACGGCGGCCTGTCCGTCTTCCACCAGCGTGACCCGGTGCCCGCGCCTTTCGAGGATGCGCTGCACGATCAACTGGTTGACTTTGTAGTCCTCGGCGACCAAGACTCGCAGCGGACGAATCAACGCGGGCATCTCCGACATGGCATTGGCCAGCACGGGGGCGACAACCGACTTGGCCCGGCGACAGGAGAACGTGAAGTGGAAGTGGCTACCCTCGCCGACTTCACTCTGCACCCACACCGCCCCCCCCATCAACTCGACGAGCTTCGACACGATGGCCAGCCCGAGACCGGTACCGCCGTACTTGCGAGTCGTCGAGCCATCGAGCTGCTCAAATGGCGTGAAGATCATTTGCAGCTTGTCGGCGGGAATACCGACTCCCGAGTCGGTCACCGAGACCTGCAATTCGAGCGTGTCCGCGCTCTCGTTCCGCAGTTCGACGCCGATGTCCACGCGACCTCGATCCGTGAACTTGATCGCGTTGCCCACGAGATTGATGAGGACCTGCTGAATTCGTCCCGCGTCGGCTTGGAGATAATCGGTGACATTCGCAGCGACAGTCCACTCCAGCGACACCCCCTTGCGTTCGGCCAAGAAGCGGAGCGGTTCGAGTGTTTTGGCCAGTGACTCTCGGAGTGAGAACTCGACCGGACGGAGTTCAAGTTTGCCCGCTTCGATCTTCGAGAAATCGAGTACGTCGTTGACGAGCATCAGCAGCGAATCGGCCGACTGCTGGATGAGCGTCAGATGGTGGGCGACCTCAGGGCCGGTATCCAATTCCAACGCGAGCTGACTCATCCCGATGATGCCATTCATCGGCGTGCGGATCTCGTGGCTGATGTTCGCCAGGAATTGCCCCTTCGCCCGGTTGGCGTTCTCCGCGCGCTCCCTTGCCGCGTGCAAGTCTTCGGCTTGAGTACCGATCCGCAAGTAAGCTTCGGTCAGTTTGGCGTTCTGGTCGAGCAGCGATTGTGCGGCCCGTTTCTGCTCCGTGATGTCATGCCACACCCCCAACAAAATCGAATGACCGTTCAAGGTCACCGGATTCAGCGTCACCTCGACCGGAAAATCTTCCCCATCCATCCGTCGATGCAGCCACTCGAACCGGTGAAAGCCCTGCTCACGAGCGACGCGATCCATCTCCACGCACTTCTCCAGCGACCGCCGTCCATCGGGTTGGAACTCCGGTGACAGCACGGCCGGGTGCAATGACAACAATTGCTGTTTGTTGGAACAGCGGAGCATGTCGATTGCCGCATTGTTGCAGTCGATGATGCCCGTTTCATCGAACAACAGATGGGCATCCGTCGAGCATTCAAATAGCACACGGAACTTTTCTTCGGCCCGCTTGCGCTCCGTCAGGTCATGCGCGATGCCGATCACTTCGGAGTCCTCGCCGCTCGTGATGCTCGACCGGCTCAGTTTCCACAGCAAAGCCACGGCTCCCCGGTCGGGCGTGCAAACGCTCATCTCAAATTTGGACACGCCCCCTTCATCTCTCGCCTGCTGAAAGAGTTGGCCAAACTCAGCGCAGGCGATTTCATCGGGGAACAGCCGGTGGAAGTCGCGGTTGATCAGCTCGGCGCGGTCGATCCCCAGCACTCGCTCGGCCTCGTGATTGATGTCTTTGATCGTGCCGTCGGAGGCGAACCGAACGATGACCGATCCGGCCATCTGAATCACGGCCGACAGTTTCTGGCGGCTGTCGGTCAACTCAAGTTCAGACTGCCGCCGTGCCGTGATGTCCAGAATCTGTTTCACAAAGTAGAGCGGCTGGCCGTCGCGAGCACACACCAGCGAAACGTGCGTGTGTGCCCAAACGATCGATCCGTTCGGCTTCAGATACCGCTTCTCCATTTGTGCCGTCGAGACCTCGCCGCTCAGCATCCGACGCAGCAGTGCCACGCTGTCGTTCAGGTCGTCCGGGTGGGTGACATCTGCAAATACCATCTGCTCCAGCTCGGCAGCAGAGCGGTCCCAGATCTGGCAGACCGCCGCGTTGACTTGAAGGAAGCGACCCTTTGTCGAACAAACCACCATTCCTGTCGCCGCATGTTCAAAGGCCAACCGATTGTGCGACTCACTGACGCGCAGCGCATCGGTCACGGTGGCCCGCTCGACGATCTCCTGTTCCAGCCGACGATTGACGGCTTGCAACTGACGTGACTGTTCCTGCGCCGCGCGCCAGAAGTAAACCAACCCCGCCAGAAACAGCGAAACCGCGACGCACGACAACCCCGCCAACAGTGGCATCCAAGTGAGTGACTTGGCGATGCGCTCGGGTTTCGGCGTGACCGACAATTCCCACGCAGGCCCCGGCAGAGTCACTCTCGATGTTTGCTCCCACTGATTCCAGACTTCGGGTGAAACCGACTCGCTCTCAAACTCGCTGACACCTTCAGACTTCACACGCAATGCGAACCCGTCGGGCAAGTCGGTCAACCCGATCTCGCACAACGCACCCACACGCAAGGCCGCACTCACGGTGCCTCGATCTCCTTCGAAACCCGTGACCGGACTGATGGCCACGACGCCGCGACCGCCCTGACGCAGATCAAACACACGACTTGTCCGAGTGGTCGCCCGCCGTACGGACTCGTCCCGAGCCTGCTTCTGCACGGAATCGTCCCAAGGAGCCGTACCCTTCAGTTCCGTGTTGCGATCGACCGGGATATCGACCTGTGTCTTACCCGTCACATTCGCCCAACTGATCTCGCAGATGTCGGGAAAGTCCCGCACATAATCTAGGGCGTCAGCCTCAAACTTCGCCCGATACATCTGACGGTCACGAGCATGACGTGCCACCAACCGATCTAACGCCTGAACCCGCGATTGAACATGCGAGGAAAGTTGGCCCGCTGCAGCACGGGCCGTGGCGCGAGCCAACTGGCGGATCGCTTCGATCTCGGCCCGCGACAGCGTGAAGTGACTCCAAACTCCCGCGACCAGCCCGAGCAGCAACAACAGCACCGGTCGCGCCCAGTGGGCGAGGCGAGACGGCTCTTCAGGATCAGAAGTGGTCGCCATTGCTGGTGCCTGCGGATCTACGCCCTGCTCATGGCAGTCGAAATCAGCGAACGAACCAGCCCGGCGGGAATCACTTCCCGAATCGGCGGCGTTCTGCTGCGGTGCGGTGCGGTTCATAACGATTGTGGTCTTCGAGACGACGGCCCGCACCCACATAGGGAGCCGCACAGAGACGCCTCGCCAAACAATCGAACCTAGCCCAGACGACTTGCATCGCGAGCCGTCTCCGCCCAACCCATTTGGAGAACACTGACCACGATGCCGGTCGTGACGATGGATTCATGGCCACGACTGCGCAGTCCCACAGCAGATCAGTAGCCCGTCTGCTCGCTCGCACCTTGCTGTTGCTCAGCCTTGTAGCGTTCCATCGCCCGAATCTGGTTGGACAGTTTCTGCTCCGGACCCGTCGGGAAATACTGCACGTCGTCGTCGAGGTAGTACGCCGAGGGAAGCGTCTGCCCGCCAACCGTCGTCTGAAAACAACCGGTCGAAACGGCCGATAGCGACAAGCAACCGAACATCGCCACTCCACGCCAACCACGACTCACGTTCCGCGTCATGTCAGATTCCTTTCGAGGAATTCGGCGAATACTCCGTTCGACCGATCTCCCGACAACCCACTTCCTGCCCGCCTCACCTTCGATCCTCATCGAGATCAAATGCTGAGACCGCCTTGGCAACGTGCCTCGTGCCATCCACAGGAAAGGATCGGCAGTCACAACCCGAATCTTTGGCCGAATCGCTACAGACTCGCAAATTTCTCCGTCTTGATCGCCTCCAACACCAACCCGCAGCGTGAGCGAGGTCGAGAGTTGATCGAACGCGAAACGAGTTGCCTGAACCACACCCACCCCACAAAAAAACTCGGTCGGAGCGAACTCCGCCGAGGCCATGATTCAACATCATTTTCATCAACGCGAGACACTTCACTCGCTCTTCTTCGCCGCAGCCTCTTCCGCTGGTTGAGGCCGGATCGACTCGAAGTATTTGCGGATCGTCTGGCGGTGGCCGAGCGGGATGCTCTCACTCTCCAGCACGGCATCGCTCATCATCTTGTACTTTTGATAGACCTCTTGGTAGCCGCGCTGCGCTTCCTGACGGCCTTCCGACGAGGAACTCGTTTCAAACTCGGACTCACCCTCACCTGCTTGGCCGGTCACTTGTTCCTTGTTCACGTTGGCAGCGAGGTTCGTCGCATCACCATCAATGTTGCCACTCTCGCCCATGCCCCAAGATTGAGATGGCGAGTTGGCCTTAGTCTTCTTCTTGTTCTTCGCGGTGCTGTTCTTCTGGCAGTTCCCTTTGCACTCAGAGGCTATCCGGAAAGAAACGGCTTGTTTTCAGGGTGCCACGGTCACGGCTTTGCGTGGCCGTGCTTTGATCGTAGCGAAAACACGGCCACGCAAAGCCGTGACCGTGGCACCCAACTCATGACCTGCTCGCTGCTAATGGCGAAGCGGCTTCTCGGACAGCCTCTCACACAACGACGCCAATTCGGCGTTGAGCAAGTCATTGATCTTCTTCTTGCGAGCCTGCTCTTTCGCCTTCTCACCCAGTTGCTTCGCGGCCCCCGTCACTTTTTGAGCAACCTCGTCTTCGACCCCTTCGGCCATCTCGTTGGCCGCATCGCTGATCGAACCGTCCCCCGCATCGCCCTTCGCACGCTTGGCCGCCTTTTTCAACTTCTCGGCCGTGTTGCGAGCTTCATTCCGTTCGAGTTCGATGTCACCCAGATCGGCCAACTCCTTCATCGCCTTGTCGTACTTCCCCTCGGCCAGCGCTTGCCCCGCTCCTTCAAGAGCCTTCGCGGAAGCCATCGCCTCGCCGATCTCCTGCAACTGTTGGTCAACCTGTTCCAGACGGGCCTGACTCTGCGCCGATTGAATCGCCGCCTGCATCTCGAAAATTTTCGCCAGTGCCTCTTTCACATCGACGCCCGGCTCCTTCAACTCCGCAGCCTTCTCCTTCAGTTCGCGCAGCAGCTTCTCCAGTTCGGGATCAACAGCCTTGTGAAGCTCCTCTTCGAGTTCCTTCAAGCTGTCCGCAATCTCTTCCGTTTGAGCAACAATGTTCTCATCGGGAGCAGCGGGCGACGCAGCCGCCTCGTCCTGCTTGAGCGGTACGAGCGACAAGACCACCGCCGCCGCCACGATCGCACCGGGCAACAACCGAGGAGCCTTGTACGGTGCGACCGCTTCCGGTTCGACGCGATTCAAGTGCGACATCGGATCGCCCGCTTCCGTCGCGAGGATCAGCTTTGCGATTCTGTCCGTGCTGACGGGAACGACCGTCGCCCTCGGTTGGCGCGCGGCGGCGCAACGTCGGTTCCAAGTTCATCGCCGCTGGATGTCGCGGTGTTTTGTGTTGCTCTGCTCGGCGGTCGTGCTGAGGTTGGTTGTCGGCTTGGCAACAGTGGTGGGAGTTCAATCGATGTGGTTCGACCCCGTCGTCTCGTGGGCGAGCTGGCTGGTCCCACTGGCTGCGTTGGAATTGGTCGGCCTGCTCAAAAGTCGAGCCGGTCGTTCGCGAGCGCCGCAATCGGTGAGGCCACCTGTCGCCGCAACGTAGAGCGGGCGGCTCGCCTGCTCTACGGTTCCGACGATCAGTCGAAGAGCACAGGCGAGCCGCCCGTGCTACGTTGGTTTGATCGTTTGTTTCCTCGTCCCCATGCTCCGCGTGGAAACGAGTAGTCCTTACTTACGGAGAGTGACATGGCAGTTGTGTTTCGCGGGGCAGTTTCGGTGATGACCGTGGTTGCGGGATTGTGGAGTAGCTCGTCGTTCGCTGCGGAGCGGACGCATGAGATCACGATTGATGACTACTTCACGCAGGCGTCGATCACCGAGTGTGCGATGTCGCCTGATGGGAAGCGGGTGGCGTACACCGAGACTCGATGGAGGGGACCGAAGGAGTCCGCCAGCAGCGACGTGTGGGTGGTCGATTGTCAGACGAAGGCCATCGAGCGGTTGACGTTTGATCCGTCGTCCGATGCCGGGCCGCGCTGGTCTCCGGATGGACAGTCGCTCTACTTCACCACCAGCCCGAAACGCGAAGGCGAAAAGGCTCCGCCCTACGATGGCCAGAAGCAGGTCTGGCGCATTCATCTGGCCAGCTCGCGGCTCGAACCGGTGACGCGCGTGGAAGGTGGCATCGATGCATTCCGACTCTCGACCAACGGAAAGACGCTGTACTACACGAGCTCGAAAGAACACACGATTGATGAGTGGAAGGACCTGCGTAAGGAGTTCGCGGACCTTCAATATGGTCACGGCGTTCACAGGGTCTCGACACTCTCGAAGCTTGATCTCACGACATGGCGGACGGCGCAGGTGCTCGATGAGAAGCGGTTCATCGGTTCGTTTGATGTCTCACCGGACGAGTCGCGGATCGCGATGATCACCATCCCCGATGAGTTGGGGATCACCATGGAAGGTCGCTCGCGCGTCGATGTCCTCGACACGGCGACATCGAAGGTCACGACGTTGCCCGACGACTTGTGGCGGAAGGAGGCCCCGTCGCCCTTCGGATGGTTGCTCGACCCCGTCTGGTCGGGCGATGGGCGGCACTTGGCGTTCTCCGTCGGGTTCGATGGCTACCCGGCGGAACTGTTGGTGGCGACGTGGACCGGCGAGACACTTAAGCTCCGGCGGATGCCTCGACCGAAAGAGGCGTACCTCGATGGCGGGATCGCGTGGCGCGGGATGTCGGATGAAGTCTGTTACCTCGGCGATGTGCGAGCGTCGATCAAGGTTTGCAGCGTGCAGGGACTGAACACCGACACGCTGTCCCCCAAGGTCCTCACGCCCGAAGAGACCGTGCAGCACTTCTTCAGTTTCGATCAGCGGGGAGAACGGCTGGCCCTCGTGCAAACGGGGCTGACGTACAGTCGCGACGTGTTTCTGCGAGGCACCGGTGAAGCCGCGTCGGCGACCCGGCTGACCTCGGTCAATCCGCAAGCCGACACGTGGAAGCTGCCGCAGCTCTCGCGCGTGACGTGGAAGGGAGCGAACGGCGATGAGGTCGAAGGACTGCTCGAACTGCCGCCCGATTACAAACCGGGAACGCGACTTCCCCTGATCGTGAACCTGCACGGCGGACCAACCGGGGCCGAGTTCTTCGGGATGAAGTTCTCGATCTACGGACACACGCTGTTCGCCGCCAAGGGCTACGCCTTCTTCAGCCCGAACTATCGCGGCTCGACCGGCTACGGCGACAAGTTCCTCGTCGAACTGATTGGCCACGAGAACGAGATCGAAGTCGAAGACATCCTCAAAGGTATCGACGCGATGATCGAACGGGGGATCGCCGATCCGGATCGTCTCGGCGTGATGGGCTGGAGCAACGGAGGCTTCCTGACCAACTGCCTGATCACTGGAACGAACCGCTTCAAGGCGGCCAGCAGCGGAGCCGGGGTCTTCGACATGACGATCCAATGGGGCGAAGAGGACACTCCCGGCCACGTCATCAACTATCTGAAGGGCCTCCCGTGGAAGCAGCCCGCCGAGTACCAGAAGACCTCGCCGCTCTACCAACTCAAGGACACCTTCCGCACGGCCACGCTGATCCACGTCGGCGAAAAGGACGAACGAGTCCCCGTCACTCACAGCCGCACCCTGCACCGAGCGCTGCATCACTATCTCAAGGTCCCCACCGAACTGGTCATCTACCCTGGAGCCGCCCACGGCCTGACGCAATACCAGCACCGCTCGGCCAAGCTCAAATGGGACCACGCTTGGTTCGAGAAGTATTTGAAGCCGGACAACAAGCCCGCTTCACCCAACCCAAAGTAGTTATTCCGTTCCCGTGGGGGACACTCGTGAGAGTGGAACGGTGGGCAGAATGGCCCGGATGCCCCGTCCACCTCTTCTCTCAGTTCGCCTTCTCTGGGCCTCGGCGACTCTGTGGTAAATCTTCTTCGATGACGTTCTTGAAAGAGAATTTAACCAAAGAGGCGCCGAGGCCCAGAGAAGGCAAGCAGAGGTCTGTTCCTCAGGAGCAGCCTACTCTGAGGTGTCGGCTCAATTCTCATGAACGAAGTGTTGATTGGCTCAGTCGTTGCTCTTCCCGACAGCAGGTTCACACGTCAGGGATGCGACACGGGCCAAGCTCTGCGGATATCCGAAGCGACTTCGTCGGTTGATGACGAACATTCGGATCGATCCTCCAACGAGCGGCTCAATCGGTCGAAGGATCGGTTCGTCACGGTCGTCTGGAGTGGGCTGCGATGTCGTTTCGAATGCTCGTTGGGTTGGCGTTTCTGCTCGGGTTTTGGTCAGCAGGTCGAGCGACATTGGCTCAGACCGTTGGTGGCTCCGAGTCCGTGTCGGTGGTGAGCAATACTTCTTCGGAGAAGAAGACTGAGCCGGCCGAACCGCGCCGTACGCGCGTCGTCTTCATCGTCGCCGAAGGTTGCGAGGAATGTGACCGTGTGTTGTCGCGACTGCGTCGTCCCGGCGGTGACTTTGAAACCATGATCGCCGCCGGTTGGAGAATTGGTTCCAGTCCCGAGAACCACATTCAGATCGTTGATCGACTCAACGTGGCGGATCTGGTCGAGAAGCTGTCCGTCAAGAACTTCCCCACCGTGGCCTGCATCAGCAACGACGAGATCGTTCGCGCGTTCTCGTCGGGCTGCACAACGCCACTCGATGCGTGGACGCTCAACTGGCTGATGAAGGGCAAAGACGAACGGCCCACGCCGCTGCAACCCGAGCCGGTGCGAGTCGCCACCACCGGCAACTACCCTCTGCGAGGAAACCACTGGTCGGTGGATGGAATTTGGAATCCCTCCAAAGAGCTGCTCATCCAGCACCTGCGCGGATCGGTCCATTCGACACAGCTCGCTTCTACTTGGAAGATCGAGACGTGGGAGCACGAGGAACTCCGTTCCCTGCACGACAACCTTCACGAACACGAGATGGGTGGCGTCGTTCCGTCGTCGCAGCAACTGCTGCAACAACAGCACCCCGCTTCCAGCTTCACCACTGCCCGCAAGATGTACGGGAAGTTCTGAGCTACTCGAGGAATCTCTCCGCCGCGATAAGTCGCTGCCAACAAAACGTCGGGCTTATCAACTTATTGAAAACACGTGCCCCACGTTTCCCAACGTGCCCCTATGACTTCAGGCTGGCCAGTAGCGCTTCCAACTCGACGCGGCGCGGTTCAAAGGTTTTCTTGACCCCCTGTTGGTTGAGCAGATAGACGGCCCAGAAGACCAACGCACAGAACAGTCCCACTGCGGCAACTAGCAGCAGTGCGAGTGGTCCCGCGTCGCGGAGTGTCTTCCAAGCGACAATACCCAAAAACGCGACCATGCCGGGAATGAGTGGCAACATGTACCACCAAAAGATGTTCTTCAGCAGCCAGATCTGGTGGTTGACCTGAACCAGCGACGCTTCGATGCACGACTGCAGCGAATCGTCGGAGACGGGTCGTCGTCGATGCTGAATCCAACGATCCACAATGAAGTAAGTCCCCACGAACAGGCCGCCAGCCGAACAGAGATACAACGACCATTCGTTGAGTTTCACAGCCATGAATCCGAAGACACCGGTCACGACCACTGCTGCCGCAACTTCCACCATGTCACGGTAGAACAACGACGACGACAGCGTTCGATGATTGCGGCGAACTTCGTTGAGCAGCAGGTCGGCATCAACATTCCACCTCGCCCCGTGATCGTGCGACTGCCACTTCGATTGGAGATCATCAAAGCCCATCGGAGACTCCTTGCAGTTAGTCGGCCAATTGCTGGCGGATGCGAGTCAGTTTCACGCCGACATAGTTTTCGGAGATGCCGAGAACTTCGGACATCTCTTGATAACTCAGCCCGTCGAGGTGCATCAGCGCGAGCGAAGCGTCCACTTTAGGAAGCTGCCGGATGGCGGCGTACAGTCGCTCAAATCAACTCGTTGGCAGAGCGTTCGCTGTCGGGACTCGACTGCGTCGTCGCTGCGGCCTCATTGAGGAACATCGCGTGATGCTTCTGCCGCCGCCGCTCGCCCCGCTGCCAGACCAGAGCCGTGTTGAAGGCGACTCGGTAAATCCACGTCGTCTCTTTCGAGTCGCCCCGAAAGTTCGGGATCGACGACCAGAGATTCACCAACACGTCCTGAAGCAGATCGTCCTGATCGTGCTGCGTCTCCGCACAGGCCCGCACCACGCGCAGCATCACGCCGACATGATCGCGCAACCAACGCTGAAAGTGTGCTTCTTGTTCCTCGGCGCTCATCGGGTCATCTCCTCTCTTGATGAGATTAGTGACCGCTGCTCACGCTGCCTTACACGAAATACGGAGATTTCCGGTGTGCCCCGGTGACCAAGCTGTTACGTCGCGTTGATTCACTTCAGATGAGGCAATTGGTCCGCTTCCAAGAGCAGTTGAATCGACCGGGCCGCGCCGGGAACGCGACTGATGAAACCCAGCCGTTCCAGAGTCAGCACCATCTGATGGACCGTCGGAGCCGTGACTTCAAAGTACCGTTGCATGTCGGCTTCCGAAGGGGCTCGCCGATTCAGCTTGCCGTAGTAATAGATGAACGCCAGGTATTGCCCCTGCTTGTCTGAATATTGCGGAGTCGTCGCGCGATCGGTCATCAGGAAGCTCTTTCAGTTCATCAAGGAAGGCGGGGGGATGGCTTGTTGCATTAGCCCGGAGGGCGGTTTTCGATGAGATGTTTCTGCGGTTAAAGTTTGGGTGAGCCGGGCGGCGTCAGCCCAAGAGCACTCACTTCAACTCACCTGCAGCGTGAACGAGGGCGAGCGAGAGTTGCGTTTCTCTTTGCTTCCCTCGCTTGCGCTGCGGGTTACTTGATCAAAGTGAGCGGCATGGCGCTAGCCGCCGGTAAACGGAGTTGCGTTTCCAAGCAAAGAACCGGCGGCTAGCGCCGTGCCGCTCAAAGTGAGTGAATGACAAAATGAGTGCCATTGGGCTGACGCCGCCCGGCTCACCAAGAATGACATCAGGATGACCAGCGTGAGCAGTGAATCAAACTCTCGGCGCTTCCAACAAGAGTCGAACTCGGGCGAGCCCTGTTCTTCCAAATCTGTTCTTGTTGAGCGGCTAAGTCTTCACAATTGGGAAGTCCTTCAGTTCCATCAGCCCCTGCTTTGAAGAGTCCATCATGAGCGTCTCGACGATCAGTCCCCGTCAGTTGAACGAGCTTCGGCAGCGAGGCGGCCAGATCGAGCTGATTGATGTCCGCACGCCCGTGGAGTTCCGCGAAATCCACGTTGCGTTCGCTCGCAACGTGCCGCTCGATTCGCTGAACCCGCAGACCGTTCAAGCCGCACGCGGCGAACGGGCCGCCGAGCCGCTCTATGTCATTTGCCGATCGGGAAGTCGCGGCAAGCAGGCGTGCGACAAGTTGATTGCAGCGGGTATCGCCAATGTCATCAACATCGAAGGGGGCACGCTGGCCTGCGTGGAGGCGGGCTTGGACGTGGTGAAAGGGAAGAAAGCGATGTCGCTCGAACGGCAGGTTCGCATTGCCGCCGGATTGCTGGTCCTGACGGGAGCGGCCCTCGGCTACTTCTACGATCCGCGCTGGATCGGCCTGTCCGCGTTCGTCGGTGCGGGACTGTTCTTCGCGGGCGTCACCGATACCTGCGGGATGGGAATGATCCTGGCGCGAATGCCGTGGAACCAAGTGGCCAAGGACGAGACAAACAGCGTCTGTTCCAAGGCGTGAGCAACGCCCAAACGGAAGTCCAGCTTGACGGAGGACGGGGCCATCGCCGTTTTGAATTTGGGAGATGGTGTGCCACGGTCACGGAGCTGCGACGTGGCCGTGAGAATTAGAAACAGCCTTCACTGACAGGCACGGCCACGTCGCAGCTCCGTAACCGTGGCACCCGAAATTGAAAAAAGCGATGGCCCCGGACGGAAGACTGCCCTTCTTTTCATCTGTCCGCTAACGTTGGTTCCTCGAAACCGCCCTTTGTTTCCGGAGCTTCGTGATGCGACGTTTACTCAATGGAATTGGCTGCCTGTTCGTTCTGAGTCTCGTCGTTCCTGCGTCAGTCTTCGCGCAAAAGGCCGCGTTGAATGAGAGCATTCAGCGGCGCGAGGCGGCGACGTGGGAGATCGCGCTCAAAATTTGGGAGTTCGCCGAACCGGGGTATCAGGAGACGCGATCGGCCAAGCTGTTGGCCGACACGCTCGAACAGGCGGGCTTCGTCGTGAAGCGAAGTGTGGCCGACATCCCGACCGCGTTCACCGCGACATTCGGTGAGGGGAAGCCGGTCATCGCAATCATGGGTGAGTACGACGCTCTGCCCGGTCTGTCTCAGCAGGCAGTTCCCGAGCAACTGCCGCGCGAGGGAGCGACCTACGGACACGGCTGCGGGCACCATCTGTTTGGCGCGGCGTCGATGTCGGCCGCCATCGCGATCGCCGAGCAGATCAAGTCGGGACAACTGAAGGGGACCGTCCGCTACTACGGTTGTCCGGCCGAAGAGGGTGGCAGCGGCAAGACGTTCATGGTGCGAGCCGGACTATTCGACGACTGCGATGCCGCGCTGCACTGGCATCCGGCGGGACGCAACACAGCGGGCGATGCGTCGTGTCTCGCGCGAGCCGCCGTGAAGTTTCGCTTTCGAGGGAAGAGTGCTCACGCGGCCGGTTCGCCGGAGCTGGGTCGGTCCGCGCTCGACGCGGTCGAACTGACCTGTCACGCCTCGGAACTGCTGCGAGAACACACGCCCGACTTCACTCGCATTCATCACGTCATCACGGGTGGCGGCGGTGCGCCAAACGTCGTTCCCGACATGGCCGAAGTTTTTTTCTATGTGCGACATCCCAAGGCGGACGTTGTGAAGGAGCTGTACCCGCGCCTCGTGAAGTGTGCCCAAGGAGCGGCCCTCGCCACTGAAACGAAGCTGGAAGAGCTGTACCTCGGCGGGACGATGGAACTGCTGCCGAACGACACGCTGGCACAAATCGCCCTCACGAATCTCGGACTGCTCAACGACATCAAATACTCAGCCGAGAACATCGAGTTCGCTCAACGACTCGAAGCGACACAGGCCAAGCCGCAACCGCTCGACTCGATCCGCCAAGTCTTCAATACGAGCAACGAGGTGGGCAAAGGTTCGACCGATGTGGGCGATGTCTCATGGGTCGTCCCGACGGCGGGCTTCACGACAGCCTGCTACGTCCCCGGTACAGCGGCTCATTCGTGGCAGGCGGTCGCGGCTGGTGGAACGACGATCGGCAAGCAGGGAATGCAACTCGCCGCCCGCACCATGGCGGCCACCGCGTTTGATCTATTCCAACAGCCGGGGACTCTGACCGCAGCCAAGACCGAACATACGAAACGCCTCAATGGCCGAAAGTACGAACCCCTGCTCCTCCCCAATCAAAAGCCCCCGCTCGACTACCGCAACTCGCCACTCACACCGTGAACCAAGGTCCAGCCCACTTTGATTTTCTCCGGTTGAAAACATTCATCACGCCACAGCAATTCACCTTGGAGGCGACTTACAGAACTTCAGGAGTCACGGTATTGCGGTGGCAATTCTTAATAGATATCCGAAGTGCGGCCCTCCGGAATCGTTCGCGTCCTGAATCGTGACGAAGTACATGCCGGAGCGACTCAGAGTCGTTTCAATTCGACTGTCGCGCGATCCCGCGTGGTCGTCATTCGCGGCGATGATTCGGGCCTGCGAGTCGTAGAGCGTCAACGTCGGATCGAGCACCGAACCCGCTCGCGCGGCGATCGTCTCCACGATCAACTTCTGTCCGGCTTGGACCTCGACCCGAAACACATCGACATTTCTCGCGTCGCTAATGACACCCACAATCGTCTTGCAGAGGGAGACGTTCTGAGGCGACTTGAAACTGTCGTTTGGCTCTTGCTCGTCAATTAAGTCGTCCGCTGTCGCAACCCTGATTTCATAAGGTTTGCTTTCGCCATTTGCTGAAACGGCGATCATGACAATCTTGCCAACGGGAGTCTCCAGCGGCAGCGTCAACTTGATCTCAGCCTGAGTGTCACCGACTCGCTTGGCGTCGTAATTCGGCGGGACAGGTGTTTTATTCTTCGATATGACCTCGACTTTGACCTCGGTCGAACCCACTTTCATACTCGTGATTTCGTCGAGCATGGCCCCACGCACGGCAAGCTTGAATTCCTTTCCCGGCACGATCGCCAGCGGAGTCACACTCACGATGACGGGCTGCTTGTCGGACTTGGCATCCTGAGCGGATACGAGCGAGACCGACACCAACCCGCAAACAACAAAGCCCCAGCGCATCGTGAATTCCAACCCATGGAAGAGGTACGTCGCAAACTCACGATGAGCCGCGGCAGGAATGTTCATGATCCCATGAACGGAAAGAATGGACGTTTCCGACAGCAGGCGTGGACCACGTTTCCAACGCGCTCAAAACGCTTTGAAATAGGCACGTTGAAGCTTTGAAATAGTCACGTTGAAAACGTGGTCCACGTCCTTTTGTGACTTCTGTCGGTCACGTCAGAATTGTTCGTCGATCGTCAGGCAAACAGCGGCGACATCAATTCGCCTTCTTCAAGTGCTTCAATCACTCGACCGTCAGGCGTGGTCAGGTTGGTGTGCGGGTTGACTCCCAACGAATCGAGAATCGTGTAGCAGACATCGGCCGGAGCGTAGGGCCGCGTCGTAACATAGGCTCCCTGTTTGTCGGTCGCTCCAATCAGCTTGCCACCCTGAACACCGGCTCCTGCGAAGAGCAGGCTTGCCGCCGGTCCCCAATGGTCTCGACCCGCGTCCTTGTTGATGAGCGGAGTGCGGCCGAACTCACCGAAGCAGGCGATCAGCGTGTCCTTGAGCAACCCGCGCGCGGTCAGGTCTTCCAGCAAAGCCGACAAGCCGAGATCGAACTCGGGAAGCTTCTTGTCACAGCTTTCAAAAATCTTCCCGTGGTGATCCCAGCCGCCGTAGTTGACCGTCACAAACCGAACGCCTCCCTCGACGAGTCGCCGCGCGAGCAAACAACTTTGGCCGAACGTGCTGCGTCCGTATCGGTCGCGCAGCTTCACGTCTTCTTTCTCGATGGCGAAGGCGGCTTGAGCGGCAGGTGACAGGATCATTTCGGCTGCCCGGCCACGGAACTCGTCGTAGGTGGCGAGCTGATCGTTGCCGCGCACTTTGTCGGCGAGACTATCGACCGCGCCGAGCAGCGTCTTGCGGCGTTCGGCCTGCTTGTCGGTGACGTTCGCCACACTGACGTCTCTCACCTTGAAGTTCGCGTCGTTCGGATCGCCCGTCTTGAACGACTCGTACCGACCACCCAGAAACGCACTTCTGCCGAGTTCCCACGTAAACGATGGATTGCGAGGCACGGCGATATACGGCGGCAGCACACCCGCAAAACCCAGCTCATGCGCCGCGACCGCACCGATCGCGGGATAGTCTCCAAACGCCGAGCCGAACCGTCCCGACAACACCCAGTTCGTCGCGGTCTCATGATGATCGTTGTTGTGAGCCCCCGACCGCACGAGCGCCACCTTGTCCATGCACGCGGCCATCTTCGGCAACAACTCGCCCACCTGAGTCCCCGGCACGTTCGAGGCGATCGGCGAGTACTTGCCCCGAATCTCGGCCGGCGCTTCCGGCTTCATGTCGAAGCTGTCGTGATGCGTCAGCCCGCCGCCGAGATAAACCAAAATGACCGACTTCGCCCGCGCCGTCTTCTTCAAACCCGAGCCATCTTCCTTCGCCGCCGCCTCCTGCCGAAGCAGACTCGCCAGCGAAAGCCCGCACAACCCGAGGCCCCCCACCTGCAAGAAGTCCCGCCGCGATTGGCCGTTGCAGAGCGTTGTTCGATCCGATGAGAGAGCAATGTCGAGCATGATCGCTATCCAAAAGTTGGTCGGTGATTCGGTCAGTCAGTTCGATGAATTGAGGCTGTCACGCAAGAACAAGGGGAGACCTCGAAAGGCTGCCTGATAAGTCAGCTCCATCGGCACGTTCACGTAGCGGTCGGGATTGAGAAACAGCGGCATGTCGGTCAAGTCCGAGCCAATCGCCAGATGTTCAAGGTAGGCCACCGGCTGAAAACCCGCCGTGTACGAGGCGAGTGTGAGCGGCTGGTCGGTCGGAACGGCATACGGTTCGTCATCGAAGCGTTCCCAAATCGCGCCGTGGATACCAAGCGGATCGTGTCGTCCCGGAGGTAGCAGATCGACGACCAGCACATGGACATCATGCAACAGCGCCGTCTCGACCTTGTCCACAAACTCCGTGACGTGAGCCAGCCGATCCTTGTTGGCGGGAGAAACGACCTCCAGCAGCGCGATGACGTGATGTCCACTGACATGCCGAATCGCCAGCGTCCGCCGCAGCGAACGACTTGCCGCCGAAGCGGTCAATCGGCGCTGCGTCTTCGGTGGCGCATCCGCCACCGCCAAACCACCCTCATCGCCCGGCGAACCCCATGTTCCCTCAGACATTCCCTCGAACGGCGAGTGCAGCGTCAGCACATCGGCGATGCGACTGCCCGCGTGCTGCTCCGGCAGCGCGTAGTATCCGGACGGCAGCAAACCACCGTTGAGAGTCTCACTGAGATGTGTGATCCAAGCCGTGTGGAACGCATGGAAGGTTCCGGCATCGACTCGGGTCCAATCGTGAACTGACATGGTGAAACCTATTCGTGCTCAACTTTGAGGGCCGGGAGATTCATGGCGTACGAACACTGTTCACAGAGTCCGATCTCATTGAGGAAGAGCGGTCGAAAGTAGCGTCGAAGACTGCGTGCTGCGACTCCGACGCCGATCGAATCTGGTAGCTCCGGTTTGTAGCCGACTTGCTGACAGGCCACACACTGATTGATCCATTGTCTGAGCTTTGGGTAGTCCTGAAGATACAACAAGCCATCACTCGAGTGTGTTGTCATGCGGCACCTCAATTCGGCTCAGTGATTGAACGCGAACTCTTTCGAGTTCAGCAAGGCCCAGAAGAGGTCGCGGAAGACGGTGTCGCGGGAGTCTCCACTGGCGAGGGCATTCGTCGCGGCGTTGGTTTCAGTTTCGGTTGGTTTGCGGGCGAGGGTGGTCAGGAAGAGACGTTCGATCAGGGCTGCGTTGTCGGGCGTGGACTTCAGCAGTTCGGCGAGCCGGCTTTCGCCCGCTTCAAGTTTGCGGGTGATGGTGTCTCCGTTTTGGAGGTGCAGGAGCTGCGACATCGTTACGTCACCGGTTCGTTCACAGGCGCAGGCCGTCACGCGATCGGAACGGCCGAAGAGGCGCAGGAAGTACGAGTCGAGGGCCGGATCGGGAAGTTGTTGTGCTCGGATTCCCTCGGGGTAGCCGGGGAATTGGTCGGGGATCGCAGCGACCTGGCTGATCGCATCGAGCAAGAGTTCGGCGGGCAATCGCCGCGCGTAGTAGTGCGAGTAGAACTTTGTGTCGGCCTCGTTGTCGGCCACCGTTTCGGAACTGAGCTGGTACGTGCGTGAGTACAAGATCGTCCGCATCAGGTGCCGCAGGTCGAAGCCGTGCGCGACGAAGTCGGCGTTGAGGGCCTTCCACAGCGCGGGGTTCGTCGGCGGGTTGCTCGCGCGAATGTCATCGACCGGCTCGACCAGGCCGACGCCGAGGAAGTGCTGCCAGACGCGGTTCACGATGCTGCCGTTGAATGACTCGTTCCGACCGCTCGTCATCCAGTCGGCCAGAGCCGCGCGCGGGTCGCTGCCCGGCGCGATGGTCATCACGGCACGGTCCAGCGGTTGTGCGGGGAGTTGCTGATTCGTGCGCGGCTGCTGCACCGTTACAGGCGAGTTGCCAATCGTCTCGATCTCTTTCGACAATCCCTCAATCTGCTTGCGCAAGCCATCCAGTTCCTGTTCGAGCTTCTTCTGATCCTCCTCCTTCTCGGGCTTCGGAGTCGCCTCCTTTGCGACCAGCAACCTCTGCACGTGTGCGAGACCGCGAAGCTGATTGTGCTGGTGTTCGGTCGCCTGCAACAACTCTGTCGCTTCTGCCTGCGAATTCTTCCGTTCAAACGCCACGCGCGAGAAGAATGCGGCGAAGTGGTAGTAATCGTCCTGCGTGTATTTCTCCAGCGGATGGTTGTGACACTTCGCACAGCCGATGCGCGTGCCGAGGAACGCCTGCGCGACGCTGGCCACCACGTCGGACTGTTGCGTCTGGCGGAACTCACCGATCGTGACGACGTAGTAGCCGATCTCGGGATGCTCGTCGGTGTTCCCCCGCGACGTGAGGACGGCCCGCGCCAGCTCATTCCAAGGCCGATTGACCGCGACCTGTTCCCGCAACCACTGATGAAAGGCCCGCACGCCCTTCGTGCCTCTCACGTCGTGATCGCGTTCCTTGCGGTTCTGGAACAGATCGCCGAGCAGCATCGTCCACTGATCGACAAACTCGGGACGTTGCAACAGCTCGTCAATCGACCGCGCCCGCTTGTCGCCGCGCGCATCGGCGACGAACGCCCGCACTTCGTCTTCCGTCGGCAACGTGCCAATCGTGTCGAGAAACGCGCGGCGCAGAAACATCTCATCTGATGAGAGCCGTGAAGCGGGAACGTTCAGCGCCGCCAGCTTCGCGGAAACGTGTTCGTCGATGAAGTTGCCGAAAGCAGCGTGCCCTGTCCCCTCGCCCCGAATTTGCGGGGAGAGGGTGAGAGGGTCTTTCGGCGACCGCTCATACGGCACCGTCACCACCACGACAGCCACCTGTCCCTGGTAGTGCGCCCGGATCGCAGTCTCCCCGCTTCGAAGCACCCTCACCTGGCCATCGGCATCGACCTCAACCAGCCCCGCGTCGTTCGAGGCGAACTGAGTCAGCCACGTCACGTCGCGCGAGGAACCGTCCGAGTAGCTCGCCGTGACGGCCAGTTGCAGGTCCTCACCGACCTTCATCACTCGATCGCCCGTCGGAATGGTCACGCTCTGTATCTGACGCTCGCCCTTCACCGGCCCCGGTGCTCCAGCAAACAACCATCCGAGTAAGTTGTGAGCGGCCTCTGACCTTGGCCGGATCGCTCTACCGCCCCCATGCGGCACATGTCCGAGCGCTTTCAGAATCAGCAAGCTCTGTTCGGGTCTATTCAGATTGACTCGGCGGCTTTGCTGGTCTTTCACGATCCAATCGTGATCGAATTCTGGCGCGTAACCTCGCAGCGACAGTCGAAAGCCGTTCTGCCCCGCCCCCTTACCGTGGCACGCTCCCTGGTTGCAGCCATACCGGGTGAGAATCGGCTCAATGTCGTTGACGAACGATGGCGGCGGCGCGTCACCCTCGTCGCCGAGCGCCACCACACTGAGACTCACCAGCAACGACCAGCACAGCAGACACCGGAGCAAACAAGGCATGGCGGGTGACTCAACGGTCGGAGAATTAGGCGGGCATTGAAGTACCGCAAACTCTATCGACCAGTTGGACATCTCTCAATTCGGATTCGTTGGCTACGCGGAAGGGATCGCTTCACTTAGGAACGGGAGCGCAATAACTTCCCGAAGTGTTAGGGCGTTGGAGCTGGGGTCGGGATTGCTCTGTAGTTTCATTTGGGAAACGCATTGTCTCGGACGATGCGGCAGGTTTCGAAGGCTCGGTTCAGGATGGAGGTCGTCACCGTCAGCCCGGTTTGCGTGTGAGCGCGGGCGATCAAGTCGCTCACCAGTTCCACCGATTCAAACACCACGCCTTGGCAGGCGCGAGTCACATGCGGGAAGACGCGATGTTCGATGGGATTGTACTTCGAACAGTACGGCGGGTAGTGAGCCACTCGAATCTCGATGCCCAGACGGTCGGCCAAGTGTTGCAGGGCTTCCTTGAAGACGTGTCGGTTCGAGGCGTTGCTGCCACCACCGTCGCAAAGCAACAGCAACTTGGTCGCTGTTGGGTAACGATCGCGACCTTGCTGCTCCCACCACAGCGCGAGGCATTCACACGCAAACTCGCTGGTGTCGTGACTGGTGCCTAGGCCGTGTGGACATTCCTCCATCAAGAAAGAGCGGGAAAAAGAAGGATACTTGGCGTTGAATTGGAAGGATTAGGAGCTTCCAAGTGGATCAGGGAAGGAACCCGACATGTCGCCTCGACATGCACTCAGGGATGAACAATGGAACCGGATTGAAGGGCTGCTGCCTGGTCAGGTCGGAGACCCGGAGCAGTCGGGGAAGGACAACCGCCTGTTTGTCGATGCGGTGTTGTTCATCGCGAGGACCGGCGTGCCTTGGCGGTCGAGGACGATGCGGGCGGCGGTCTGGTTCTCCTGCATCCAGACTTGGGCGAGGTCTTCCTTGAGGTAGTAGGCCGTGGCCAACGATTCGTTCAGTTGGAGGGCCTCCTTCAGTCGTTGGCGTTCGTCGCGTTTCGGATCGAGGTCGGCGGAGTGCTTCACGAGCAGCCAGCGTGTCCCCTTCAAGACCTGCTTCTGGAGTTGATCGG
>Ga0209086_10000216_pt1 | contig 51271 bp, 46 predicted proteins | sample M_130207_XF_Meta_FD_187312 | JGI IMG/M metagenome (GOLD analysis project Ga0209086, IMG submission 187312) | Freshwater microbial communities from Lake Montjoie, Canada to study carbon cycling - M_130207_XF_MetaG (SPAdes) (version 2) | ecosystem: Environmental > Aquatic > Freshwater > Lake... | reverse complement strand
TTCGAAGACGCCGCGGCTGTACTCCGCGGCGCCGCCGCCGGTGGCGCGCACGCCGGCGCCGGTGCTCACGCCGTACGGGCGGTTGCTCGTGGGGTACGGCAGCGGCGCGCGTGCGGGCTCGGACACCAAACCGTAGTTGAGTTGAGTTGAGTTGAGTTGAGTTGAGTTGAGTGTAGTTTAGTTTTTAGTTGAGACCACTCCCGCCGGGGGGAATCGGAAGACTTTTTGTAGTGACAAACTTTTTTAGAAAAAATTTCCAGCAACACTTTTCTTTGGAAAAAATTCAGCACTAGCCAGCACTTTAAATTAACTTACAGTTTTATAAAATAAGGACAGTGGAGTGCAGCCCACTGGTTAGAGAAGTGCTTTTAAGAAGTACACTGCCACAGGTCAAGGGTTCAAACCCACCTGCGTTAAAACAAAACAAATACCTAGTGGTGATGGTTACCGCCACTAAAATCACAAGAGCGCGTCCTTTAATAGGATTGTCCGTACTGTAATACCAGCATTCTTCTCCGGAAAAAAAATCGAAAAACTTTTCGTCGTTGTCGAAAAGAAATCGAAAAACTTTTAGAAAAAATTCCAGCACTCTCACTCTCTCCGAAAAAAGATAAGATGAAAAGTTTGTGTTTATTGAATTGGCGCCGGCCCTAAAACTGCAGAGCGCGTCGCGTGGCGCCCACGCGCTGGCGTCGGATCCGCGGCGGGCCGACGACGACGGCGATGTCTCGTTCTCGGTCGCTGCCATCGTCGCTGTCGCTCTCGCTGTCGCTGTTGTCCGGTCGCTCTTGCGCTCTTCCTCGTGTCCGTTGCTGCGTTCGCGGCTGCGTTCGCGGCTGCGTCCGGGGCGTGCCCGTGCCCGCGTTGCCGCCGTTGTTGTCGGTGTCGAGGTCGAAGGTCCAGAAGCGCGGAGGCGTCGACGCGAACGCGAGCGCAGGGGCGTGTACGCGAAGTCTTCGTGGCGCGAAGGCGACGGGGGCGGCGGCACCGGCTCGTCTCTCGTGCGTGGGCGTGGTCTCGTTCGCGTTCGCGTTCGCGTTCGTGGTGGTCATGAGAAAAAAGTTGATTAATGACGGAAGAGAAATTTGAATGGAGTGATGCCTAACGGCTCGTTGCGGCGGCCAATGGGGTTCGAGGTTGCCGGCACGTCCGGCGTGTCGGAGGTGTGGTCCAATGGGATTTCGGGCCAATGGGAAGAGGGCTTTCCGCGTCCACCCGTGTGTGTTCATTACTTTTGTTTGTGATGTCGAGCACTGCGAACGCGAACGCGAACGCGAGCGCGAGAGCGAACATGGACGAGACGACGCGGTGTTATCTGTGCCAGGAAGACGACCTGCAGCTGATCCAGACGTGTGCGCACAAGGCTACGGTGTGCGTGTCGTGTTCGGAGAAGCACGGCGTGTGTTTCTGGCCGGGGTGTACGGGCGCGAGCGCGGGTCCGGGTCCGAGTGCGGGGCACGTGTTCAAGTTCAAGCGTGCGTGTTCTCCGGCGGTTGCGGCGGTTGGTGGAGGTGGAGTTCGAGGTCGAGGGCGGCCGCGGCGCGTGCGCGTGTCTCGCCGCACGTGGTCGTCCTCGTCGAACATGCTGGAGGCGTTGGAGGTGGAGGTGGATGAGGCGGGCGAGGGCGAGGACCTTGCGCGTGCGATCCGCGCGTCGTTGGCGTCGCCCTCGCTGTTGCGTGCGGTTGAGGGCGAGGGCGAGGGCGCGGACGCGGACGCGGACGCGGACTTGCGTCGCGCGCTGGAGGAGTCTAGGCGCGAGTACCGCGAGCACGTCCGTCGCCGCCTGGCGGTGGAGGAGGAGGAGGTGAAGGAGCTGGTGGGCGCGGGCGCGTACGCGTTCACGGACGCGGTCGCGTCGCCTCCGTCGAGGAAGCGCGCGCGCGCGCAGGCGGCGGCGGCGGCGGCTCCGTGTCGCTACTGCGGCAAGAGCTACAAGTACGCGGGTCGTCTGCACGCGCACGAGGAGTTTTCGTGCGTGCGTCGTCCGTACGCGTACGCGTCGTCGTCGTCTTCGTCTTCTTCGTCGTCGCTAGCGCTAGCGCCTGTTTCTGAATAAAACTACTTTACCCCAACCCCAACCCCAACTTCACGCGAAACAACCGACCCAACCAAACAACCAAACAACCCAATGAATTCTTTTCTTTTTTTTACGTAGGGCTTAGGGCGTGGTGGTGTAGTCGGTGAGTATGCCGGAGGTGAAAGTGAGAGTGTGCGTGACGGCGGCGTTGTCGACGATGTTGATGACCTGGGTGATTCCGTTGGAGGTGACGAGCGCGCCGGTGACGGTGACGTCTCCGTCGAGCAGGATGTTGGCGGCGCTGATGTTGAGCGCGTCTCCGACGACGGAGAGCGTGGCGGAGGAGGAGGCGTCGGCGTTCTGCACGACGAGGGAGTTGGTGGTGATGGAGTCGGAGGTGACGGCGGGCAGCACGGCGGTTCCGGAGACGGTGAGTGTGCCCACGGTGGCGCTGGCCATGAAGGCGTTGTTGTTGACCTGCAGGAAGTCTACGGTGATTTCTTTGGCGAGAGACATGATGATGTGTTTTTTTTATTATGTATGACTGGAAATAATTAATCAACGCGAGGGCGAGGACGAGACCGACGACGCCGACGACGACGCCGCCGCCGACGACGCCGAGTCTTCGTCGTTGTCGTCGCCGCCGCGCGCGACCTCGCCGCCGTCGAAGAGCGTGTCGACGACGTCTTCATTGCCTTCTTCTTCGTCGTTGTCGTGCGGCCTCCGTTTCTGTCTCTTGAGCGGTCTGTCTCTGTTTCTGTTTCTGGCGTCTGGTCTGGGCCTGGGCCTGTTGGCGTCTGTCTTGGCGCGTGCGCGTGCGGAGAAGCGGCCGGTGAGTGTGATGCCGGCGAAGTCCCACGGGTCTTGCGCGTCTTGTGCGTCTTGTGCTCGTTCTTGGTGTCGCTGGAGGAAGGCGGCGTAGTCCCTGAACTCGCGCACGGTGCGCATGTGTCGTCGCGTGACGGGCGCGCCCCACGAGAGGCGCATGTGTCCGTACGCGGCGTTGGCGTTCGCGTCTTCGCCGTCGCTGCCTTCGTCGTTGTCTTCGTCGTCGTTGTCGCTGCCGGCTTCGCTGCGGTCTGGCTCTTGCTCCGGCTGCTGCGTGTACATGATGCGCGGACTGGGCGGCGGCCAGGAGACGTGTTTGGAGGCCTCGGGCAGCGGCGGCAGCTTGGTTCTCTGTGGGTCTGCGACGTGGCGCATGACCTTTTCGAAGTACTCGATTCCGAGTACGACGAACATCTCTGCGGGTTTTCTGGAGGCGTAGGGTCTGACGGGGAATATGGCGGCGGCGCGGTTGACGCAGGTGGAGGAGGCTGCGGTGGTGTGTTCGAGGCGCGCGAGCATCTTGGTGAGTCCGGCCATCTTGAGTCCCTTGTCGCGCACCCACGCGGGGAAGAGCTTGGTGATGGCGGCCATGAGCAGAGGTATGCAGATGAAGATGCGCAGGGAGGGGGCGGCTCCCGCGTGGGCGTTGGCGGGCTCGCAGACGGGCAGTGCGGCGAAGAGTCCGTTTCGCGTGTCCATTCCGTACTTTCCGATGAACTCGAGAATGGCGCAGAGTTCCGTTCCGAGGTGCATGCATATGAGCCTTCCCTCTACTTGTTCGAGGGACTCTGTGTGCGGCGCTGCGGCGGCTGCGACGGCGTTGGCGTTGGCGCTGGCGCTGCTGTCGATGGCGGAGGAGATGTGGGTGGCGGCTTGTTGTACGTGTTGTTCGAGCGCGGCGAGTCTGGTGGCGATGTCCGTGACGGCCCCGGTGAACTCCTGCCGCAGCGTGCGCAGCTCCCTGGTGTTTTCGAGGTGCAGCTGCAGCTGCTGCGTCTGGGCGTGGAAGAACATGTCCTGCAGCTGGTTCCAGCGCGCGTCTGTGGTCGCGAGGGCTTGAGGTTGAGGTTGAGCTGGAGGTTGAGCGGGGGCTGCGGACGAGGCGTCGGGGCTCGGGCTCGGGATCGGGTTCGGGCTCGGGATCGAGGCGTCGGGGATCGGGATCGGGTTCGGGCTCGGGATCGAGGCGTCGGGGCTCGGGATCGAGGCGTCGGGGCTCGAGGAAGAGGAAGAAGAGGACGAAGAGGACGAGGAAGAAGAGACGCAGCCTTGTTCGATGAGTTCATCATCGCCCTCTTGCTGGTGCTCTTGCTCTTGCTCCTGCTCCTGCTGCTCGGCGTCGGTGTTGCTCATGAAAAGAAAGAATGAGGCGAACGGGTGGTGGCGGCGCGGGGGCGCGCGGATTGGCGGGGCGCGCCAATGGGGTTGTTGCCGCGATGACGACGGTGACGCGTCGACGACGGTGACGCGGTGAAGCGGGATTGGAGGGTTGTTTTGTCGACGACGTCGACGCGGCGTTGCGGGGTTGGAGGAGAGGGAAGGTTTTTGAAATGTTCTTGAAATGAATGGAAGATGTTTTGGTGGAAGACGAATGTGAACAAAATGTGTGTGTGTTTTTATTTGGTTCGCGATGGCGGTGGCGTTCTTTCTCGTATAACAAAAACAACTTCTCGGTGAACGTGCGCGTAGGGGTCGGCTGGCGGCGGCAGAGCGAGAAGAGGCATGGTGAGCTTAAGCTGAGGCGGCGTCTCGACGGCGCACCGCACGCCCAAGTGATCGCCGCCGCAGACGACGCATCGCTCATCACAGTCCATACTAAAAAAAGGAGATGCCGAAGGCGTGTTCGCGAGCAAGAAAGTCGATGAGGGAGGCGTGAGCGCGAACGGCAGCGACCCCGTCGTCTCCATGTCCATATCCACGTTCGCGTTCACGTTCGCGTTCGCGTTCGCGTCCACATATCGCTGGTGTCCCGAAAAATAATATAAGTTATCTTCTTCTTCTTCTTCTTCTTCTTCTCTCCACGGCGTCGGCATGGGCATCGTCGGTGAATGTAAGACCAGCGTACTCGTCATTATTTTAAATTCTGTGGCTGGGGAAAGAGGGCTGTTTTGATTGGAAGGTCGTTCTGATTGGCTCTTGGCATTTTACGTCGCGACGCCGTAATACCAGACGCCGGGGTCGAAAAAACAACTCGCAAACGTATCGGCGAGACTCACGCCGTCGCCGCCGCCGTCACCGTCATCGTCGTGTTTTTTACTTTCTTCTTGGTGTTCGTCCTCGAGATTCCACTCGATGGGCGCGGCGGCTCGAATGTACTTCATGGTAAACACCGGGTCGAGCAAACGGTCCGTCGCCTTGGACGTCGGCGTCGGCGACGGCGACGCGCCGTCTGCGCGATGAACAACTCCGCCGCCGGCCACGCATTTCTGAAACGCGTCTTCGGGTGTGAGGAGGAGGAGATTGCTGCTGCTGCTGCTGCCGCGGCCTTCGCCGTCCAGCAGAAACAGGCGACGCCAAAGCCGCTGCTGGAACGCGGCGACGGCGTCGCCGTGGAGCGCGATGCCGAGCTCGTTGTCGCACGGGAACTGGCCGTACGAGCGGTCGGAGAGGTTGGAAGACGTGCGCAGCATGGTGTGGCCGTCCTGGATAATCATGTTGGAGTGCACCTTGATGTGGTGCGGACCGTCCTGGAGGTAGCCCACGAAGACGCGCTCGTCGAAAAAGGCGGGCGGCACGCCGAGCCGCGTCGTCGCGTCGTCGCGCAAAAAGGCGACGGAGCGGCGGAGCAGCTGGCCGGCGAACCACGACAACACTTTGCTCTCGTCAATCTGCTCTTGATTTGTAATCATGATGAAGCGGAAGCGGTCGACGTCACCGGCGGCGACGGCGGCGTGCGCGCGCGCGACGCGCTCCGCGACGGCGGCGAACACGCGGTTGTGCGTTTTGTCCGAGCTGATGCACGTCTGTGACTCGAAGTGGACGCAGCTGCGCGCCGTGTAGATGAGGTGGAGGATGAGCTGGTGCTCCTGCGGCCCGCCGTGCAGCAGCGGGAACGGCGGCGCGCTCACAATGGCGTGCGCGAAGTTGTCCGTGGCGAAGCGCAGCATGTCCGGCGTGCACGGCACGACGACGCTGGTTTCGTGCCACGAGTACGGCTCGGGCGGCGGCGCGTGCGCGTGCACATGGCGAGTGTTGTTGTTGTTGTTGTTGAGCACGCGCCAGCTCGTGCGCTGCCAGTTGACGTCGGTGCCGCCGAGCATGAAGTAGCGGCCGTCGACGACGACGTACTTTTGGTGGTGGTTGGTGTAGCTCGTGTTGCCGCCGCAGAGCAGCTGGAGGACGGGCGCGATGGTGCCGCTGCCGCGCACGACCTTGACGCGCGCGCTCGGCGGCAGCATGTCGCGCATCGTCCGGACAGACACGTTGTGGTACATGGGGTCGTCGTTGTAGAGCATGCGGAGCTCGACGCCGCGCGCGTGCAGCTCGTTGAAGAGGCGGAGGAGCGTCGTCCGGTCTCCGGTGCCGGTGCCGGGCAGGGGGTGTGTGACGTCGCAGATAAAGGCCGAGTAAAACACAAACTGACGCGCGCTCCGGATCAAGCGGATGAGCGCGCGCGCGGACTCATGGCCGTCGAGACAGATGGTGACGTCGTCGGGCGCGTAGTCTTCGCAGAGCATGTCGAGTTTTTTTTAATTCAATACCGCCACTTAAAAGTGATGGGGTGCGCGCGCGTGAATATTTATTGGGGAGGGGACGGGGACGGGGACGGCGCTGGTGCTGGACACGCCGTGCCCGCGGGCACGCACGCCGGCGCGTCGCCCGCGCAACACGTCTCGTTGGCCTTGCACACGACGGCGTCGTGTTTGTACGCCGGGTCTTGGCACACGTACGAACAGGCGGTGTACCGGTTCGTCGCGGAGCACGGCGTGGCCGAGCAGACCGCCTCTGTGGCGCCGGACGTCGGCGACGGCTGGCAGCAGTAGTCCTGGCCCGGCGCGCACGCGCACTGGTTCCCCCGCGCGTAGTGCCCGTCGACCCAGGCGCCGTCCTCGACGGTCGCGACGTAGCACGGGTTGTTGACGCAGCACCCGCGCGTGGCGTCGCAGATCATGTTCACGGGACACGCCGCGTCGTCGTCGCACGCGAGGCACTCTTTGCACAGGCCGTGCAGGAACAGCGCGGCGTTGGGGTTGTTGGGTTGCGCGGCGTGGGCGGCGGAACTGTACGGCGTGTAGCAGTACGTCTTGACGGCGGCGCCCATGTGCGGGTTTTTTTCGTCGACGGCGGACTTTTTGAGGTACATGACCCACGGTGTGAGGCCCTTGAGCGCGGGCTCCGGGATCCACGCCGTCGGCGGCTCTATTTGGTGTTTGAGCGAGCCGTACGACGTGTAGCCCACGCACCCCGGGTTGGCGCTGCACGCGGCCTCGAGCACGTTGAGGTTGTCCTGGGGGTGCAGCGCGTTGAGGTCGTTGCCGGGCGAGTCGAAGCCCTGGATGACGTAGTAGTTGGTGAGGGAGGCCAGCGCCGCGCAGTCTTGCGACACGGTGCACTCGCCCTTGCGGCAGCAGCCGTCGCGGTCGCAGTACTGCTCGGAGTCGCGGCAGTCCAGCTCCGTGGAACAGGCGGCGCAGCGCGTATCATTCCACGGCTCGGGGTGGCCGTCGCGCGACGACACCGGGAAGTTGCTCGCGGTCGCGACGCGCGCGCTTCCACGTTCGCGTGCGTGTATGCCAGACTCGTACCACATCATTTTCTTTTGCATTTGATACTGAAGCGTGAAAACATTTTGCGCGCCGGCGCCGCCGACGACGACGACGCGTCGGCGCGCCGCTCTCTCCCTCTCGGAAATTTCGACAGCTCATAGTGTAACACGCGCCACGCCACGTGCATGATCCGGTCTTACAAAGACGCGCTGCTCGACACCACGATCCAAAAAAAAGACGCGATGACAAAGGACGCGCGCCTGCTTCTCTGGCGCACGCATCCCATTTTCGACAAACTGAGTTTTACGTGCGCGACACTACAGGTGTTTCTTCACTTTTGTGAAAAGCACGCGCCGTACATCACGCGCCACCGCGATACCTGTTTGCTGCACGAGACACTTTACCGAAAACTGGCCGAGTTTCGGATGCTGGTCGTGGAGCGCATCGGGCGGCCGTGTCGCTGCGTCACGTACGGCGGCGGCGGCGATCCCCCGCCCCCGCACTCTTACGAAAAGTACGCGGTGGCGGTCGACCGGCAACTGCGGCGCTACACAACACTGCCGGGCTCGCTGATGGCGGCGTACATCGAGCTCGGCAAGAGGCTCGCCGGCGGCGGCGGCAACGACGTCGTCAAACACATTATGAGTTTCGTGACCACGTTGCCACTCTACGTAAAAAAATAAAAACAATTTTATTAAAAAAAAATGGATTACCGACATGGTGATGTAGCGACGGCGGCGGCGGCGGCGACGGCAAAAAAAGCAAAGTGGAAGTCCATGTGGAAGTCCATTTGTGACGATAATTTCAAAGACCATACCGTGATTAGAAGTGAGTGTAAATAAACTAGTAAAATTTTAATAAACGTCTCGGCCTCGACGGCCTCGACCTCGGTCGCCGACGCCGACGACGCGACAACGCCGGCGTGCGCGAGCGACGGCTGCGGTGGCGGCGGCCGCCCGCCGACAACGAGGGTGAGGTGAGGGGTGAGGAGGGGAACCACGTTGGCGTACAGCCGCCGAGCCCGAGCGTTTGCTGCAGCATGATGGGCGCGGGCATGCCGGCGCCGGGACATCGCGCGTGGTCAAAGCCCAGCGCGTGGCCGAGCTCGTGGTTGATGACGTAGAAGCGGTAGTCGCGCAGAGACATTGTGGATTTGTCGTCGTCGTACCACCGGTTCCAGCGCTCTTCGTTGATGAAGATGTCGCGCGTGACCATGTTGCACAGCGAGAGGCGCTGAGACTTGAATGTTGGGAAGCGGACGTCGAGGACGGTTTGTGGCGTGAGCGTGATGTGGATCGACGGGAAGTTCGTCGTCGTCGCTGCTGCCGGCGTCGTCGAGGGGAAGACGTTGAACGTGTAGCCGAGTTTTTCCCATCCGAGGGGGTGTTTGATGATGGTGCGTGCGGTGGTGTAAAAGGCGTTCGTCGTCGTCGCTGCGCGCGCGTCGGGGTGGACGCCGACGAAAACGTTAAAGGTGGTCATGTTTCTTTGTTATTGTATTTTAAAACGAAATGTTCCAGCAGTTCGACGACTTGCGCGCTACGCAGGAGGCGGAGCAGGAATTGCTCGACGACCTCGTGAACGTGTACATGGAAGCGTTGCGTCTCCACGCGAGCGACGCGGTGCTCGTGCGCGTGGAGCGCTTGGTGGCGGAGTGCGCGCGCGCGAACGAGGCGAGCGTGGTGCAGCGCGCCCGTGACCCGGAGCGCGCGCTCGCCGACGCGACGCACGTGTTGTCGAAGCACGGTGTGAAACGGCGGGTGTTACTCTCGGACTTGGCGCGCGACCCGGAGCTGTGCGTTCTTTACGGTATTTTGAAGCAAATGCAAAAGTGAAAAAATAAGGGCGCCACAAAGTAAATGAACAGCAACGGAAGCATGAGCGGCGGCGGCGGCGATGGCAGCGGCGTAAAGGGAACTGGCGCGTCGGCGTCGGCGTCGTCGCCGTTTGTGCTGCAGCCGTCGTCACCGCCGTCGCCGCCGCCACGGTTTTTGTCGGCGCACGGCTGGAAATTAAAGCTCGCACTGGTGTCGCTCATCGTGGTCTTCGCGTACTTTGCTATAATGAAGATGCGAAAACGAAAAGAAAAAGACCGCGGCGCCGGCGTCGTCGTCGTCAACGCGGAGTCACCGCCAACGTCACCGTTGCCGTCGCCGCGTTGAAGGTGCAAAAAAAAACTCCCTCTTCCCTCGCGCATAGTGCGCGAGAGAAAGAGGGAGCGGCAACAAAAAGGTAGAGAGGGATTAGTGAGTCCGGGAAAAAGAGATGTCGGAAAGGAACGCGTGCGCGTGACTTACCGTTTTGATTCCCGATGGTCCGGCGAGGTTGAAGTTGAAGCGCCCGTCTTGATTGATCTCTCTTGGTCTTGGTAACGTCTTTGTCGTCGTTGTTGTTGGCGGAGGTGGCGGAGGGGTGAGTGCGACAAGGAGCAAATAAACACAAACACTTACCTTGAGCGGCGCGTCGTCGTCGCGTCCGGCGGCTTCATTTTACCTTCACCCCCGATTATTTTTAGACAGACAGATTCGCGAATAATCTCGTGGGAATGAACGCACCGTTCATTTTCTTTTTTTCATGGACTCTCTTAAGTGGGAACAGCTTCAGTTGATGTTTACTCGCGCCTTCGAGGCTATTGCCGCGGTGCCGACGTCATCGTTCCAGATCCCACCGGTCCCGGCACTGGCCCCGGCGGCGGCCCCAGTACTACTAGTTCCAGCAAAGGCGGCGGCGGCGGCGGCGACGAGGGCAATACTACAGAAACACAAAAAGAGTCGTGCAAAAAGCAAAAAGAGTCACACGGTTGTGAAGACGAAGACGCGCGCGCCCGTCGACGTTGACGTCGATGTCGTCGTCGTCCGGTCGCGCACGGCCGAAAACGTTAGCGTCATAGCACAGATGGAATCTTTACTCGCGCTTTAAATAAAACACACAAACAAACACACTTCTTTTTTTTATTCACGCATGCAACCGCTTTCCTTTTTCCGACGACGACGCGCCGAAATCGACGACCTCGCCGCCGCGGCCACCGAGCTGGGGACGTGTCCCCCGCACATCTGCGCCAAGGGCCGAGACTGCGTGCCCTTCGCGACCTCGTGCGACGCGGACGACGCCGGTGCCGCGTGTCACTCCGACGCGTGCTGCGTCGTGCTCGACCTCGACGTCATCGACAGCAACATCGCCGGACACGCGCTGCCCGAGGCGTCCATCCAACGCTGCGGCGACTCGAGCCACGTGTACTGCTCCTCCGCCGGCAAGGCCGGCGGCGGCCCCGGCGTGTGCGCGCGAACCGTGCCGGACTGGAGTGACTTTTAAGCTCTTGACGACGACGCGCACGCCACCGCAACAAGTCCTATCATCACCACGAAAATAAACACGAACAAACACGACATCCGAAACACGCGTTGGCGGCGAACGTCGTCGTCGTCGACAACAACAACGACACCATCGCGTTCGCGTTCGCGACCGCCACGCATGTAGTGTTGCTGCAAATACTTGGACTTGATCTCACGCGCCGCGGCCTGGTACGGGTCCGTCGTCAAGTTCTTACCCACTACGCCCTGCGTCGGACGCATGGTGCCGCACTGCTGCGGCTGCGTCACGCACACGCCCGTCGTCGCGCACGACACCGGCCGGTCGGACGGACATGTTTTGAAAGAGTGCACGTGCGCCACCGTCGCGGGCGAAATGGGCGGCAGCGTAAAGTCGTAGCTGCTGTGCGGGTCGGGGATCGGCATGAACTTGCCGCCGCTGAGAAGCGCCAGAGACTCCCGCTTGAGCTCGTAGCCGATCATGTTGCACAACTGCGCGTCCTGCGCCGACGCGGGCCGGCCGAGCGCGCCGACCACGTTCGGGTGCACCTTGGGCACGCCCGTGACGACGTTGGACTCGATCGCGGCGGCGTTGCGGCCGCGCACCATCTTGAAGTACCCGTTGTTCGCGTAGTCGTTCAGCGCCGTCGTCGTCGCGCCCCACGAGTTGGCCACGATCCAGTACGGCAACGAGTCCGCGCCGGCGTCCTGGCCCCAGCCGACGAGCTGCACCGCGTGGCTGCCCATCACGGGGTTCGTAAAGTCGTCGGGCACGCCCGGCACGTACACGGGGTCCACGGCGTCGGCCGCCTTGCCGGGCACCAACATCTTCTTCCAAAACTCCACGAAATCCTGCGTCACCTGGAAGCCCGTCGCCACGGGCCCGCGCGACCAGATCTCCTGCCGGATGTTCGCCTCGCTGCCGCCGTTCTGCCGCGGCGTGCCGGCCACGATGTACGACACCGCCGTGCGGTACTGCCACGGCTGGTTGTCGTCGTCGTCGTCGTCCGGCGATGGCGATGGCGATGGCGACGACGGGCAGCTGAGCAGCGGACACGTCACGACAGACGGCGCGTCGCCGACGCGTCGCTGGTTCAACCCCGTGGAGTCCACGGCCGCCGTCGGGTCCCACGTCGCGAGCGCGTCGTAGCGCAGACACTTCGCGGCGACGGTGCCCTCGATTTTAAAAAACCAAAAGGCGTCGACGAGCGAGCCGCCCGAGCAGCCGTAGCCGCCGGCGTCTTGGCGCTTCGTGGAGAACGTGTCGCGGATGCAGTAGAGCATGTACGCGGCGGACAGCGGCTGCGCGCGCTGGTTGCGGAACAGCGCGAAGCGCGAGCTCAGGCTCTGCGTCGACGCGATGGCCCAGCACGAGCCGCAGCTGCCTTGGTTAATAATGGGGGCGATGTACTCGGCGAACTCTTCGCGGAAGTCGAACGTGTCGGGCGGCGGCACGTGCGGCACGGTGCCGCATATGGACGTGTTGAGCGGCATGACCTGCAGCGCCACGCTGTCGGCCACGCCCGTGAGCTCCGGCGTGGAGAGCAGCACGGTTTGGTCGAGCGGGGGGACGGTGAATTTCGCGGGCGGTGTTGCCATGTGTACTTCTTTTACTTTATTACCACCGTGAAATCGCGTCGTCGTTTCCGGCGGCAGCGGCGACGACGACGAACCGCCGGGTGGGTTTTTTTTCTGTGGCATAACATTAAACGACAAAAACAAAAATGTCTCTGCTCCAAGAAACCCACAACCAGTACGCAACGTTCGACGACAACGTGAAGTGCGGCTCGATCGACGTCGCGGACCTCGTGGTGACCAACAGCGCCAGCATCGCGGGTATCGCTGTCGTCACGACGGATCAAAACACGGCGGTGGGTTTGGCCGCGGCGACCGGCGGCGTCGCCAACGTGCAAAACGTGTCCGTGGGGTCGGCGGCTGGCGCGTCGCTCGCGTCGAACGAAAACGTCGTCGTCGGTTATGGCGCCGTCACGACGGGCGTGTGCTCCGGCGAGAACGAAGTGGTCATCGGTGCCAACGCGGCGCCCGTGTTGACCACGGGGAGCCGCAACGTGGTGGTGGGCTCGGGCGCGGGCGCGCTGCTCACCGCGGGTCACGACAACGTGATCATCGGCAACGCGGCGGCCAGCGCGTCAAGCATCTTGGGCAACTCCAACGTGATCATAGGAAGCGGCGCGGATTTGGGCGACGACTATACCGGGTGCGTGGCGATCGGAGCGGGCACGATCGGCCCCTTTACCGCCCCTCAACAGCTTGGCTTGAGTGCACTCACGCTTGCGGTGAGCGCGACCGCGGGGTTAAACGGTGCGCTGCCGGCGACGAGCGCAGGGTACCTTCCGATCTTCATCGGCGCAACCCAGTACAAGATCCCGCTGTTCCTCCCGTAAATAAAAACAAACAATATCTCATGACATTTTCCTCTTCACGCCTCTCGACGACGACGACGACGGGAGTTTGAGCGCCGCGCGGAAGTCCGCGGCGATCGCGCCGACGTCGTACGCCGCCGAGAGGACGGGAGTGTACAAGTACGTGCGCAAGAACGCGCCGACGGCGTTCCTGTCGATCGACGCCGTGTACGTTTCCGTAAACAAGTCGTCGGCGGCAAACATGGAGTACGCGACGACGTACAGCCAGCCGTACACGTCGACGTTGCGTCGCAGCAGCGGCGTGTACGCCGCGACGTCAAAGGCAGTCCCTGCGCCGCCGGGGCGGAAGACGCGGAGCATGTCGCGCAGCTGCAGCACGCACACGGCGCGGACAGAGCTCACGCCGGCCGCGCTCAACGCGACCTTGTCTTGCGTCTCCTCGTTGAACATGATTAAACTCGACGACATCAGCTCGTCCGCCAGCCGGTCGTTGCTCCACGCGCGCCGCGCCGGTACTTTCATGAACTCTTCTCGGAAAACCGTGGAGTTCAGCGTGTACGCGCCCGGCCGGTTCACGGGCGCCGCGACAAGCCTGTTCTCGGGCGCGGCCACGGCGTCGGACGCGCGGTCCCAGTCGATGAGTCGCACGTGCGTCCCGTCGAAAACCACGTTGTCTTCCTTGATGTCGTTGTGCAGCACGCCGGCGTCGGCGTTCAGCCGCACGATGCCGTTCTGCAGCAAGTCCAGCAGCGACGCGTAGAACACGCGGCCGTCCCACTTGACCGTGGACACAAAGTACTGGCCGTACACGGACTCGCCGCCGTCGCGCTGCTGCAGCGCGCGCACCTCCGCGAGCTTGTCGTTGACGTTGGCGGCCGTGATGTCGTCGTGCGCCAGCGGGCCGGCGGCGCAAAACTCGTCGAACCCTTCCAGGTCCGCCGCGTCGAGCGGATCGATCTCACACATGGTGCTGAATATAAAGTAGTCGTCCACGTTCCACGGCGCCGCCGCCGCCGCCGCTCGCTCGATCGCGTCGCGTATCCACTGCACCTTGGCGACCTCGTCTTGCGCGTTTTCCGCGAGCATGAGCTTCGACACTTCGCCGCCGCCGCCGCCGCCGCCGCGCCGGGCGCAGCGCAACGCCGGTCTGAAAAAACAGCCCTTGGCGCCGTTGCCCGTCGCGCCGCCGCCGCGTAGTCGTAGTTGCCGCGCGCCACTCTTTTTCTTTTTTGGCGTCGCCGTCGCCGCCGCCGCACGCGAACGTCGCGAACGCGAACGCGTTGCCGAGCGGCGTCGTCGTCGTCGCGTCGTCGTCGTCGTCGTCACCATGTCGTCTTTTCTTTTTTGTCACTAAAATCTTTGTTGATTGTTTTTGTAAAGAATCCTCCACGACGACGACGACGACGACGACGGACCTGCGAAAAAGTCTAATACCATAAAAGAAAAAATGCCTAACATCGTTAACAAATATATTGACGATTACTGGTTTTCGACCAACATTATCGACTGCTGCAACGTTGTTGAAACCAGCAACACTCACATTATGTACATGTCGAACAAAAAACTTTACGGAAAAGATGAAAAGCGGCGGCACTATCATCATCCAAGACCGAACATGTCCACAAGCATCGAGAATTGCAAAACGGAGGAAGATCTTGAGAATTTTTATAAGAAGTATGGAAAACACGGAAATGAAAAAAGACCGGATCAACACCGCGAAAGTCGTGCACAGCGGCACCACGACGGACATCAAAGCTACAATTTTGTAAAGCAGAAACAAAACAACTACTATTTCGAAAACGAACATACATTTCCGAAAAAAACCAAAGCTCAAAAGGAGATTGAACGTAAGAAGCATGTATTGTCAAACGATTATCACATGCCGAAAAAAAGTAGATGGTGGTATTTGGATAGAATCAAGTTATAATTTATTTATTGAACGAAGTTATAATTTATTTATTAAACAAATAAACGTTAAAAAGATTAAAGCGTGGTTTCAACAACGCCGGGGTTTTCATAAACAGGAGATGGTTTAGGCCCGCGTTTAAACCCATAAAAGTACAGATCGCAACTGTGTCCGTTGTAAAAGGATTTCCACGACGAAAACACAGAGTCTAGATGTTGGATTTCGTCGACGTCTTTTATCGTCAAGTTTTTGTAGTAGTCGCTCATGTCCTGTAGCTCGCCAATGGTTCCGTACGAATCGTGGGGCGACGTTCGGCGGGTGCCGTGTTCGGCCCTTCCTGTTGACGCGCAGCTAAAACAAAACAGTCCGTTGGGTTTTAACATACGATAAATTTTCTGGAACGATTCTCTGTACTCCGGGTCGTGCTCAAAACACTCGGTGGAAATGATCGTGTCGAACGTTGCGTCGGCAAATTCAAGGTCTTTGGTGCGGGACACAACGGTGACGTTGTTTGCCGCGATCACGTCGTTGCCGTCATAGTCGCAGTCATCAAACAAAAAACGGTTGTTTCCGTTAATGTCGCCAGATCCAACGTCCAAAACTCTTTTATGTCGAAATGATTCCGGGAAAACGGCTTTTAGAAAAAGGGTAAAGTTTCGTGCCTCGCCGTGCATTACAATACGAATATGGATAACTAAATGATGGATTTTATACCAGTCAACCACCTACTTTTCAAAATTTTTTTAATTTGTCGCATTTTATCATGTGGTAAAAAGAAACCGAAAATAAAAAACGACGCGCAAGTAAACGACGCGCAAGTAGTACTCGTGAAAGACGGGCGCTCGCTGATCAACAAAACACACGCGTTGTTCGCGCGGATGTCGGCTTCGTGCGCGACGCTCGAGGTGCTCCTGGAATTCTGCGACAAACAGGCAATGTACAAAGCTGATCCAATTCCACGACTTCCTCGTCCGCGACAAACAACCCGTGTGCCGATGCGTCGTCGTCGAACAACAACGCCACTCGGCGGCCACGTACATCCAGCGACTAGCTGTCCAGATTCGACGGTACAGAACGCTGCCGGCCGTCTTGCTCCCCCGCGTACATTTATTTGTACAAAACGCTGCGGGGTAACAACGACGCTGTCAAAACCATCATGAGTTTCGTCACGTCGATACGATTGTGATAAACAGGAACAAAAAAATAAATTATTACAAACGCCACGTCGTCTCCGCGCGCGCGACCACACACGCACGCGCACAACACGCCCACACGCCGCCATGACGACGTGCGTCGCGCTGCTCGAGACGATCGAGACGAAGCGCATCTCCAACATCCAGTTCGGACTGCACGACCCCGCCGTCATCCGCAAAATGTCCGTGTGCCACGTCAACAAGGCCGCGCTCTACGTCAAACACCTGCCCGTGCACGGCGGGCTCAACGACCTGCGCATGGGCACGTCCGACCGGCGCCTGCCGTGCACCACGTGTCGCGCCGACGTGCTGGACTGCGTCGGCCACGCCGGACACATCGAGCTCGCCGCGCCCATGTACCACGTGTCCATGCTCGCCACCGTCGTCAAGATCTTGCGCTGCGTCTGCTACTTTTGCTCGCGCCTGCTCGTCGACGCGACGGACGACGCGCGCGTCGCCGGCAACGACCGCCTCCGAAACAGCGACTCCAAGGACCGCCTCAACCTCATGGTCAACCTCTGCAAAACAAAACACTTCTGTCGCCACTGCGGCGGCCCGCAGCCCAAGTACGTCCAGATCCGGCTCGCCGGCCGGCTCACCACCGAGTTCCGCGCCAGAGACGAGACCGCGTTCGAGAGCGACGCCGAAAAAGAGTTCGTGCGCCGGCCCTTCACCGCCGCCGCCGCGCGCATCATCCTCGAAATGATCCCCGACGAAGACGTCGTGCAGCTGGGCATCAACCCGCACTTCGCGCGCCCCGAGTGGCTCATCCTCACGGTTCTCCAAGTCCCGCCGCCCATCGCGAGACCCTCCATCATGGCCACCGACGGCAGCCGCACGCGCGGACAGGACGACGTCACCATCAAGTTACAAGAAATCATCAAGGCCAACATCGCGCTCGCCACGAGCCTCGGCGTCGCGAACGCGAACGCGCAGCCGACGACGCTCCCGTTGTTCATGCGCGCGTTCACCGCCGCGCAGCACCTCGCGCTCGACACGCTCCAGCAGCACCTCATGCAGTTCATGCACCACGACAGTGGCGGCGGCGGCGGCTCCGCAGCCGCGCCCGCGGTCGGTCGCAACAAGCGAGTGCTGCGGCTCATCCCCGCGCGGCTCAAGGGCAAAAAGGGGAGGTTCCGGGGCACGCTCGGCGGCAAGCGCGTGGACTACTCCGCGCGCAGCGTCGTGTCGCCCGCGCCCACGTACGACATCCACGAGGTCGGCGTGCCCCAGGTGATCGCGCAGCAGCTCACGTTCCCCGAGCGCGTGAACGAGCTCAACCGCGCGGAGCTGCAGCTGCGCGTGCGCAACGGCGCGGGCCACCCCCAGGGCGCGAGCGGCGTGGTCATGCCGGACGGCACGCTCATCGACCTCTCGCTCTGTCCCGACACGCGCGCGCGGGACGTGGAGCTCCAACCGGGCTGGGTGGTGGAGCGCTACTTGCGCGACGGCGACTGGGTGCTCTTCAACCGCCAGCCGTCGCTGCACCGCATGAGCATCATGGCGCACCAGGTGCGCGTCATCCAGGACAAGACGTTCCGGCTGCCCGTGTGCGACACCACGCCGTACAACGCGGACTTTGACGGCGACGAGATGAACCTGCACGTGCTGCGCTCGTACGAGGCCATCGCGGAGGCGCAGGAGCTCATGAGCGTGAACACGCAGCTCATCTCGCCGCAGTCCAACAAGCCCATCATCGGGCTCGTCCAGGACTCGCTCGTGGCCGTGTACTTGCTCACGCAGCGCGACACGTTCCTCACGCGCGAGCAGCTCATGCAGATCGTCATGGTCATCAAGTACCCGGTGGCGACGCCGCCGCAGCAGCGACTCCCGCCGCCCGCGGTGCTCAAGCCCCGCGCGCTCTGGACCGGCAAGCAACTCTTCTCCCTGCTCCTGCCCTGCTTCTCGCTCGACATGGTCGTGCGCAGCGGCTCGGCGGACGGCGTGGGCAAGGACCAGGACGGCGCCATGGACACGCAGGAGCGGCGCGTCGTCATCCGCCGGGGCGAGCTGTGCGCCGGCTCGCTGTGCAAGAAGACCATGGGCACGTCCGCAGGCGGCATCATCCACGTTCTGGTCAAAGATTTCGGAAACGTCACGGCCGCGCGGTTCATCGGAGACGCGCAGCGCATCCTGGTGGAATACATGCTCATCCGCGGCTTCTCCGTCGGCATCGGCGACTGCATGATGGACCGGATGACGCACGAAAAAGTCGACGCGTCCATCACGCGCTGTCTCGAGTACGGCGAGAACATTGTGCGCGAGTCGTCGTCGGCGGCGTCGCCGTCGGCGGGCGCCGGGGCCGGCGGCGCGCACGCGCTCGTCGTCGAGGCCTGTCTCACCAAGCTCATGACCGGCGTGCTCGGCCGCGCGGGCGCCATCGTGCAGCAAGACCTCCCGGTGGACAACAACGTGTTCACCATGGTGCAGTCCGGCGCCAAGGGGTCGTCGGTGAACATCGCGCAGATCCTGGCGTGCGTCGGGCAGCAGAGCGTCGAGGGCGGCCGCATCGCGCTGGACTGCCGCCGGCGCACGCTCCCGAGCTACGGCCACAGCGACACGAGCGCCGCGTCGCGCGGCTTCGTCGCCAACTCGTACGGCACGGGGCTCACGGCGCAAGAGTACTTTTTCCACGCCATGGGCGGGCGCGAGGGCCTCGTGGACACGGCGGTGAAGACGGCGTCCACGGGCTACATCCAGCGCCGGCTCGTCAAGTCCGAGGAGGGGCTGCAGGTGCGGTACGACCACTCGGTGCGCAACTCCCGTGACGAAATCGTTCAGTTCTACTACGGCGGCGACTGCTTCGACGCCACGTTTGTGGAAAAGCAGAGCCTGCGCACCTTTGGCATGTCGGACGCGGGACTGCGCGCCGCGTACGCGTTTTCCGCGTCGGAGTTCCCGTCGCCGTTGCCGTCGCCGTCGTGGTTCGACGCGTGGCAAGCCGCGTTGGACGAAGAGTTCGAGCAGCTGCGCCGCGACCGCGACGACGCGCGCGACGCAAAGCTGCGGCACGCCTCCTCCTCCACGCTCGCGGGCGGCGGCGTGGTGTTCGTCACCGTGTGCGTGCCGCGCGTGCTCGACGCGGCGGAGACGCGGTTCCAGCAGCAGCAGACGTGCGGCGCGGCCGACGCCCACGACGTCGTGCGCGCGCTGCGGCGCGCGTGCGCCGACATCGAGTCCCAGCGGCGGTCGACGGCGACGCGCGTGACGGTGGCCTACGTGCGCTCCATGTTTGCGCTCAAAGAGGTGGTGGTGACGCGGCGGTTGTCGCTCGAGGCCATCGACTGGTGCGCGGACGCCATCGTGCGCGCGTACCGCGCGTCGCTGGTGCACCCGGGCGAGATGGTGGGCACGCTGGGCGCGGCGTCGATCGGAGAGCCGTGCACGCAGATGACGCTCAACACGTTCCACACGGCGGGCGTGGCGGGCAAGACCGTGACGCTCGGCGTGCCCCGCCTCAAGGAGCTCATCGACACGTCGCGCAACATCCGGACGCCGTCCATGAGCGTGTACTTCACCGGCGCGTACGCGACGTCGGAAAAAATGGCGCGGACGTTTGGCGCGGGGCTGGAGTACACCTTGCTGCAGCACGTGGTGCAGACGAGCACCGTCGAGCTGGACCCGGACGTGTGGCGCACCACGTGCGTCGCCGACGCGCCCATTGTCGACGCGTACCGCGCGCTGTTCGGACCCGGCGACGGCGCCGACGACGACGACGACAACGCGTTGCAGTTGTCGGCGTGGGTGATTCGTTTCGTGCTGGACCGCGAGACGCTCTGTCGGCGGAAGCTCAACGTGCAGCACGTCGCCAGAGCGCTGCGTGCGTACATGGGCGAGTACGCGCAGATCATGTGCTCGGAGGTGAACATGCTCACGTGGTGCGTGCGCGTGCGCGTGAAAAAAATGCTCAAGACCGGGGCCGGGACCGGGACGACGAACGCGAGCGCGAGCAGCCATGACACCAAGGAGGAAGACCAGCAGCTGCAGTTCGAGTCTATGAAAACAATTCACGACTTTTTGCTGGACAACGTGCCGGTGCACGGCGTGCCGGGGCTGACGCGCGCCATCGTGCGCGCACAGCCGGTGACACGCGTCGCCGCCGACGCGAGCGGAGGAGATCTGTGCCAGACGGAAGAGTGGATGGCGGACACGGAGGGCAGCAACTTGCGCGGCGCGCTGTCGCTCGCGTTCATCGACAAGTGCCGCACTATTAGCAACGACATCCACGAGGTGCTCGACGTGCTGGGCATCGAGGCCGCGCAACAGGTGTTGCTCGAAGAAATCCGCACCGTGCTGTCGTTCGACGGGTCGTACGTCAACGAGCGACACCTGCAGCTGCTCGTGGACGTGATGACGTTTTCGGGCACGCTCACGGCGATGACGCGCCACAGCATGCACAAGCTCGGCGGGTCGGCGTACCACCACGCGAGTTTTGAGGAAACACAGGACGTGCTCATCAACGCCGCGGCGCACGGCCTGTACGACAACGTCTCGGGCGTGACGGAGACCTTGATGATGGGCATGATGATGCCGGGCGGCACGGGCAGCTGCAGCATCATCTGTCCGTCTCTGCCACCCCCGCCCCTGCCGCCGCGCGCGCGTGAGGCTGACGCCGTCGCGGTGCTCGTGCGTCCGTTGCCGACGCCCGTCGCCGTCGCCGTCGCCGACGACACTGTTGTTGCGGAGGCGCCGCCCGTCGTAGTAGTTGTTCGCCCTTTAAAGACGGCGACGGCGACGGCACCAACACCGGCGGCCGGTGGCGGCGTCGTCGTCGTGCGACCTCTGGGCTACGTCCGTCCGGCGCCGGAACCAGTGCCGGCACCGGCACCGGGACCGACGCCAGAGCCAGACCAACCGACGTCTCCCTCCGGCGTTCCCGACCACGTACAAGAACAAGAAGAACCCGAAACGAAACCGCGGAAGCGAGAGCGCAAGAGACCCCGAGCCGAGGCGTCGGTTTCAAGGAGCCGCCCGCGTCGGCGGCGGCACACGTCGAACGACCCACCACCACCACCACCACCACTCCACGAGCACTCGCGCACGGCACAGCCCGCGGCGGTGTACAGACAGTTCCGTCCCCGCAGCTCGCCGACGGACACTGACCCCAATCACGGGCGTCGGTTGTTCGTGCCGATGAGTCCGAAGACAATGGCGGTGGCGGGCGACACCGACGCGCCCGCCCCCCTCGCGCTACCACTACTGCAGCCGCAACCGCGGCGACAGTTCGTGCCCCTCTCACCCCATCTGTTTCGTTGACGTCGCAGTTGAATAATTTTATTTTATTTTTTTTTGTAATACCACTTAAAAACAATAGAGTAATTTACTCGTCGAAAATCTGTAGTTTTCGGCTGCGCGTGATCTTGCTGCCGTCCACTACAACTTCCTCGAGCTTGACGTTCTGCATCACGGCGAGAAGATTTTTCTCTTGTTCCTTGAGCGTCTTACGCAACACACCAACCTGCGCGGCCAAATCTTTAATGCTGCGATGAGTCTGCACGTACTTGGAACACTGCGCCGTGAGCTCTGCGCGCCCCTCGGCCGTAACTGTGCTGCCGTCGTCGCCGCCGTCGCCATCGCGGTCACCGTCGTCGTCGCCTCCGTCACCGTCGCCGCCGTCACCATCGCCCTCGTCAATGTCGATGTGGCTGTCGCCGTCGTTCTCCACTTCTGCAGCGGCGGCGCCGCCGCCGGCGACACTCTCGTTGTCATGACCGCGTTTGCGCTTGGTCTTTTGCTGCTGGTGGTGTTGCTGCTTTACCTTGGGCATGCGTGTGCGTGTCGGTTGTGTTTATGTTGTGCGGCGACGGCGGACGACGACCAGCTGCTCCCGCCGTCCAGCGCCTAACACATCGAAAAAAAATTTTCGTGGAAAAGTGGCGTCGTCGTCGTCGTCGTCGTCGTGGGCATCGCCCAGACAATAAAATATGAACTGCAACGTAGCGCCCGCTGTCGCGCCCGCTGTAGCGCCCGCCATCGTTGCGATGCCCAGACCGCTGCGACAAGAAGAAGAAGCGCCGGCGCCGGCGACCACGTTGACGTTGACGCTGAGCGCGCTGAACGGCCGCCAGGAAAAGCTGGAGATGCGCGTCGCGGCGTGCGGCGTCATTTTCTTCGTCGTCAACAGCGGCTTGCTGTTCCTCATCATCGCAAACTATTTATTCGTCGTGGGCGGTTTTGTATACGCCCAGCATCAGCTTAAGTAAACAATACACGCTTTTTTTAGATTATAACACGTCGTCATAAACAAAAAAAAACATGCACGCCGCCAGCAACAGCAGCCTGCCGCTCGAGCTCAAGTACACGGTGTCGAGTTATCTGGACGCCTCGTCGTTTGTGAGCTTGTGCTGCACAAGCACGGCGTGGAACCGGCTGCTGCGCCACCAAGACTCGATGACGTGGAGTCGCCACGTACAAGAACATTTCAACACTCGGCTGCAAGAACTCTGGAAACGCGTGTTGGCGTCGTCGCGGTTGCTGCGCGTGTCCGTGCACCGGTACGGCATGGTGCTTGCGCGCGACTGGGGGGCGCGCGACGCGGTGCTCTACAAAAACGCGGGCGCGTGGGTGCGGCTGCAGGAGCGTCGTCGCGCCGAGATGGACGCAATCGTGTTGCTCGACGAAGACCTGTGGTATCCGGCGTACTCGGTCAAGGCGCACCGGCGCCGCATGGCGGTCGTGTCGGCGTTCAGCATTCGCAAACTAGCCGCGTCGCTCGCGCGCCTCGATGAGCTGGACGCCGCCATCGCCGAGATAGACATCGGGTGGAGCTGGAGTCGCGTGGACAACGACACGGAGCGAGCCGTGAGAGCGGTTCACTCCGAGGCGCCCGTGCTGTACCTGAAGTCGTGCGCCGCGCGAACGACCGAGTGCTGCCGGCTCAACGACGCCGCCCTTCGGGCCGCGCGCGACTCCCTTGACGCGTCGCTCCTTCGCGTGGACAACGTGAGTCGCGGTGACGACGACGACGACGACAACGACGCATCAACAACAAGAAAAGAAATCAGACGTTTGGTCGTAGCCGAAAAAGACGCGAGCGCGTCCCACATGGAGTTCCTGGAACTGCGGCGCGTTCTTTTGGAAAAGGTAAAGGAAGTGTGCGCGCGCGAACTCGTAGACATTAGCGCGTGCAAAAAGCGACGACGCGCCTCTTGAGACAAGAATAACACTCTCGTAAAAACCTCTCTCGATTTTTTTTTATCACTTGAACCGCACGAGACCAGTGCTTACAACTTTTTCAAACGACATAGCAGCCGCCGGATCCGCCGGCGTCGCGACGAGCATGAGCAACGTGTACTTTTTGTCGTCGACGGGCAGTTGCAGCGTCACCGGCCCGATCGCCGTTTTCCCGGTCGGGCGCGCGGGGGCCACCACGACGGAGACGAACGGCGGCGGCGGCGACGACGACGCACCGGCGCCGTCGTCCCGCGCCCACGGATACAATTCCGCCACGGCGCTGATGTTTACGGCGTCATAGACGTAACCGGCCGGCGACTTACCGAACGTTTTGGCGTCCCATGTGTAGCCCGCGACGGGCGCCGTGCCGGGCGCGGTCATGATGTCGTTGAGCGCAAGGCCGGCGTTTGAGTCGGCGCCGACAAACACGGACGCGCTGAGCTTGGTCAGATCTGCCTGGACGCGCGACATCAACTCACTCAAAAACGCGTTGTTCACCACGACAAACGTGACCCACATGAAGGCCGCCGGCGACGGCGGCGCGCCGGTACGAGTCGCAAGGTAAGCGTCGAGCGAGACGTCCATCTCCACCGAGGCGACGCGCTGCTGCATTTCCTTGTCGTTGCCGGCGCCGGGCTGGTACAGGAGCTGTGGCAACTCGATCTGCCCCAGATTCACAAGAAGCGCTCCTCGACCCATGCCGGTCGGGAAGTCGTCGAAATAGCCGCCCGGCAACATTTCCACTCGGTAGTTGTTGCACGTGTCTCGACATTTCTTTTTGGACGAAAACGCGCCTCCAGCCGACGGCGAGGTTTTGGTGCACACGCCGGGCCGGGTGCATGTGTACGTGGGCTGAAGCAAGAGGACCGGCACTAAAACGGCCGTGAGTATAACGATGATTACGGCGACAACAATGAGCGCAATGTGCCAGCGTTTAAGAGGGGGCATGTGTCGTTGTCTTTTTATTTGGATGTGACGTTTTTTTTTGGTTCGTCGTCGTCGACGACGCCGACGCTCTCAGCCCGTGGCTTCGAGCTCCACGCTGTCCTCGAGCGGCGACTTGTACTCGCGCGTCACGATGTCGAGGCGCACCGCGTTGTTGCGGTAGTTGCACAGGTACGGCCGGTACAGCTCCCGGATCGAGCCGTCGGCCTCGAGCACCGAGTACTTGACCAGAAAGCGAAAGGTGAGGAACGTGAGCCGGGCGATGGGCCAAAAAAACAGCGGCAAGCCGTCGCCAGGCGGCGTGAAGAACGTCGCGTCCGACGTCGTCTGCGTGCGGTACAGGTCGATGCGCGCAAACGCGTTGTCCGCCGACCCGATCGCCGTCTTGATCTCGTCGATGAACATGTCCACCGCGAGCGCGCCGAGCAGGTCCACGACGCCCGGCGCCGCTTGGACGTCGGACACAAAGGTGTCCACGCCACGGACGAAGCCGAGCACTTGCCACAAGCTGCGGTTGAGGTTGGGGCCCGTGCCGAAAAGCAGCGTGCACGGCGCCGCCGCGTTGTTGGTGTTGATCGTGATTTTGTTGAGAGTGGGGCTCAGCGCGACCGTGTACGCGGCGAGCGCGGGGCTGGCGGCGACCAGCGCCGCCTGCAGTCCGGCCGCGAGGTTCGCAAGCGTGTAGATGCCCGTGGGCAGCTCGACGGACACCAGCGTGCCGTTGGCGTCGACGTCGAGCCACTGGTTGTACTCGTTGACGTTGTACTCCGTGAGCGGCAGCACCGCGAGGTTGAGCCCGATGCCGATCACGTTTTTCTGGGGCACGGGCAGCACCACGCGGTAGAACGACGGCGTGGGGTACAGCGTCACGTCGCGGCTCTGGGACATGAACGCGAAGCGCCGCGTGCGCGTCGTGTACCCCAGGTTGTGCACGCTCGACGAGAGGCTGCAGCGGACCTCGACCGGCGGGGGCTGCAGCGCGCTCAACACGCGGAGCTCGTCTTTCTGCATCGACATCCACGGCGTCTGAGGAGGAGGAGGAGGAGGAGGGGGCGGTGCCGCCGCCGCCGTCGTCGTCGCCGTCGGTTCTGGCGGCGTCGTCGTCATCGTTTGCACTCGCGTTCGCGTTCGCGTGGGCGCGGCGGCTGCTACTAACGGCGGCGGCGGCGACGCGCGCGCCGCGGAAAAAAGTGGTCGCCGCGCAAGCGCTCGTCCGTCGTCGCCAACGTCCGTCGTCATCGTCATCGTCGACGGCGACGGCGACGCCGACTTACTCAAAAGCACCCACACGGCGACGCCCACGCACAAAAGCGCCACGACGACGGGCAACACGACAACACGTGGTACGTCCATTTGTTTTATGGCGCTCAAATCTATTTTTATCGTGTCGCACGCGCGAAGACACATTAATTAATTTATTCTTTCCGCGCCGCGCACGCGCTTCATGCTTACATCTGCATCGTCGTCGTCGTCGGCGGCGGCAACGTCCGCGGTCGCCGGCAACGAGGACAACACGTTTTTTCTGTACTTTGTGACCTTTCGACAACCGCGGCCGTACATCATCAAACTCCCCGAAATGTTCCAGCAACAGTTGTTTTTGTTCGGATGGGCCTCGGTGATCGCGCCCGTCGAGTGTTTCACCCGGGAAAACCAGAGCATCGTCGTCGTGCGCTTCCTCATGTGTCCGGAAGCCAACATGTCCGTCGACTTGTTTTTGCTCCGCACCATTTTGCAGCAGGCCGCCGACTGGTTCAGCGCGTGCATCACGCACCACGAGCGGCTCCCTCCCAACGCCGCGCCCAACGTGCAATGCATGGTGTGCACCCGCAAGTCGCTGCTTCACCTGAGCAGCCATCGCGACGTCGACGACGACGACGACAACGACAACGACGTTTCCGGACGAAACTCGCCGCTTTGGACGTGCGACGTGACGCCGCCCCACGACGAGTCCATTGTGTTTTCGTGGAACGCCCTCTCGCTCTCGTCGTCGTCGTCGTCGTCGCCGCCGCCGCTTACCTTTTGTTTGTTCCAGAGCGTGTGCACACAAAACACGTACGACGTGCGGAAACGTTTCCGCGACGTGCGGCGCCGGTACGTCGACACGATCGCGTTCAAGAAAACAGAACACGCACAGGACACCACGGGGTACGCGGCGCCGCCGACAACGACGACGACGACGACGACGACGACGACGGACGAAACGACGGCCGTCGACAACCTGTGGTCTTTTCTCAAGACGTGCGGCATCACGGACTTTTTCGTGCCCGACGTGCCGGACTTACCCGGCAGTGAAAGCGAGAGCGCGCCGCGCCTGTTCGACGCAGACGACGCCTACTATTGCTCCGCCTTTACAAGCACGATTTGAGTGAAAAAAATACACAATTTATTTTTATTATTGTTTTTCGTGGCTTAAAAAAATAGTGCTCGCGGGCGTGGGGTGGAAGCGGTGCTTGACGGTGATGCCGATGGCGCCGAGCTCCTGCAGCAGCAGCTTGTACGGGTACGGCGCCACGATCGTCTCCACGTCGTGGCTCTCGCACGCGCGACAGTACGGACGCGCGCCGCGCACCACCGCGCCAAAGTCCTCGCTGTGCCGGTTCTCCGCCAACTGGCCGCATACGTTACACAGCGGCATCTCAAACGCGTCCGACGCGTAGAGCAGCCGCTCCATGATTGTTTTGGACGCGCCGTACGCCACAAAACAGTCGCGCTCCATCTCGCCGATGCGCAGCCCGCCCTTGCGCGCGCGCCCCTCCACGGGCTGCCGCGTCATGATCGTGCGCGGCCCCGTCGTGCGCGCGTGCACCTTGTCCAGCGCCATGTGCTTCAACTTCTGGTAAAACGTGGGGCCCATGAACACCGCCGCCTCCACCAGCTCGCCCGACATGCCGTTCACGAGCCGCTCGTTGCCGTGCCGCTGGTAGCCCGCGGCGTGCAGCGCCTCGGAAATCGACTCCACCGACACCTCGCGGAACGCCATCGCGTCCGCGAACTTGCCGAGCACGGCGCCCGTCTTGGACGCAATCGTCTCCACCAAGTGCGCGATCGTCATGCGCGACGGGATGGCGCACGGGTTCACGATGATGTCGGGCGCGATGCCCGTGGACATGGAGAACGGCATGTCCTCGGGCGGCAACAAAATGCCCACCGTGCCCTTCTGGCCGTGGCGGCTCGAGAACTTGTCGCCCACCATCGGCGTGCGCGTCTCGCGCAAGCGCACGCGCTGCGAGAGCAAGCCCTCGCGGTTGCTCGTGAGCAACACCTGGTCCACCACGCACTCGTCGTCGTCGCCGCCGTCGTAGATCACGGAGCGGTCGCGCTTCATCGTCACCCGACGACCCGTCTGCAGCTTCGGCGTCGACATGCTCTTGCCAATGATGGCCGTGCCGTTGCGCACCGTCGCGCCCACGTTCACCGTCCCGGCCGCGTCCAGCTGGCTGTAGTCCGCTTGCTTGAGTCCCACGCAGCCGCTCGCGCGCGACGGGTTCTCGAAACACTCCGTGTCCGCGCCCGCGCTGCGCTCCTCGGCCGAGTACACGTGGAAGTAGGAGGAGCGGAAGCCGCCGCGGTCCACAAACGCCTTGTTCACGATGAGCGAGTCCTCCTGGTTGTTGCCCGTGTACATCATGATCGCGACGACGGCGTTGATGCCCATGCCAAAGTCCTCCGCCTCGCTGCCCGTCGGCGCCAGCGGCCGCTGCGTGTAGTACGGCACGTGCATCTGCGCGTCCAGCCGCGTGTCGTACGCGAGCGACGGCAGCGCGACGGCCTGCTTGCCCATGCCGGTCTGGTAAATGTTGCGCGGCGCCTGGTTGCGCTCGGCGTACGGGATCTGCATGGCGCAGTGGCCCAGGATGCTCGACGGGTGGATCTCCAGGTGCGTGTACACGGCGTCGGCGCCCGCGCGCAGCAGCTCCGCGGGCGTGACGGCGACGCGCAGCTCGCTCTCCTCTTCTTTGTCCACAAACTCAATGATGCCGGCGCGCAGCAGCACGTCCCAGAGCTCGGCGCCGGGGTGCGCGGCGGCGGCGGCGAGCGCGGCGGCGAGGCGCGCGACAAGGTTGGCCACGACGAACACGGGGCGCATGCAGCAGCCGGTGTCGGAGTGGAACAGCACGCCGCCGCCCGCGCCCGCGCCCGCATCCGCGCCCGCATCCGCGCCGCCGCCGCCGCAGATGGACGTGTCGAAGGGCAAGATCATGCGGCGACGCGCGGCGCGCGCGCTGACCAGGAGCGCGGCGGGGTCGGGGTGCACGCCGACGATGTTGCCGTTGACGAGCACGAGCAGGGACGCGAACGCGGGCGACAAGTGGACCGCGGCGTCAAAGGGCGCGACGCCGAGGTGCTGGAACAGCACGGGCACGATGAGCGAGGAGGGCGTGCCGACGCGCACGTGCGTGAGCACCGTGAGGTTTTTGACCAGGCCGCACCCCGCGCCCTCGGGCGTCTCGGACGGACAGAGGATGCCCCAGTGCGACACGTGGGCCTGGCGCACGTGCGTGGCCTTGCCCTCGCGGCAGATGGGCGTGTTGACGCGCCGGATCTGCGACTGCAGCGCGATGAAGCTCATGCGGTGGATGACCTGCGTGACGCCGACCTGGGAGACGCTCGTGGCGGCGCGCTGCTGGATGCTCCAGTTGCCGGTGCGGAAGGCGTAGCGCAGCGCGGCGGAGATCTTGCGGTTGTTGACGGCGTCGGCGAGGTTGAGGTAGCGCTTGTTCTCGATGGTGACGAACATGTAGCGCCGCATGTTTTTGACGAACTGGCGCATGAGCTGGCGGAAGAGCAGCGCGATCATGGTGCCGCAGAGCGCGAGGCGCTTGTTGGCGTAGTGGTCCCGGTCGTCGATCTCTTCCTCCGCGTTGCCGGCGTACGCGCGGAGCAGGCGACGCACGATCATGCACAGGTACACGATTTTCTTGGACGTGGCGTGGCCGTCGTGGCCGACGTGCGGCAGCAGCTCGTTGGACATGAGGTGGGAGACGTAGCGTCGCCGCGAGTCGGCGTTGGTTTCGCGACTGCCCTCGCGCCCGATGTAGTCGTAGAGCTGGTCGATGCTCATGTCGTTGGAGGAGTGCTGCAGCACGGCGCGCGCGGCGCTCGCGCTCGGGCTCGGGCTGGAGCGCGCGTCGCCGAGGATCAGGTTGAAGAACGTGTCGGCGTCGGCGCTTGCGGTCGCGTCGGCGTCGAGCAGACGCAGGATCATGATGAGCGGGACGTCGAGCGTGGGCAGAAAGGGCATGGCGACGAACACTTCGGGCGCGGCGCCGCCCTTTCGGGCGCTGATGTACACCTTGAGAGTGCTGGTGGAGCGCATCTTGAGCTCGTGGCGACTGCGGACTTCGCATACAAAGGAGTACTTGTTGGGCTGGCGCACGGCGGCGACGATGGGGACGTTGGTGCGCATGGTTTCCTGCACTTGCAGCCCGCGCTCGATGCCGCGGACGATGAAGTAGCCGCCCTCGTCGTAGGGACACTCCGCCATGGGTCTTTTTTCCGTGGAGCCGTCCCATTCCCGCGCGGGCGTCGTGGGCGGCGGGATGCGCGAGCTGCCGAACAGGTGGCAGTGGCGCGTCTGCAGCATCATGGGTATTTCGCAGAACGGCACTTCCCAGAACATGTGGTCTTCGAGCGGAGGAGGGTCCGTCGCCGCCGCCGCCGCCGCGTCGGCGGCGGCGGCGGCGTCGGCGGCGTCGGCGAGGGCGAAGATCTGGTGGCGCACGTCGACGAGGACGGGGATGCAGTAGTCGAGCTGTCGCGCGCGCGCTTCTTCGGGCAGCAGCATGCACACCTTCCCGTCGGCTTCGCGGTGGTTGGGCTTGGCCATGGTGACTTGTCCGAGCGTGACGACGTGCCGCTGGTTGGTGGACTTGGACTCGTACACGATTTTGGAGTGTTCTTCGACGATGTGCGGCAGGAGTTCGTCGAGGAAGTGTTCGTAGGAGCGTTTCTGGAAGTCGGCGTAGCCGTGCACGTGCGCGTGCGAGTCGAGGATGCGGCGCACGGTGTCGCCGCGCGCGAGCAGGTCCAGCGCGTTCGCGTTCGCGTTCGCGTTCGCGTCCACGTCCATGGGATCCGACGACATGAACGAAACACAAAAAAAACAAAGAATGAAGAATGAAAAAAATGGGGGCGCGCGTTGCGGCTAAAAAGAAAAAAGTCTGTTGCGGGTCGGAATTTATTTGAGGACACCGAGTTAGAAGCACGCGATGGCAGCCGCCGCCGCCGCCGTTTTCCACGTGTACACGTTGTTCCGTTCCCAGGTCGCGGTCGGCGCGCGCGAGCAGCTCCGCGCGACGCGCCGGGAACTCAAGGTCCCGTTGTCGGTGCGGCGGTCGCAGCGGTGGGACGACGTGAGGTACCTGCTGGAAGTGCAGCTGGGCCTGCACCGCGCCGCCGGGCGGCGCCACAACTTGAGCATGTTGAGCGGCATGTTCATGTCGACGCTGGCGGCGAACGGCTTCGCGTGGGCCGACGACCTGCGCCTGTCGCCGTGCGACGACATCCACGAAAACGACGTGCTCGTGCTGCGTCGACAGCCACTGCCGCGGGCGTTGTCTCTGTACGTCCCGCGGTGCTTCCAGCAAGAAGAAGAAGAGGCGAAGGCGGTGGAAGAGGAGGAGATTGGTGTCAGCGACGGCGGCGGGACCGGAGACGAAGAGGCGCTGATCTTTCGCGCCATGGACGCGAACCCGTTTGAAGTGAAGAAGGCGTCGTCGTCGAAAGCCAACGCGGTCGCGCCGGCGACGCAGAAGCACGCGTCGGACTTTAGTTTGAACGACGACGGCGACCCGCAGCCGCCTCCGCACTACGTGTGCGACACGTGCGAGACGCGCGGCCACCACTTCCGCGTGGACTGTCGCGCGGGCGGGGACAGTGGAGACAGCAGCAGCACGCGCGCGCCGAAAAAAGCGCGCAAGGCGTACGGCATTCCCAAGGCGTTTTTGGCACCGGTGACGGCGGGCGGCACCAGTGGCGGCAGCGGAACTTTGTTGAAAACAACACTGGGCGGCGAGTTGGTGTACGACAACCGTCTCGCCGCCGCCGCCGCCGCCGCCGTCTTCCCCTCGTCGTCGTCGTCGCCAACACCACTTTCTTCCACACTCCCTCCCGTTGACGTTTTTCCGGAGATTGAGGTCGAAGTCGAGGCCGAGGCTGATCCCGACGCGTCCGCTCTTTTGAACACGTGTTTCTCGGTGGAGGGGTGTTGTTCGGATTTCGTGCAAACGCGTCGTCGTCGTCGTCAGCGGCGTCGTCACCTCTACAACGACGACAACAACGACAACGACAATGACGTGGACTTTGTTGGTGGTGTTGACTTTGACTTTCAGCCGTGGCTGGACCGCAGCGACGCCGCGGCGGCGGCGGCCGAGGCCGAGGTGTGGCGGCGCACGGCGACGCACGGTCGACCGCGGCTCCAGTCCATGTGCACGCACTGGCTGCGCGGCCTGTGCTCCAAGGGGCGGGCGTGCGAGTACCAGCACGTGTTCAACGCGGCGTCGATGCCGATCTGTAAATTTTTCCTGCACTCCGTGTGCATGAACGGCGACGAGTGCGCGTTCAAGCACGTGCTGCCGCCGTCGTCGCGGCGCGTGCATCCGTGCGTGGCGTACGCGCTCGGGTTTTGCGCGCGGGGCACGTCGGCGTGTCCGTTCCAGCACGTGAAGCGCGAAACGCCGTGTCGCGCGGACTTTGTGGAAGCGGGCGGTGATGGGACGGCGACGGCTTTTGATTTATTTGTGGGCGTCTGGGAGGCGGCGTTCGGAATGAAGCCAGCATACTAGCTATTTCCTCGGTTTGATGAGACTGTAAAGATAACAAGAGTCTCCAACGTACGTGACTTTATATAACTTGTTAAATTGCGACATAGGTTCCTTGTTAAATGTAACAAAACGGTCATGAATCGGTAAAATGCGTTGAACGTCGTGGGAACTTATCCCGTCACCGAGAGTAACTAGAACAGAATTCTGTTTACCCAGTCGTTCTAATATGTCGGATGTAAACGTTATACAAATTTGGCTGGGTAAATCCGAAGTTAATACGCCATGAAGAATTTTGTATTCTTCACCGTTTCCTAGTCGTTTAAATAGTGGCTCGGCGTCACTTGTAACCGAATATAGCCTATCGTTTGGATTTAATCTGCCTATAACGTCGGCGCAATTCTCAGAAGGAATAACGAAAGGGGGTTGTTGTGAAGCGACGCGGCTACTCAAAAAACTCCACATACTTCTTCCGCTTACGCCACCCGGCAGCACCACTGGCGGCACCCTGCCCGTACCCGCCGGAAGCCTCGCAGACTCGCCCTTCTCCTCTTCCTGCTCCTCTTCCTCCTCCGGCGACACCGACTCCTCCTCTTCCTCCTCCGGCGACACCGGCGGCACCAGCGGCACCGGCGCTTCCTGTGCTTCCGCTGGATTTACATCTACCGGCACCCGCACTGGCACTCGGGCCGCCGGCTCCGACGACTTTTCCTCCGTCCGAGCTGCCTCCGCCGCCACCGGAAATGCTGTTCTCTTAAGATACTCGAGCAAGTTCAGCAGTTTAATCAAATCTCTCCTTTCGATCATGATTTGAGTTTCCGGGACGTGCACAGGCGCAGCAGGCGCAGGTGCAGGTGCAGGTGCAGGTGCAGGTGCAGGCGCAGGCGCAGGCGCAGGCGCAGGCGCAGGCGCAGAAGAAGAAGAAGAAGAAGCGGCGGCTGTCTCGTCACGTAGAAACGCTTCAAACGTTTCGCGTGGATTAAACTCAATGTCCGCGTACTCCAGGGCCAGCGCAAATAACTCTCTCGTCGACTTCAGCGCGTTATCAACAATTTCTTTCTCTAAAAATAATAGGTTGACGTAGTTTTGAAACAAATAGTACCGCAGCGTTTCCTTTTCAAAGTTTTTGAAGTCTTGCGGGGACTGCACAAAGTGCGATAGGGCAAGCAGCGGTTGAATCAACATCGACGCGACGCATGGGTCAGCGTCGATCCCTCTTTCGACTTCACTTAGTTTTTCCGAAAACTCACTCGCGCCTTTAAAATCTCCAGGGGGGCCTTTGTTGTTGATTTTTTTCACAAAATCGGATGCGCGTGACGACATTTTGTTACGACAGGATTTGGTGGTGTCGGACGAAGAGGGAACAGACGGCGTTGGCGGCGCGGGGACGGGGACGGGGACGGGGCCTTTTTCGTCGAATTCGACCCCTGTAACGACGCTCACAATACCCCTGATAAACTCGTACATTGTAGGCGGGAAAACGTGCTTGTTCTTGTGAAGCGACTCCGCTTTGTACGCCGCGTCCGCCTCGCGCATGAGCTTCACGACCGCTCGCAGGTCCACGACGGCGGCATCTTTTTTGTCGTCCGCGTCACTCTCGACGGCATCGACCAAATCTTTAAGTTTTAAAAGAGGAATCGAAAGCAGCGTGCACTCGCATTTGAAGCCCTTGACTTCGGAAAGCAAGGTGTCGCGCGCTCGTGTCAGTGGCGCTCTTCTATCCGGTTGAATCGCCGTTGCTCTCTGGACAAGGGCGTCGATGTGCTCCCGCAAAAAACTAACCGTGAAGCGAGTCACGGCTCTCGCGGCGACGTCGACCACGGCGTTTGCCGTAATCTTGTCGCCGACACTCTCCGCCAGGTCGATCCCGCTGCCCTTGAGAAACAACCCCAACACTTGCGTGAGCGCCGCGACGCCCAGACCCTTGCCGAGAAGGGACAACATCTTTCGACCGCGTCCGCGTCCGCCGCCGCCGCCGCCACCGCCACGACCACCACCGCCGACGACGACACCGCCGACGACACTTTTTTTTGTACCGCCGCCGTCGCCGCGTTGACGACGACGCGTCGGACGCTTTTTGCGCTTGCGCCTTCGGTCGTCGTCGTCATCGTCGTCGTCGTCTTTTTTGTTGCGACACTTTCGCTCGTGCGCTTGTTTGTTTTTGCAAAAGCACGCCCCCGACGACGACGGCGAGCCGCCGCCGCCGCCGCCGCGGTAGTGACCGCACTTCTTTTGGTCGTGCATCTTCTTGCTCGTGCAGAAACACGTGGTCTTGCTTCCGCCGCCTTGCATCTCTTTCTTTAAAAAAGCAGCAACAAAAAAACAACGCCCAACAAGAAACACACAATGGAAACGGCCACCGCAGCGGCAGAAAACAGACAGCGCGTGTTGTTGAGCGCGATCGGCGATCTGCACGCGTTCGTCAAGGCGTCGACGCGGTACGACACCGCGATCATGTACATCACCTTTATCAGCTTCGGCGTCATGGTCGTCGGCATCGGCTCCACCATCTGGCAAATCGTCAGGATGCACAAAATGATCAAAAACATCGCCAGATCACCGCCAGACAACGACGACGCCGCCACCACCACCACCAGTTAATAAATTCCCCTATCACCGTTCATCCACCTCATTCACCAACGCGACGGCGGCCCGCTTGAGCTGTCGCCAGAACGACGCGTCCGTGTGCAAAAAGCCCTCCAGCACGAGCGTGCACAAATACACGCGGCGACTCGGCCGCCGCCGCCGCCGCTGCTGCGTCGCGGGAGACTTGGACTTGGACTTGGACTTGGACCTGGACCTGGACGACGCGGCCTGGAACTCGCGCACGTCCATGAGGCGCGGCGCGTCGCGCAGACGCAGCACCGCGCCAACGGGGAAGAGCACCTCGTACTCGCCCGAGAAACACGTGTTGGGCCGCGGCGCGCCGTCGCTCAAACGCACCCTTTGCGTAATGAACGGAAACGGAAAGCCCGCCGGGATCTCGATGCGCCACACAATAAGGTCCGTCCGCATGCCGCGGCTGCGGAAGCGCGCGAAGCGTAAAGCCGTCTCCGGGTCCAGCGTCGTCGACATGAACTGCGGAAAGTGCAAGTGCTCGCCCGTCTGCATGCCCTGGTCGGGCTGCGACCGGCTGCGCAGGCGCGCGTTCGTGCCGCGCCACACCGTCACCGGATGGCGCAGCCGCGGAAAGCGGTGCAGCGCCCTGTTCATCTCGTACCCGGCGGACACGAGAGTCGCGATGTCACGCCCGGACTTGGCGCTCAGAGTCGCGGCTTGTGCGCGCGTGAACGGCAACACCGCCGTCGCCGACGACGACGACGACGACGACGACGGATCCTCGGACGCGACGGTGAGCATGTAGTTCAGAATCTTGTACGGCACGCGCGACTTGGTTTCCTTTTTGTACTCGTGGATCAGCCGCATCGCGTCGTACGGCAACTCCTCCGCGATGTAGCGACACGCGCGCTCCGCCGACTTGACCACGGCCGGGCTCAGCGCACGCGGAGACCGACCCGTCTTCAACCTCGACCCCTTCTTCGACTGGGCGTTGAAAAACCAGGAGAACGGCCACCACCAGTTCCACGACGCGTCCGACCTGGCGACGCCGCCGACGCCGCCGCCGACGAGCGCGATTGCTTGCGATGATGGATCTTGCTCCATCGTCGTTGTCATGATTTGTTTTCACGTGTACATTTTATTTAGACCCGCGCCGGCGCCGCGTTTTGGATCGCGCCCGTGATCGCCTTTTGCAGCCGCGCGTACTTCTGGTCTTCCGCCGCCGCCGCCGCGCTTTCCGCCGCCGTGCGCAGAATCAGGCGCCCGCGTTCAGCGGCCTCGGCGGTGCGGCGCTTGGAGATGCTCACGGGAATCGCGATGGCGAGGACGACCACGACGAGACACGCGGCCGCGATGCCCACGATGGCCCATGTGCTCAGCTTTTTCTTCGACGCGGACGCTCCGGTGTTGCCCGTGAGCGCCGACAGCGCGACCGACGCGTTGATGACGCGCTGGTTCTTCATGACGCAGTCCAGCGTGTTGTCGCTCATCTGAGACCAGTTCACGTTGCGGATCTGCGCGCTGCCGCACTTCTTGACGTCGACCTTCTGGGACTGGAACGCGCTCGACAAACACGTGTTCTCGATCGAGTTCACCACGGAGGTCGACACGGACGCCACGTTGTTATAGATCGCGTCTTTCGACGCGCCGTTCGGGTTGGCCTGCGGGTTCTGCGCGATACTCGTCGCCAACTGGTCGTTATAGGCCGCGAGCGCGGACGCCGACTCGTCCGCGCCGAGGTTTTCTTCGACGCAGTTCACGTCCACGTCTTGCAGCTGACTCAAATCTATGTTGCCGGCGTTGATCGCGCCGGAACAGTTGACGTCAATGTCTTGGAAGTTCGCCGAGCTCGAGCGACACGTCTCGGTCAGCGAGTCGACGTAGCTCGTGGTCGCGTACACCACGTTGTCCCCCGTAGACTTGGTCGCGTCGAACTTGTAACTGCTCGTGGTCTGCTGGGACATGTCTCACGCGCGTTTACCTCATACCGTTTTTCTTTTTGAGAGCGCACGCTCTCGCGCTACCCGTGTCTCCACCGCCGTCGCGACGACGACAACGACGCACACGAAGAAAATCGCCCGCCGCCGCCGCCGCCAAGTCCAAGAGATCCAGCAGGCGGTAATGACATCGCCGCCGCCGCCGTCGCCGCCGCCTGATTTGGCCCTCCGGTAGGCGCAGGCGGTGGCACGGGCGCCTTTGCCGCCGCCTTTGCCGCCGCCTTTGCCGCCGCCTTCGCCGCCGCCTTCGCCGCCGCCTGGTTTGCCTTCAACGCCTCTGTCGCCGCCTTCGCCTTTGCTGCTGCCGCCGTTGCCTCTGCCTTCGCCGCCGCCTTTGTGGCTCGGCCTTGTAGTTCGGCGGCTTTTAGTGTTTTTTCGGCAGCTTTTCTTTGTATGTTCGCCACCTGTTCCGCGCTCTTGGCCGCCGCCACCTCCGGCGTGTCCTTCTTCTTGCCGCCGTACTTCCACGCGCACACCGCCACCACAATCACCACAATAATGCACACAACGATGATCAAGATGAGCCCTATCGACGACACCTTCTGCGACGATTTCGCGGACAACGTCTGCTCCACCGCCGTGTACGCCGCTGTCTTCGTAATGCTGTCTTGCACGCACTTGTTCGTGACGTCCAACACCTGCTTGGCGGACACGTTAAACAAGTTCACGTTCGCCGCCGTGCCCACGTAGATTTTCTGCAGCTGGTCCGACGTCGCCGAACATTGGTTATTGGTCACGTTCAGCACTTCTTTCGACAAGTTCGTCATGTTCGTCTGAATCTGGTTCACGTCTTGGATCGTAAAGTTGAGCGACACGTTGGGCGCCGACTGGTTCGCAATCGCCGTCGCTTCCTGGGACAAAGCTTCGGTTAAATCCGTTTGCTCGTTCGCCGACTGCTTACAGTCCGTCTTCATCGTCGAGCACTGCGTCCAGTTGAGCCCGTTGATGTTCACGTCGCCGGACGCGTTCTGAATCTCAATCACCTGTTGCTCCGTCGCCGCGCTCTGACACGTGCTAGTCGCATTATTGATGATCTGCGTAAAGTCGTTGATGATGTTCGTCATCTGCTGCGTCGTCGACTGCTTGCCGCCCATCGTGCGCTTCTCTGTTTATTTGGACACCAACATTTTCGTTGTCGGCACCGCCGTCGCGACGCCGCGGCGACGACGCGCCATCATCACAACCACCGCCAACACAACTCCCCACACAATCACGTACACGCCCACCGCAATCACCGACGGACCCACGTACCGACGCATGTCGTCGCTCGCGCGGTGACCCTCGGGCAACACCGGCGGGTAAAACGGAATCGGCGGCGGCACGTTGTCTTGTGCGTTTTTCTTAAACTGCTGGAACTGGTAGTAGTCGTTGGAACAATCTTGCTTAAACTTGGGCTCGCTGATGGACAGCGGGCTGTACGCGCCAGACGAGGCCGCGCTCAGCACCTCCACGCACACGTTGGGACACGCCGTCGTCGTTGCCTTCTGCTGCATCTCCACCGTCTTGTACGCGCCGTTCTTCACACACGCGCTGTCGAAACAGCCCACGAGCTGTTCGGAAGAGATCTGCGACGTGCCGCTCACCGTCGGGTTGTCGCGCTGAAACGTGTCCAGGCCGATCACGCAGCCGCACAGCACGTCCGTCGGGTAGCGCGCGCAGTAGTTCTGGACCAACTCCTCGCACGCCGCGTTGTTCGTCTTGGGGTCCATGCAAAACGCCAAGCACTCCGGCACGAGCGTGATGTTGTCGCCCGCGCGGCAAATGCCGCCGGGGTTCCCCGTGAACAAGTCGTCGCACACGGCGCGCGGAGACGACGCGTCGGGCGGCGCCGGCTGGCGCACCGCGGGAGCCTCGCCCTGGACGTCGCCGGGGTCCACCACGTTGCACGGCGGCATCGGGTCCGTCTTGTCGTAGTTGGCCCGGCACCACAAAAACGCGTCCGTGTACGACAGCGGCGCGGTGCACATCTCCGGTGAACAACACTCCTTCTCTTTGTACAGGCCGAGCGCGCACGGCACCCGGTTGTTCTGGTCCCAGTACGTCTGCTCGCAGTCGTTGTGGCTATCTTTGGAGTACATGCTTCCGCCTGTATCGTCGTCCCACACACCCTTGCTCGTCGGCAGCAGTCCGGCTCGCGTGCGATCGTTGCAGTACGACTGGGCGAAAGGGTCGGAGTGAATATGCGTATGCCCCGTGCTGTGGCGGTAATGGAGCACCACGCCTTTTTGAGCGTCTTTGGTACAAGCGGAGCGACCAGTAATCATGGCTGGATGTGTGAGATGTACGTTTACATTTTTACTTTGATTTTAGTCGCGGCGACGACAACGACGCCAGCACCACGAGGCCGATGACGAACAGCGCGACGTAACACCCCACGGCGATCGCCGCCGGATACACGTACTTCCGAATCTCATGCTGAGCCAGGTCCGCGGGATCTATCAGGGGCGCTACTTCCGGCAGCGGCGGCGGCTCCGGCACGTTGGCCGCCGCGTTGGCCTGTTGCTGCTGCAGCTCCGTGCGTTGGACCAAGTCGGTACAATGCTGGTTGAACGTCACGTTGTCCACGTTCAATGGACTGTAATCGCCGCTCGTCGCCAGGTTCACCACTTGCTGGCACACGGAGGGACACTGCTGCGACTGCACCCGCTGGTCCGTCGTTTTGTATGCCACGTCGGCGACGCACCGCTTGTCGAAACACGCGACGAGCGAGTGCGCGTCGACGTACGCGCCGTTCGCGACCGCGGCGTCCACGTCTTTCTGCGCCGCCACGCACCCGCACAGCTCGTTGCCCGGGTACCGCTCGCAAAACGCGCGCACCAGTGTGTCGCACGCGGGGCTGTTGGTGGCCGAATTCCTGCAGTACGCCACGCACGCGTCCAGCGTCTTGATGTTGTCGCCGGCCGTGCAAATACCGCCGGAGCCGACAAACAGCGCGTCGCACATGAAGTTCGGCGTCGTTGCCGCGTCGTCGGGCTTGGGCGTTTTCGTAGCCACGTCGCCGTACAACACGTTACACGCCGGCACGGGCTTGTTGTAGTGCTGTATGCACCACGCCGCCGCGTCGTCGTACGACACGGGGTCCGCACACATGTTCGTGCCGGCGCACCAGTCCGCGACGCCCCCCGCGTTTTTCGCGAGCCCGGCGTCCGTGCAGTCGTACTTGCCGTTGCAGCAGCGGTTGCTCTGGTAAATGCCCATGGCACACGGCACTTTGTTGCCCGCCACGTCCCAGTAGTTTTGGACGCAGTAGTTGGTTTTCCCCGGCTTACTGTCGGTGGAAGAAATCTTCTTGATGTCGTAAGCACCCACGCCGTGTGGAAAGTAGTTGTTCTGCGTCTCTTCGGTACACCATTGTTGCGTGTCGCCGCCCGCAGACGACGGCAGTTTGCCCGTTGTGATGTAGTACGCCGAGTCCGTGCCCGCCGCCGCTTCTTTCGAGCAGTGCGAGTGGTTGAACGACGCCGTCGACATTTATTTACTTTGACTAAAAAGAAAATGCCACCAATGGTGTTGTCGTCGTGCAGAGCCTCTCCGATGCTACGCGACACCAACTTCTGCGGCACTTCCAACCAGGTGTGTCCCGCCGGCACGACGTGTCAGGACAACGAGTGCAAAATCCCTCTCGGAAACCAGTGCGGCGCCGGGATCACCAAGACGTGCGGCAAATACTACGGCAACCCCGACTCGCCCTCGTCGGCGGCGGGCCCCGTCGACCTCGTGTGTAAACCGTGCACGGGCGCCGGCTGTCCCGCCGCGTCGTCCAGCACGTGCCAGCTCCCCGCCTCCACCGTCGGCTCGCCCTGCATCAGCTTCACCGCGCCCTGTTCCGCATCGTCGACCGCGTGCATCGGCGCCACGGCGTACAATCCGGGCGTGTGCAAGGGGGTCGCCCCCAAGGCGCCGTGCACGACAAACGACGACTGCTACACGACGCCCGGCGACCCGGACGCGTTCATGCTGCGCTGCGGGAGCGACAAAAAATGCGCGCGACTTCCGGGACAACTGGGCGACGTGTGCTACAAAACGGACAACTGCGACGGCTCCTCCACGGGGAAATCCGTGTGTTCCGGCGTCGACAAAGAGGGCGACGTCGGCACGTGCAAAAAGGGCATCGGCATGCCGTGCGACCAGGGCGCCGAGTGCTTCGCGTGCAAGTCCGTGAAGAACCAGAGCGAGTGCTGCGCGACCGTGCCGGGCTCGGGCTACGACGGCAAGGTGTGCGTGTTGCGGCCCACCAGCGGGTCGCACCAGGGCGAGCCGTGCACGTCGACCGCCATGTGCGAAAACCCCGCGCCCGTGGGGCCGGGCGGCGCGGACGTCGCCATGATGTGCGACCCGCAGACGCACACGTGCACGATAGACGCCGACGCCGCCGCTCCCGCCGCCGCGCGGACGGGCGCCGGCTGGAAGTGGACGAATGTGGCCACCGTGTTGATCGTGGCGGTCGCTCTCCTGCTCGCGCTCGTGTTGTTCTACGCGCTGCGACCAAAGTACAAAAAAAGTGTCTAATTAACCGAGTTGCGAGCAGCCCACACACTTCTTTTCCATGTCGAACTCCCAGTACGCATTGCGCATCATGAGCGCGCCGAACAGCAACACGTCGCGCGAGGTGAAGATGGCGTCAAAGTCCGCGAGCGTCTTGCCCGGCAAGCACTGGAAGACGGACGACTCGGGAAAGGCTTCGTCGACCAGGTCCGTCGCCGCGTAGTTGAGCACCACGCGCTCGCTGCCGCGCTCGCTGCCGCGCGAGCCGCCGCGCGAGCCGAGCGTGAGACGCATACACCAACCGAGTTCGGTGTACCCAAAGTCCTGCTGCATCTGCGCGCCGAGCTCCGGAGACGCGTACGTGTACGTCGTGCCCGTGTCCAGGAGACAGTACTTGGGCGGTCGTTTGACGGGGCGGAGCGTGTCGGGGCGGAGGCCCACCTCGAGCGACACCACTTCGACCACGTAAAAGTGAGTGACGAAAAACGAAAACGCGGCGGGGTCCACCATCGGCACGTACGCCACGGGGCGCGCGCACGGCTCGAGCGACCCGAGCGCGAGCCAGCCCGTTTTCTCGTGAAGCAGCAAGCTCCACACACCGACCGCGGCCGTTGGCGACGACGACGACGACAACGATGACGACGATGACGACGCGCGAAATAGCTTCTGGACGACGACGTACGCGCCGTTTTCGTGGCGCGCGCTGCCGTCGCGGCCGCGGCCGCGGCGGCGTTGGTTTTTTGAAGTCGCCGCCGCCTCGGGGCGCGCGAGGCCGAACAAGTTGGACGAGCTCGTGCCGGTGATGTGGTGCACCAGATGGACGATCATCTTGCCCAGCAAGTACTCGTTGTTTTCTTCGGGCGGCACGTGGTCGTCGCCCTGGAGCAGCGTGGCGCACGACACGTCGCTCGCCGCCATGCACGGCAGCGAGACTTCTTCCATGAAGTGCGCGACCTTGTCTTTCTGAGAGCCGTACACGAGCGTGGTCTTGCTGCCCGCGCCGTCGTGTCCGGGCTTGACGTACGGCCCGCGCGGGCGGTAGTAGAAGTCGTCGCAGTTCTCGCGGGGCGTGCCGTCGCGCCGGTCCACGCCGCACGGACACGCCTGCGTCACGCACGCGTCGCCGTTGCCGTTTTCGCCGCAGTTCGTCCACGTGCAGTCGCTGCCCTTGGCCGAGATGTTGGACGAGCCCGTGTCCACGACGGCCTCGACGTCGCCCTTGCCCATGCGCACGCGCATCATGTAAGCGCCTTCGTCGTTATCCCAAAAAAGCGAGATAACGGGCACGGGCATAACGGCCGGCCGGTTGGTGGGGGTGGAGGGTAAAAGAGGAGGAGGAGGAGGAGAAAAAGACTCGGCCGCGGCGACGGCCGCCGCTTTATGTTTTTTGCCGAACCAGCGCGTGTGTAAACGACGCGGCGGCCGCGCGCCAACGACGACGACGTCGACGGACGGACGCGGCGGCGACGACGACGACGACGACCTTTTCTTGCTGTCGTACGCGTAGACGCCGATGATGGCGGCAACAAGGACGGCGAGCATGACGACGATGGGAATCCATGAAGACGACGAAGAAGACGCAGATTCTGATGCAGCGAGAGCGGGCATTCCACGAGCGAGTCTCTCCTTTCTTTTCCCTTTACCGGGTGACAAAACAAAAACCTCTTTTAAAAAAACGTTTATTTAAAGAATCAGCATGGAGAAGAAGACGACGACGCATAAAAATAAAAACACGTCGATGTCAATGATGGAAATAGAAGAGTGCGGCGGCGGTGGCGGCGGCGGCGGACCGCTCAAGCGACGCTGTGTCTTGACCTCGACGTTTTCCGCGGCGGCGGCCGAGGCCGCCACGGCGGCGCGCGCGCTGTTCACCGACACGACCAAGTACGAGGAGTTTGTGGAGCTGCAGCGCACGTGTCTCTACAACATCAACGAGCTTGTGTACACGCTGCCCCACGAAGTGTTCGAGGAGCGCGCGGCCACGGTGGAGGCGCGCGGTCTCTCCGACGCGGCCATCGTCCGCGCGCTGGCGGAGCGCAAACTCGCGGTGGAGACGGCGCACGAGAGCAGCGCGGCCAAAGTGCAGGAGTCGATGCTGCAGTTGTTTCGCGTGCTCTGTCGGCGCAAAATCGCGGTGTTGCAGGGGCAGCAGCTGCCGGACAGCGACTCGTTGTTCGCGCGCAACCGGTAGTCGACGACGCCGACGACTTACTAGTACTGCTGCTGATGCTGAATCAACGCCGCCGTCGTGAATAAATCCATTGTTTTTTGCAACTGCCCGATCTTGCACAGAATCACGATTAAAATAAGCATCGTGAGAAAAATCAGCAGCAGCACGAACAGCAACAAGTTCGTCGTCGTCGTCGTCGTTGTTGTTGCTGCGGTCGTCGTCGCCTGCAGCGGCGCGAACGCGGACGGATAAAGCACGCGTTTTTTCTTTAACCAAAAAGGGTCGCGGTACTGCTCGTCGTTGTTGCTGTCATCGCTCATTGTGTTCGCGGCGGCTTTTCTTATCCACTACTATTAATCGAAAACAAAAACGGTTTTATTTTATTTTGTTACGTCGGCGAGAATGCGCGAAAGTACGCCAAGCTACTCTCATCGTCCGTCGTCGCCTCGACGCGGTACACGCCGCCGCTAACTCCAAAAGTTACATCGTCTTCATTTTCGTCGTCGTCGCCGCCGTCGCCGTCGCAGTCGACGTCGTCGAGAAAAAAGTCTTCGTCGCACACGAGCGTCATTGCGTTACGTGGTTTTTTACAAAATGATTTTTTTTACTGAATGGCGCACGACGACGACAGCGACACCGAAAAAGCCGTCGCCAACGTGGCCGTCGCGCGTGCGTTTACGTGTTCGTTCACGCTGCGAAGCATGTCGTCTTTGCTGTACAGCGTCACGGTGAGCAGCGTGACGTTGCCGACGGGGTCCACGTCCCACGTCGGGTTTTCGACCCACGCCGCCTGGTCCGGCACGATAAACAAACGATAGTTCGTGGACGGCGACACCGCGCGCAGCCGGCACGAAAATCGGTGCTGGCCGTTGACGAAGCGGAGCACGAACCAACTCGCGTACACGTCCGCCACGTGCACGCGAAACATCCCCTCGGCACTGCCACTGCTCGGCAGCCGCAGCAGCGGCGGCGGCGGCGGCGGCGGCGGCGGCGACTCGGGGCGACGACGGCGACGGCAACACACAAAATGATGACGAGACGTGCCTCGAAGTGGAACAAGCATGTTTTGTTTTTGTTTTGTCTTGTTTAAAAGTAAACAAAACACAAACCATGTCCGCCGACGCAAACACCACACCGTCGACGTGCGGCAGCTCGGGCGTCGCGTGCGCCGCGGGAGAAACGTGCTGCGGCAACAAAAACTGCGTGAAGCTCGCCGCGGGACAAAAGTGCTGTCCGGAGGGGTGCGACAAGTGCGACGTCGGGGGCGCGTGTGACGTGGGCTGCGCCCTCAACCGCCAGTGCGGCAACAACACGTGCTGCGACGCCGACGTGTGGTGCGGCGGGAACAACGCGCACTGCAGCGTGGACTCGCTGCACCCCATCTGCGCGAGCGACAGGTACGGCGCCGAGTGCGTCGGCGGCATCCCGTGCGCCGCGTCGCAGACGTGCGAGAACGGCTACGAGTGCGACGAAAGCGGGTACTGCAAGTGCAACGGCGAGGTGTGTCCGAGCAGGGACGCCGTGTGCGTGCCATCGAGCGACGGCGACGGCACGAAAGAATGCTGCGTGCCCGAGCAGTGTCCGCAAAACACGTGCGGCTTCAACGGCTGCACCATGTGCACGTGTCTGCCCGGGTACACGTGCGTCGGCAGGGGCAAGTGCGTCAACCTCAAACTCGTGGGCTACCTCACCGCGCTCGGCATCGTCTTCGCGGCCGTCACGGCGGGCGGCATTTACTTGCTGGTCCGCATGGGACGCATGCGCGCGTCGCCGTCGTCGTCGTCATAACATTTGTGTCGTTGTAAGACAAAGGACAAAAAGACCATGGAAGCCGCCGCCACCAACGTGCCGCCGCGAAAACCACGACAACTGAAAAAACTGGCTCTCCCGCTCGGCCTGGGCGCGGTCGCCCTCGTCGCCGTCCTGCTCCTCGTGCTCTGGGTGGCCAACGTGCTCGCGCCGCGCTTCAAGTGCGACGCCAAAACGGGCAAGTGCTCGGCCGACTTTTTGAACGGACCGTTCAGCGGCAAAAACGCCAAACACAAGTGCGTCACGTCGGCGTGCGCCACGGGCGCCGCCACCGGCGGGAGCGGCGTCGCCACGTACGACTGCGTCGGCGGCACGTGCGTGTCGAACGCGAGCGGCGCCGGCGCCTTCCGAGAGAGGACGTGCGGCGGAGGGTGCGTGTACTGCAGCCACGCCGCCACCGCCGACGCGCCGCCGACGTGCGTCGCCGCGCCGGCCAACCAGCCCCACGCGCCGGGGACGAAGCCCCGACCGTCGTGCGACGTCTGCGCCAAAACGTACTCGTGCCGGCGGGACGTCAAGAACTCGCAGATCTCGAACTGCACGCTCGTCGACCCCGGCGACGGGCAGTTTACCGCGGCGACGTGCGGCTCGGGGTGCTACGGCTGCAGCGGCGACAACAAGTGCGTGGCCGTGGCGAACAACGACGCGCTGAACGGCGTGTACACGTCGTGCGGCGGCGGCGCGGACACGTGCGACCCCTCCAAAAAGTTCACGTGCAGCGTGGGCGTGGGGTGCGTGCCCAAGGCGGGGGGCGAGCACTGGAGCATAAGCCAGTGCCTCGCGTCCGGGTGCGCCGCGCCGCCCGGCTACAAAACGCAAGTCGCGCTCAAGGTCCCCGACGACGCCCCCATTACCGTGACGCCGAGTCCAGTTCCCGGAGGTGCTTCGTTTTTTAAGTATAATGGTTATCCAGTGAGGACGAGCAACGTGCTCGCCAACATCGGGACGTTCACGCTGCCGCCGGGGTGTAAGAGGGCGACGCTCAACGTGGCGGTCACCGTGACGATCCCCAGTGGCGGGTCCGGCCAGGACTTTGTGTGGGCGAGCCTCGCGGTGTTCCAGACGGCGAACCTGGCTCGCAACATCGGCGCCCAACAGTTTCTCAACCCGTACCCCGACAGCAGCACCGCCAACCCGTTCGCGTCCGTGGCGACCTCGCCCGGGAAGTTCGTGCAGTGCGCGGGTTTTTTCGACGACCTCAACGCCGCAAACAAAAACACCCCTGACGCGTGCAAGCTCATCGCGGCGATGCAGGCGACGACGATCGACATGCAGCTCCACCAGCCCCGGTGCGAGACGCTGCAGATGAGTGATGGTACCGAGGTGACGATTCAAACAGACGGGAGCTCCGAATCGTGGTCTGGCGCGTCGGGCACGATGGCGTCCGTGTTGCGGGGCGACGACAAGAAGCAGACGCTGCGCCTCGTCGACGCCGTGCTCGTGCGCCCCCTGCAGTCCGACCTCGCCACGCCGCGCCCGTACGGCGTGTTCGTGTACCTCACGGTCTCCACGAACGACCCGATCGTGATCTCGCCGTCGTCGTCCACCAACGTCGTGACCCTCGACCCGCCCGCCGCCGCGTGATTGATGAATACTCACTCACTTACTACTAGCTAGCACAGACCGGGGACGCTTGCGGTGCAGTCGGGCACGTGAGTGACCTTGACGGTATCGTTGGTCGAAATGCCGAGGTACGCGACGACCCAATAAAAACCGGAATCCAATAAAAAGTCGCCCTGAAGCTGAATCAAATGATCTTTGCTATCGCGCTGAAGTTTGTGTAACTCCGAGTCGTTGATGTTTGTGCTCGCAATCTTGTTCCCGGCGATCACCGCCCCGGAATGTATAAAGTTGTACGCGTCGCCCGAGTTGGGCGCGATTGCCACCATGTTTTTGCCATACGCGTCATTTTCCTGAAAGTCCAACCCGTGGTGATCACCTTTATCAAATGCGTTTTTGTCGACGAGGTACAGGGACGCGATCATGCTGTCGCTGCCGCTGCCGCTGTAAATGCCGACTTTATAACTAGCGTCGATGGTTACGGTGCACTTGTTGTCCGAACTAACGGTAAACTCCCCGAGCTTTATAAAAGCACTAACGTTTATATCGCCCCCGTCGTTACCAAGCTTGGAGAACTTGCTGCCGGTAAAGTCTTGGAGTTGGTCTAGTTTGTAGGGCGTGGCTTTGACCTTACAGCCACTGTCGTTACACTCCTTTAACGTGGAGAATATCCCGTGGTCTTTGTCTACCTTACACGCATTATCCGTACACGAGTACGGCCCTCCGCAGTCGGTGTTGGCGTTGCAGGTGGCGATGTACCCGCCCATCATCCCCTTGGCGACGGGCGCGCACGTGCCGTCCTTGCACACGTTGCATCCTTTGTCGCACGACGACGTTTTGAACTGCCCCAGTGTCGGGTACGTTATCATGCATTGACCGCGGCCGTTGCACGTGTATGTTTGATAACACGAGTCTTTCGTGCTGCTGTTCACATAGTACGCGTCCGGCAGTTTTTTCATCGTGGCCGACGTCTTGGGCCCCGCCAAGACTCCGCCTCCTTCGGCGTCCATGTCGCAGCGGTAACACCCTTTTCCGCACCCCGGGTCGTTTCCGAAAAAGCCGCCGCCCGCGACTCTAACGCACTCCCCGTTGCCATTGCAGTCGTACCCGTAGCCGCCAGTGGCGGTGCTGCCGCCGCCACCGCCACCGCCACCGCCGCTCGTGCACTTGTTGTTGCACGTGTTTGTTTTGTACGCGCCGTTGTACTTACCGACGCAGTTGCCCGTTTTGGAGTCGCACGTGTACCTCGGCATGAGGACGTTTAAAAAGTACAGCACTACCACCGCGACGCCCAAGACGCCGAGGACGATGCTTGAGATCACGACGGGTTTTCGCCACGCCGGTCGCGTCCGGGAAGGCGCGGCGGTGGCTAGAGGCGTCATCGTTGTTGCCGCAGACATGGGTTTAGGTGAGAGATTTTAATGTAACCACTATATTTTATTCACACACAAAGATGAGGTTTAAGCGGCGCCGACCGGTACCGACGACGTTGGCGTCGTCGTCGCGATGGCGCTGAACGCGGCCAAGATGGAAGGGTGGTGCCACCGCTCGTCGAGCACGCTCGCGAGCTGGTTGAGGTGTACCGCGGGCGCCGGCGCCGCCGCCGTCGCCGCGTCGGCGTCATCCTCGACGACGAGCGACGACGACACCACGAGGTCGAGCGGCGTGCGAAAGGTCGCGTGGGCGCCCGCGACAAACACGGTGTCGCCCGCGAGTTTCTTCCCGTTGATCCACGTGATGCCCCGGAGCGCGTCGTGGTGGGCGTAGTCGCGGTGCGAGCGGCCGTTGAAGAGCTCGGAGCGGAAGGGCGGCTTGTGCAGCGCCGAGCCGTAGAGCAGCGTCACGCGGAACCCGTGCGCGGACATTTGCTCGCACTTGTACTCCTCCTCGATGTGGGGGCGCCGCGGCTTCAGCTCAACGTACAGCTGTTGGTCTGGGAAGAAAAAGTCAATGGTGTACGTGGATCCGGACGCGAGTCGGTACGCCATGGGTTCATAGACAAAACGCACGTGGAGCTCGTGGAGAAGGTGCGCGAACCGCGCCTCGAGGCGACTGCGGTACTGCACGTTTTTGTAGACGGTCGGGATGGCCTGGGGCATGAACGTGCGCGGCGGCGCCGCCGCCGCCGCCGCCGCGGAGGGTACGCCCGGAGGAGGAGGAGGAGGTACGAACGCGAAGCCGGCGAAGGGGCGCGCCGTCGCCGCCGTCGTCGCCGCCACGGGCGCGCGCGTGTAAACCTTGGTGCTCGCGGTGGCGAGCAGCGTGTTGGTGATTCCCTTGATGAGCGTGGCGGCGGGTGTTGCGGACGCCGCGCGCGGAACAATGGCGGTGGCGGCGACGACGGCGGCGACGACGGCGGCGTCGTTGCTGTTGGTGGTGGTCGAGGGCGAGGGCGACGACGACTGGTTGTTCGCCGCGTTCGCCACTGCGGCTGCGGCTGCGTCCCCCATTTTTTTAATTGTTTCCACGCCCGACCACGCTTTGACGAGAAGCACGGCGTGCCGCGTGACCTGCTCGACGCGGAAGTTGCCGCGGTGGTAGAGCATGTCGTTGCGCGTGTCGAGGGCGACGACGCTAATGAGAGTGTGCTTCTGCATCGCGTCGAACACGGCCTTCATGAGCGCCTTGGTGAGGGGGCGCGAGCGCGTCTCGACGCGGACGACGCACTCCGTCTCCGAGATGTTGGGGCGTTTCACGCGGAGGCCGGCGAGCTCTTTCGTCCGGGGGTCGACGTGGAACCCGGCGCGGAACGTGCGCGTGCTTCGCTTCAGCGCCGACGTCATCGTCATTTCCGTGTCGCTTGCAAACGTGTCGTTGCGACGGGAGCGCGTGAACGGCGGCATCACTCTCCACACAAGACTGACAAGAAAGCGGACGCCCGCCCGCCGCGTCGTCGTCGTCGCCGCGCCCGATAAAACTTTATCTGGCGGCGACGACGACGCGACAACACCGTCGTGGTCGTCGTCGTTCAGCCGCGCGCGCGCGCCAAGTAATAATTAATATAAGTTCTGGGAGTCATTTAAAAACTCATGAACGTTGCGGTAGACCCCAGTTCAGGCGAGACGCGACCGGCGGGAGTGAGCGACGACGTCGTGGCCGACATTGACTTTGCGAACGAGCGCGCGGCGCGGAACAAGGGCGCGCGCACCATCGCGCTCACGAACTCGACGCCGCTCCAGCATCACCTCGCGAACAACGACGGCAATGGCGATGGCGGCGAGGCGTACGAGTGGCACATCACGAAGTTGCCCGACGACCAGATCGTGCCGGCGCAGCGGGTGAAGCAAATTTGCATGGCGATGTTCGCCGACGTGACGCGCAGTCGCGCGCGCCACACGGGCTGGACGGACGCGCAACACCGCGACGCCGTGCTCGCGGCGAACGACGAGTTCCAGAAGCTGTCGTGCACGCACCCGCGGCTCGTGCTCATGCTCACGGGCTCGGGGTTCAACGCCAAAAAGCTCTACAGCTTACTGGAGCTTATTGAGCTGCGGACGATGCACGAGCAGAATCCGGAGTTGACGCTCGAGGAGAAGCAGGCGCACGTGTCGGAGTACTTCCAGACCAAGTTCGTGCGGCCCGCGGAGCCCGGCGAGGAGGAGCGCGCGGTGCGCGAGGGCACGGGCATGCGCGCGACCATGACGCCGATGCAGCCGCCGCATAAATAAATGTGTTGAAAAAAACGTTTTTATTCAAACAAAACCGTCGTCGTTGTCTTCGATGATAAGCGTGCGCGACCTCCCGTCGTCGGCCGTGATTCCGCTGTGGCTGTGCTACAAGCACTTGTCGGACAACAACCCGCTCACGTACTCGTTCGATCACGGCGTGCAGTACTTTGTGGTCAGCGTGTTGTTCGTTCTGCTCGAGAAGCTGCTCGACCTGAAGCTCGTGCTCTACGTCCTCGCAGTGCCGTTCGTGTTCGTCGCCGTGGCAGGCAGCCTCCTCGAATGGGCGGCAGACTACTACTTTCGTTGAAACATTTTTTTTGACACGCTACAATAAATGACTCTTTCGAAACCACGTTTGCGGTGTCGACTGCGCGCCGGCGCGCGGGCGCGCCGCGAAACGTCCACGAGCAAAGGCAACAACAACAAAGCCGTCGCGGCGGCGGTGGCGGCGCTCGGGCTCGGAACAGCAGCAGCTCTGTACTTCGGGCGCAATAACAAACAACCCAATCCGGAACCCGAGCCTACTAATGAAGAAGAAGCAGAACGAAAACGAGAGCAAACGGCAGCAGCAGCAACACGTCGACTGTTAGAGACAGAACAAAAACAAGCTGTGTTGCGGCGGGAGAGAACAAAGAAAAAGGCGGAGGCGGCGGCGGCGGAGGCGAATCGGCAGCGGCTAGCGGCGGAGGCGGCGGAGGCGGCGGAGGCGCGGGCGCGGGCGGAGCAGGAGGCGGCGGCGCGGTTGCGGGCAGCGGCGGCAGCGGAGACGGAGCGGCAGCGGCTAGCGGCGGCAGCGGCGG